>Ga0164315_10002191_pt1 | contig 14934 bp, 12 predicted proteins | sample GuaBasSedimGuay6_FD_113737 | JGI IMG/M metagenome (GOLD analysis project Ga0164315, IMG submission 113737) | Subseafloor sediment microbial communities from Guaymas Basin, Gulf of California, Mexico - Guay6, Core 4569-2, 0-3 cm | ecosystem: Environmental > Aquatic > Marine > Hydrothermal vents... | reverse complement strand
TAAAAACTCAAGCATCCAAATTCACCACCGACAGCGCGTTCTTTTCAATAAACTCGCGTCTAGGTTCAACTTGATCGCCCATCAACGTGGTAAAGATTTCATCACTGGCAACCACATCCTCAACGCGAACTTGCAACAAATTGCGCGTATCGACATTCATCGTCGTATCCCACAGTTGAATCGGATTCATCTCCCCCAGCCCTTTATAGCGTTGGATATGCAAACCGCGCCGCGCTTCCCCCATTAACCATTCAACAACTTCCTTAAAATGACTCACCGGCTGCTTTTTCTCCCCACGTTGCACGTAAGCATCTGTTTCTAAAAGGCCTTGGAGTTTTTCGTACAATTCCACAATCATTTTATATTCTGGGGTATTGAAAAAGCCTTGACTCAAGCTGTAAGTGCTTTCAACCCCGTGTGCAATCACAGTAATATGAGCAATTAAACGGTTCTCCTCAGACAGCGGTTGCACAGTAATCTGATAACGATGCTGTGCGTTTTCAAGTGCGTTCGCCAAGCCTTCAAACCACTGTTGCGTTTTGACTTGATCATACACATCGGCACTGTCAAGCGGGGCTAAATCAATCATCGCTTCTAACGCAGCCGCTGGCACTTGGCGCGAGATACGTTTGATAATCGCCGTGACTTGCAAATAGTGCTGAAACAGATTTTCCAACGCTTCCCCGCTGAAGGGGGGGGCTTCTGAATTGACAAACAACTGGGCGTTTTGCAACGCCAATGCCATTAAATGCTCATTGAGTGCCGCATCGTCTTTAACATATTGCTCTTGTTTGCCTTTAGTGAGTTTATACAAAGGCGGTTGAGCAATATAAATATGTCCCCGATCAACGAGTTCGGGCATTTGCCGGTAAAAAAACGTCAACAATAACGTCCTGATGTGCTGGCCATCTACATCAGCATCTGTGGCTATAATCACTCGATGATAACGCAGCTTATCAGGATCATATTCTTCCTTACCGATACCGCACCCCAAAGCGGTAATCAAAGTGCCCACCTCAACCGAAGATATCATTCTGTCAAAACGGGCCCTTTCGACGTTTAAAATTTTGCCTTTCAAGGGCAGAATGGCTTGATATTTTCTATCGCGGCCCTGCTTTGCGCTGTTATGTACAAAAACACCACTGGCTAAAGCAAAGTTGTGAGTATGCGGGACTTCAATGTCGTAAACGTCCTTAGGTTCCGTCAAAGACTCAATGGACACAATACGATGGTTGTAATTGTTCACCGCTTCAGATTCTCCCGCCGGCCTCGAAGCTTTAGCAGGTTCACCGCATAAGGACTTGACTCCTTTGTAATGTTCAACTTCTTCAGCCACACGGCCTAAAGGCGAAACCGAGTTAAAATGGCGGCCGTAGTTATCGGTCAAAGTTTCGGTAGAAACCCAAGCTTCACTACAGGGATTCCACACCATTTTGAAAGTTTTGTTGTCAGAGAGTTTGCTATAAAGCGGCATCAGTGAATCATCGGGAGTCAATAAAGCGGCTGACTTGTAACTAGCATTACGCAACATAAAAGGATGATCGGGTGTGCAGATAATAGTTTCGTCATTGTCCAACGTGAGTTTAATCACCTTGGCATCCGCTTGAGTCATACGGGCATTGATAATACGTTCCAAACCAATGATACCATCACAGCGAATCGTATAGCAGAAATGTTCATTGCCCATTGCCTGCTCAGCCACCAATGCTTTAAAGCTAATAGAACGATCATCAGCCAGCCGAATCAATGTGTCACCACAAAAACACCCACCAGCACTATCGCCTTCCACAATAAACAATTCCGACAAAGCCGGATCTTTTTCCTGACAATCCGCCAATTTTCCCGGCAAACCTGCGATATCTAGCGCACTTTTACGCCGTGTCATTTCACGGGCTTTACGAGCCGCTTCTCTGGCACGAGCCGCTTCAATGATTTTGCCTGCGATATTTTTAGCATCGTTGGGCGTTTCTAGCAAAAATTCATCTAATTTTTCGGCCACTATCCCTTCCACCACGGCTTTGACTTCACTCGATACCAATTTGTGCTTGGTTTGTGAAGAAAATTTTGGATCAGGCATTTTCACCGATAACACTGTCGTCAAACCTTCACTAACATCATCACCGGAGGTAGCGACTTTGGCTTTTTTTAAAAAGCCTTCCCGCTCTAAGTAATTATTAAAGGTGCGCGTCAGTGCGCCGCGAAATCCCGCTAAGTGCGAACCGCCATCGCGTTGGGGAATGTTATTGGTAAAGCAGAAAATGTTTTCATGATAGGAATCATTCCATTGCATCGCCACTTCCACCGCAATGTTATCTTTTTGGCTTGACAGATAAAACACGGTATCATGCAATGGCGTTTTATTCCGGTTCAGCAGATCTACAAATGAGCGAATACCGCCCTCGTCTTCAAAAACATTTTCCTTGCTCGTTCTCTCATCAACCAGACGAATCCGCACCCCTGCATTTAAAAATGATAATTCCCGCAAACGGTTAGCGAGAATGTCATAATGAAACTCGATATTGGTAAAGGTATTGCTACTGGGTTTAAAACGAATTTCGGTGCCGGTTTTATCGGTTTCGTCCACCACTGCTAAGGGTGCGAGGGGAACACCTTCTTGGTAAGTTTGTTGATGGGTTTTACCCTCCCGATGGATAGTCATAACAAGTTCTTCTGACAGAGCGTTCACCACGGAAACACCTACCCCATGCAATCCACCGGACACTTTATAGGAATTATCATCAAATTTACCGCCCGCATGTAATATGGTCATAATGACTTCTGCCGCGGAACAGCCTTCTTCTTGATGAATATCAACCGGAATACCGCGCCCATCATCAGTGACGGTAACAAACTCGTCGTGGTGAATTTGCACGGTAATTTCTGAACAATACCCCGCCAACGCTTCATCAATGGCATTATCCACCACTTCAAAAACCATGTGATGTAAACCCGTGCCATCGTCGGTATCGCCAATATACATGCCGGGGCGTTTTCTAACCGCATCTAACCCCTTTAAAACTTTGATATTAGTTGAATCGTAAGTCGTTTCAGCCATCGCTTTCTCCAAACATTTTAAGTTGGCTTATTTTATCATTTTTAGGGGTGATTTTGTAATTATTTTTAAACTGTGTGGTGGATGGTTCTTTCAAATGATGATTATTTATTTGATAGGTGGTAAGGCGGTGATGTTGGTGCATTAAATTTTCATGAGCTTTGTGGGATAAAAATTGAAAATAGTTGATAAATTTGAAAGAAAACTTTTATAAAAACTATGACAGGCGAGTACAACGAATCCCGAAAAAAAACGAATTAAGGAATTTTGGTTGAAAATTGCTGATATGAATTGTACTTGTGGGTTTAATCCGTTGATTTATGGGATGAGTTGTACTCAACTGATAGGTGACAATACTTACCATCTATCAGTTTCTAAATATTCAACACTTCAGACACAGAGTGACACAGAGACAAAAAATCTTAAACTCTGTGTGACTCTGTGGTGCTCAGTGAACTCTGTGTTGAAAAAAATCTTGAACTCTTGTTAATCTGATGGTATAAAAAAAATATTAAAAAATTATTGTCATCCCAAAACTTTACGTGCCAAGTGGGTATTTCTTATAAAGCAATCTGGGCATTAAAAATCAGTGGGTTACACAGCCAATCCATAAATTTCAATCACTGAACTGCGTTCAGATTATGAGGGTTTGGTTTTATTGACATCTAAACTATAAAATATTATAAGTTCCCAAAGCGTTGCCCTGGGCTTTAATAAAGTGCCCTTTCAGGGCTGAGTAGTTACAATTTACCAAGTTCAAACCACTTAAAGTGTTTTTCCGTAAAAAAAAGTGTGATCTAAACGAGTTTTTGTACAAAGAAGTGATGCTATCGCAATCGATACGCGATAGCATCACGATTTGAACACTTTTTTGTCCTGTACAAAAATTTAAACTATCTCACGCTTCGAGCCAAGGCGCAAAATGAATTTGATAAACAATCCTTGTTGTTATTGAGAAATCATAACCATGACAAACGAACAACTCAAAAAACAGATACATCGTGAACTGACTGATGCCAGTGTCAAGATTTTTGAAAAAGTGGGTGATGGAGTCCAAACTTTAGTTTGGCTGGGCTTGCCAAACTAAAGTTTGTACTCCTAAAAATGCGAGAAGATTCAAAGGATAATGTGAGTTTGCGTTGTGAGATTTATCGGCGCTATTTGGAAAAGCATTTGTTATAGTTCGTCTTGGTAGCGGATAATTTCTTGTTATCGTTCCCACGCGCCTGCGCAATCAATACCATTAAGTTAAGGGCAACCACAAGTAAGGGCAACCACAAAGGATTGCCCCTACGAACGTCATATTTTGAAAATCCCGTCTCGATAAGACCTCGGATTTCTTATAACCCGCTACTCACTGCTACTTCAAGCACCCCTTCTCAGACCAACGACACTGTAGCTGTCCGCTGTCACGCAAGCAATCGGTAGCCCCACAAAGGGTAGCACCATAGGTCCAGCTCGAATCAACTTTTTGCGACGAGCAAACATTCAACACTTTGAGATATTTCGGCAGATACACGGCGCGAAAACAGGCGGTTTGCTCCTGATAACACTCGCCCTTAGAAAGACAGCAGTTATTGATATCATTGTGACTCGTATATTGAAAGGCACCGGTCAGAACCCAATTCACCACATCCGCTTTGTCAGTCGGAATATCATTATAGGTTCCATAACCATTAGGGCCTACGTTATAGGGATCGACGATACCCTCGGCGAATTTGATATGGATATCCGTAGCGCAGCTATTCACGGTCCAATTGTCGTCCTCAAGCCCCACACCATAAGCACATGAGGGTGTCATCCCCAAGGCTTGAGGTTTCGGTGCCTCATCCTGCCCTAGCCCTAAGAAGGAGTAGCTGTAGATACTAACCGGTTTTCCGTTCACGATAATTGTCTCGGCGGCCTTGCAATCAGGACAGTGAAAAGTCACCTGCGAGGATGCGCCGCCCATCTCCACGATGCCGAAGCGATTGTTCGGTTGAGTTTGTCTAACCGACATCCAGGCATACAATCCCTCTTCATAACCAGTGAGGGTGCGAGTATCTATCATCACGTCATCACCCACCTCTTTTCTAAGCTTGGCTTTCAGTTTTTTCCACAGCTTGGCACTTTTTTTACGTTCGCTCTGCTCCGCGATTCGCATGCCAGCCGTCGCCAGTACCCGCGCTGAATCAAGCTGGCACTGAGTCGACCAATCAAATGCAGACCACTGCGGTTTACCATCATCATCAAGCGGACCATTTTGTTTAATGCGCTCTAATGAACCCACCACCTCATTCACCACCGCATTCACATCACACCAACTCTTGCCACGGATCCCCCGCACCGGATCTGCTAACGCCGCTGCCGTTGGACCCGGATGTGCGATCCAGTCCTCCCCTTGCTGCTGATAGATATACAGACGGGTGCCGCTACTGCCAGCATCGTAGATGATCTGGCAATGCGAAGCGGCAAACGACAAGGGTGACGCGATTGCATTGCCCGCGATGATTAAGCTCAACACCCATTTTTGGTTGTCTCTCATTAAATTGTTCCTCATGTCAACATCAAACTTGTTAAATTAAAATAATTTATTAACTTGACAATGTCATATTCTTTGTACAGGGCAAAAAAAATGGCCCATATTGTAACTCATTGTTTTTCTTGAGGACACTGTGAGATAGCTCTATTAATAAATACAATAGGTTACAAAATGTTGTCCTGTACTGAGTATCACATTATGACCACCGTCACAAATTGCGCTTTTGTCATTTAACAAACACAGTTTCCCTTCGGTTCGAGCGAAACGAGAAATCCGGAAAATGAGCATGACGATTTTTCGCAAAACTCGAATATTACCAGAAGGTTCAGTTTGTAACGGTGTTTAGCACAGCACCTGCTAATAACGTGAGTTCGGCTTTAAATATCAATGAGTTATATCAATGAGTTATAAATGATATATTTTAATCAATCAATTACAATCAAAATATTTGATTAATAAAGAAATGATATAACTTATTGAAAAATCGAACTCGCGTTAATAAATGGTTATGGTTATTGTCATTTAAGAAATCAAGTTTTTGACAAAAACTTGATTTTTATGATGTCATGCTATTGTTGAAATGTGACATTGTCAAGTTAAGTGTCTGTAAAAAAATGGAAGTACAACTTCTTTCCTGATTTGACGGATTGATTTCCTACAAACCAATAGAGGTGTTCAAACTGTGGAAATTGGGAATTGAGGATTGGGAATTAAACATGATAAATAACAATAAGTTAAAAAATCACTCCCCATTACCTATTACCCATTACCTATTCATAAAGCATCATTCAATCTTAGGATTAGGAAATTTTAACATGACTAATTTCTACGCCACCGGTGGCACTCTGCCACCCGACGCGCGCTCTTATGCGCCACGCAAAGCCGATACCGATTTATACCAGGCTTTAAAACAGGGCCAATTTTGCTATATCCTCAATAGTCGGCAAATGGGTAAAAGTTCCTTGACGGTGCAGGTGGCAAATCGGTTGCGCGAGGATGGGATAGTTGTTGTTATTGTGGAACTATCGGGCTTTGGCACACAATTGACGATTGAGCAATGGTATAACAGTTTACTGACCAAAATGGGTCGAAACTTGGGTATCAAAAAACAACTTGATACCTTTTTGCGCAATAATCCAACCACGCCAGTGCAACGTTGGATGCAAGCCATTCAGGAGGTTGTGTTAACGCACTTTAAACAATCCATTATTTTATGCTTTGATGAAATTGATATCGTCCGCAGTTTACCGTTTGCCACCGATGATTTTTTTGCGGCGATTCGGAGTTGCTATAACGAGCGGGCCCAAAATCCCGATTTACAACGGTTAACTTTCTGTTTAGTCGGCACCGCAAGCCCAACGGATTTAATGGCCAACGCACAAGCAACGCCCTTTGATATTGGGCAAGCGATTGATTTAACGGGTTTTACGTTTGCAGAGGCCATGCCTTTAGCACCGGGTTTGCAGGGTCAAGCCGATAATCCAGAAGCCGTGTTACGGGGACAGCCGTTTTTAACCCAAAAAGTCTGTGAGTTATTTTGTCAGCATACCGACGCGCCGCTAACCAGCGGACAAGAAGCGGCTTATGTGGCGCAATTGGTGCATAGCCATATTATTGAGCATTGGGAATCTAAAGACGAACCACCGCATTTAACCACGAACCGCAATCGGTTGCTTGAACGTGATAATTCTCAACACACTTGGCAATTGTTGGGGTTATGTCGCTTTGTCCCTGTCACAGCCAGAGGAAATGCGCGAAGCGCAGGCAATGGAATTGCGTTTGACCGGGTTAATGGTCAAACAACCGGGGGGCAATTACAGGTTTTCAATAAAATTTATGCGCAGGTTTTTAATCAGCAATGGTTGGCGCAAGCACAGCGTGAAACGTTAGCTGAAAATCCTTATTTGGGGTTATCCGCTTTTCAAGCCGAAGATGCAGAACGCTTTTTTGGGCGTGAACAGTTGACGGCAATACTGTTGGAAAAATGCCGCGATTTAGACACCGCCCAACTACCACGCCTGTTACCGATTCTGGGGCCGTCGGGTTCGGGTAAATCGTCGGTGGCACGCGCCGGGTTGATGCCGGCGTTGCTTCGCCATTTTTTGCCAGATAATGTCCAAGTTGAAATATTCACGCCGACATATTTTCCCCTCAAAGAGATGGCTAAGCTATTGGTAACTGCTCAATAGATTGATTATACGGATAAAATAGATGAAATAGCGCGTTTACTGAGAACGCAAGCTAATACGTTATTAAATAGGGTTAAGACATTCACCGCAATTTGAGGAAATTTATACGTTGTGCAAAAATGCCGCAGATGGCACGGCGTTTATTGATAATCTGATAACGGCGGTACAAGATACGTCTGAATCTTCAAAGGGCTTGTTGGTGATTTTGACGTTACGCAGTGATTTTTTAGGGGCAACCCAGCGGCATGGCTTGCTGAATCAAATCATTGCGCGTCAAGCAGTGATTGTGCCGATGATGAGTGAGGCCGAGTTGCGTGATGCCATTGGTAAGCAGGCTGAACAAGCGGGACATCCTTTGGAGTTGGCAACGGTGGATTTATTGGTTGAACAAGCGGACGGGCGCGAGGGGGCGTTACCGCTATTGCAATTTGCGTTAACGGATTTATGGGAAGGTTTGCGTCAAAGGATTGTGCCGTCGGAGACTTTACGCCGGATTGGGGGTGTCGGTGGTGCGTTAGCCGGAAAAGCGGAAAACATTTATCAAAGTTTGTCTGAGGCGGACAAGCTGGTTGCCCGTCGTGCTTTCTTAAAGTTAATTCAATTAGAGGAAGGCACTAAAGATACGCGCCGCCGTGTCAAGATGATAGAGTTGGTTGCTCACGGCGAGGATGAAAAAATAGTCCACGCTATTTTAAGTCGGTTTGCCCAGCCAGATGCGCGTTTGGTGACGCTGTCTAAAGATAAACAGCATCACAAAACGGCTGAAGTCACGCATGAAGCGTTGTTAGAAAATTGGCAAACTTTAAAAGAGTGGTTAGCAGACAGTCGTGACGATTTACGTTTTGAACATCGCTTGAATGACGCGATTAATAATTGGCAGCGTCAACAGCACGCGGAAGGGTTGTTATGGCGTTCGCCGGATTTAGATTTACTCCATAAATATTATCAACACGCTCATCAAGATATGACGGCGGTGCAAGTGGCTTTTTATCAGGCATTGGCGCGTAAACAACGGCAAACGCAATGGTTAAAACGGGTGACTGTTGCGGTATTGGTGGGGTTGATGGTGGCTTCTGGCACATGGGCGTATAATTATAAACAATCTCAGAAATTAGTTGAACTCCAAACTCAATTACTCAAAAAAGTAAGTTGATAAACTAGCATCTTGTGACACACAAATAGCAAAAATACCAGCAAAAACCGTTAAAAAGCAAATTGAGTTCCAAATCCAATTAACCAAACAAGTTGAGGAACAAGCTCAGATCAAAATCCAATTAGCCAAATTGGCTGAGAAAACATTTAAGGAAAGATCCAAAAACGCTGAATTAACTGCTAAAATAGCTATATTCATTGCTCAACAAGAATGTGACAATGCCTTTGAACAAATTTCTGAACAAATCGCACCACAAAAACTTGATAATGCAAAACTAAAATTCTCTGAACAAATTGCAAAACTCGATAAAAAAGTCAAATTAGCTGTGAGCAAAACAGAGACAAACGCCAAATTGGCTGATAAACTAGCCAAATTGGCTGAAAAATCAGCTAAGGAACAAGCCAAATTGGCTGAGAAACGAGCTGAGTACAAAGCCAAATCTGCTGCATTAAATGCTCAACATGAATGTGACAATGCAAAACTCTATGAATAACTCTATGAACAAATCGCACAACTAAAACTTGATAATGCAAAACGAAAACTCTCTGAACAAATTGCAAACTTCATAAAAAGGCCAAGTTAGCTGAGAGCAAAACCAAGTGAACTAAGAACAAAGCCAAATCTGCTGAAAGAATAGCTGAGAAACAAGCCGAATACGCTGCATTGTGCAAAAATATCTTTCTTAAATCGCTGTTGCTAAGTTTCAAATCGCCTCAAGCAATTACGCCTTGCCATAAGTTTTATCCAGAATATAATTTGAAAAATGGGTTGATGAGTATGCGCGGCGGTGGTATGAGGCGTGGCAGCATTGAACTGCTTGATGAGTACAACGAATTTTGTTCCTAAACGAATTTAAGTATGCTTGGCGAGTTTAGGCCTCTTTATTCAGAGCGACAAATCATTGACATCGAGTCATTTTATCTCGTTTTCATGTTTATTTCATTCGTTTATCCTAGTCATTCGTTGTACTTATATTGAGAAGTATGCACGGTGGCTTAGTCAATAGTCTGAATCAGAATAGAGGAATAAAAAATGCCAGCTAAAGATATTTTCCATGATGTTGTTAAAAAAGCACTCGTAAAACCGGGTTGGATAATTACAGATGAGCCATTGTTAGTTCAGTTTCGTGATATTGACTTGTATGTTGATTTATAGTTTTTCAGAAAAATAATTTCAGTAGGAGGGCAGATACATAGCTGAAGCCTTGCAACCCCGAAGGGGTTGAATGTGAATAGCCTTAAGGAAACCTGGGGAGGGAAAAGAGATTGCTTTTGTGAAATTATTTATCTGAACATCTATAGGTGCTGAAAAAATTGCCATTGAAATCAAATCTTTTATTGGTAAATAACATATTTGTGAACTACATCAGGCCGTCAGACAGTTCATACATTATCGTATGGCATTGCAAGAATAAGAATCAAAACGTACTTACTTTATTCCTTGCTATCTCTTCAGAAGTCGATAAAGATTTTTTTACCCGCTATCGAAACGAACCAACTCAAGCTGATTGTTTACGATCTGAAAACGGAGGAAATCATCAAATGGCTAACTTAAGAAATACCAAACCCGTGTTGAAAACATCATTAAAGCATACGCACGTTATAAACCCGCTTATGGTGAAATGGAAAACCAAGTCATTTTTGATAGAGAACATAATCACTACCAACTTAATCGTGTCGGCTGGAATAAAGACTTACGAATTTTCGGTTGTGTATTACACCTTGACATCAAAGATGAAAAAGTTTGGATACAATATGATGGTACTGAAGACTGGATCGCAGATGAATTAGTGGAATTAGGGGTTCCCAAAGAAGACATTGTGCTGGGTTTTCATCCGGCTAACAAGAGACAATACACTGGATTTGCAGTGAGTTGATTAAAAAACGCCAAACAAGGCAAAGTTGAAGCGGCCGTCGAGCAGTTCAAGCAAACTCAAAAGGTGGATGGGCGGTTTAAGTTTGGGGTGGGATTGATTCGTTAAGCGCTGCGGTTGGCAAAGCGTTTTGAACCGGATTTAACAGATTAAAGGATTAACAGGATTATGATTTGATGTTGTTTGACTCCTGTTATATGATTTTGCTTGTTAAAACTCACTTGACAATGTCACCTTTCAAGAACCACACCGTTTTTCGTACCAGGTTCGCCTTGTACTCCTTTGAATCTTCTGCCGTTTTTATTACTTGGTTCGCCTGAAACGAATGATAATATGACATTGTAAAGCTAATCCGGTTAATCTTTTAATCCGTTAAATCCTGTTCAAAAACTGAATAATATTGAGGATTATGCGCGGCAGCTTAGTCAATAGTCTGAATCAGGATTTTCAGGATTATAGGATTAACAGGATGGGTTTGTTAGCCAAGTTTGGTTTTTATCCTGAAAATCCTAAAATCCTGTTAATCCTGATTCAGACAATAAAAATTCGTTTATTTCCTAATTTATCCTGTGACTCCTTAAGTCTGGTATCTTGATTCAGACTACTTATTCTGTTAATCCTAAAATCCTGTCAATCCTGATTCAGACAATAAAAATTCGCTTATTTCCAAATTCGTTGTACTAATCAATTAATTTATAAAGCTTTTATCCTGAAAATCCTAAAATCCCGTAAATCCTGATTCAGACAAAATTCATTTATTTATTTCTATCATTTATTATAGTAAACCATGAATCGAAATGACTTTCAACAACTGGCTGAAATTCGAGTCAAGGAGGCAAAAGTTCTCCTTGATAATCAGTGTTTTGATGGTGCCTATTACCTATTGGGTTATGCGGTGGAATGTGCTTTAAAAAGCTGTATCTCAAAACAGTTTAAAGAACATGACTTTCCAGACCTTCAAACGGTAAAGGATAGTTATACCCATAGCTTTCAGAAGTTATTGGTGATAGCTGGTTTAAAACAGCAATTGCACAATGACGGGCAAGCCAAACCCCAATTGCTTTCAAATTGGATGCTTGTAACAAACTGGTCTGAACAGTTTCGTTATCAACATGGTATGACTAAACCCACAGCACAAGACTTTTATAACGCTGTAACTGACAACCAAACTGGGGTACTAACATGGCTAAAGAACTTTATGTAGGTAAAATCCTTACCAATGAGATGATTACTGTTGGTAAGCAACTTGTTCAACGTCTTGAAGCTACGATGCCAATTTCAGCCTCATTCTGGTTCTATGTATCTGAAGCAGAAAGCTGGCATTTATTTATTGTCTCCCCCCGTGTATTAACCGAGGGACCTAAGACAGTCTGTGACACAGTTGTTAATACCCTTAATGCAGACAACGATGATGAATACGCATTGTCATTCTTTAACGTATCGGTGACAGATGTTCATCATCCTTATGTGTCATTGCTGCATAAGGTGCGTCTCAGCGATCAACTCTTCGATAGAAGGTTGACTGGTGTTGGCGTTAACGGTTCTGGTTACATTGAAGATGCTTATATTTATCGTTTATACGCTGCTAAAAATGAAGCCTTTTCTCATTTGCAATCACCGGCGGAAAATGAAGAACTGGCGGTTGCTATGGCATAAAACATTAATGCCTTTAATCCAGTTTGTTTAAATAAGCGCAAAAGGTAGATGAGCGGTTTTTGGGGGTGGGGTTGAAGAGTATGCGCGGCGGCTAAGTAAATAGTCTGAATCAGGATTGACAGAATTTTAGAATTTTCAAGATAAAACCTTTATATTTTAATAAGTTATTCGGTTAATTCTTAAATCCTGAAAATTCTGATTCAGACAACAATAATGAAGTACAACAAATTTAGAACTCCTGTCAAAAGGAGTATCAAAAAATGCCCGTTCTAAATATAGAAGTTCCAGAAGAAATCTGTCATTGTTATCAGACAATAGATGTGCTCAAGCAAGGATCGAAGAAAAATTAACTTCCCCTTTGACTGGGTTTAGTGCCCTTTAGGGCACTTGAGCTTTTAGACAATTGCGGCATGGAGATTTCCGTTTTCCTGCACTATACATTTTTCATCAGGTGATAATCGCCATATTAAATTAAGGCTACCCAATTTACGAGTGATTTAAAATTGACGTTGCCGAAATCTTGAACTCTTGTTAGTCTTATGATATAAATAACAGCCTAAAAAATTAATTATTGTCATCCCAAAATAACCATGGTTTAAGTTATCACTTTATGTGCCAAGTGGATATTCCCTACAAAGCAATGCGGGCATTAAAAATAGTAGGTTACAAAGCCCGCAGTACCAAATCACTGAACAGTGTTCAGATTATCATAGCTTGGTTTTATTGACCTCTAAACCGATTGGTATATTGTTTTCCAGAAATAGCCTTGGTTAAAATCGTTTATTTTCGGGATGAGTAGTACTATTGGATTTAATTATAGGTAGTAAGTACCCAATTTATAACACATTGACAATTAAGCGACTTTAATGAAAGCCGACAAGCTGCCGTTGAAATCTTGATAAGAGGATAAGTCCCATGAAACATCAACGCATGGGTATTTGTACTAACGTTGGTAATTGCGCTCTTGCCGATAAAAAAGAAAAAATTCCCATCACTGGGAAAAGTGGTGAATGCCCAAATGGTTGTGGCCCACTGGTTGAAATAAAACTGGCTTCTTCCTTACTTAAGAAAGGGGGACTGGTTGCTATTTTAACACTCTTTCTGGGGGGAGGTGGCTGGTATTTGTTATCATCTAAGCCTAAACCCACTTTGGCGTGTGGCCCAACGGAGATTAAAACACCTAGCGGAGAGTGTGTTCCTAAAACAGATACTCAGACATCCACTATTAAAGCTGTACTTCCTGAACCAGAGCCTGAACCTTCTGACTTAGCGAAGTTAATGACCAAACTCCGGCAAGAAATTGAGGAACTCAAAGATAAGATTCAAGAGCTTGAGAGACGGGGGGAAGAAACGGCTGATCTGAAAAAACGACTTGCCAAGCTCGAAAACGAGGTGAAGGCTGAAGAAAATAATGATGAGGACGAGGTTGACACAACCCCGCTTGAAAAAGGACTGGCAGAAATTGAGGACGAGGTTACGCAAAAATTGGCGACAAAGGTGCCAGCCTGTTTGTCATCCGCCCCGCCAGAATTACGGAACCGATTTCCGATGTTTTTTGTGCCTATCATGCAAGGGCGAACAATACCCGATCATCTGCGCGTCTGGATGAAGGGGTTTGCTGATACCATTAATGAAACTGCGTTTTTTATTATGCGTAGAGAAGTGACGGTAGGCGAATTCCAACAGTACGTGAACATTTTAGATGTTCAGCAAAAACAAGCGTTAGGAAACGCATGGCAACAAGAAAATAGAAACGCGTTGCCAAAGAATAATCCCGTTGGATCGGTACCATGGTGGGCAGCTAACGGATATGCGGATTGGCTATTTGAACAAACCGGCTGCCCGTTGACATTGCCGACTTATAATCAGTGGATAGCGGCTACGATACGCTATGCAAAGCCTGACGAGGCTGTGACGTTAGATACCACACAATTTGATCGTAAACCCAAGCAACGCGAAGAAAAACCAGAGAATGTTGTTGATTTACTGGGTAATTTGCGCGAATGGTCCATAGATGAATGCAGTGGGCGTGCCCACTACATCCTTGGAGAGGATTATAAAACGTGGCGAGCGAATATTATCGGGGAAGCCATTTGCGAAAGTAGTACGTTCAACACAATTGGTTTTCGCTTGGTTTTGCAAGAATAGCAGCGAGTTCTCGGATGCTATCCCTTCTTAGGGATAGTATCCGTTTAAACATAACGGATTGACGGATTTGACGGATTGATTTTGTTAATACGGATGTGGCTCAATGTCTTGATAAAAATGTATTGAAATGAGCCATAACCTATTATTTTCACCCTTTTTAAGGGAGGGAAGTAGATGCACAAAAAAATATCCAATATCATACTCATTAGCATCATTATGTGCGGGTTTTGGGGGTGTGCAACAACACCGTCGGCTTCAAGAAATACCCCAACTCAGTATGCAGGCGATCAAACCCAGCCAGTGAGTCGCAAAAGTTGTGCTTGTGGCAATGATGCTGCTGTT
>Ga0164315_10002189_pt1 | contig 14936 bp, 13 predicted proteins | sample GuaBasSedimGuay6_FD_113737 | JGI IMG/M metagenome (GOLD analysis project Ga0164315, IMG submission 113737) | Subseafloor sediment microbial communities from Guaymas Basin, Gulf of California, Mexico - Guay6, Core 4569-2, 0-3 cm | ecosystem: Environmental > Aquatic > Marine > Hydrothermal vents... | reverse complement strand
GAGCTTCTATATGTGTAACAGTATCTTCTATTAATATTTTAAATATCATAGATTTATATAAATGGTTTATTAAACAAAATTTTAAATGGATACAAAATCATTTTCATTTTAATATTCTTCATATTCCTGACAGTATAGCTATAGGCAATGTAGATTTAAAAGAAAAAGAAATGATTAAAATAGAATATGAAAAATTTTATTTATGGTTAGATGATAATATACAAAATAATAATGAAATAAAAAATAATTTTAAAGGTATTATTAATGCACTATCAAAATAAAAAACTATAATATTTGGAGAATAATATTGATACTTTATGTATAGCACCATGGATTACAACTTTTGTTCCGCCAGATGGACAATTTCAAATATGCTGCCAAATGATTTTTGGAAACTTTTCTTGTAAAGATAAAAATAACAAAACTTATAATGCAGAGACTCATATCTATAAAGATGTAATTAATTGTGATGCATTAAAAAATATAAGATTAAGATTTTTAAATGGTGAAAAACCCAAAGAATGTAAACAATGTTGGGATCATGAAAAATTTGGTTTGGCTAGTCTTAGAAAACAATTACTGGAAGCATACTTAAATTGTACTAAGGATGTTTTTAAATATACTAATTCTATAGGTGAAATTAATTATAAAGATTTTCCTATTATTTTTTATGATTTAAGGTTTAGTAATTTATGTAACTGTAGATGTATAACATGTGGTGAAATTTATTCTAGTATGTTTAATGAATTAATAGATTGGTCATCTAATAAAAATAATCAATTTATTAAAGAAATTAAAAACAATGCCTCTAATATTAAATCTCTATATTTTACTGGTGGTGAACCAATGATAAATAAAAATCATTGGGAACTAATAGATTATTTAATAGAAACTGGATATTCTAAAAATATTTATGTTAGATATAATACTAATGGAACAACTATTAAAAAATCAATGATTAAAAAATGGGAACAATTTCAATTAGTAATAGTTGGTTTTTCTATAGATGCCATAGGAGATTTATTTGAAAAGATGAGAACTCCAGCTAAGTGGAAAAATATTGAAAAAAAATTAGATTTATTTGATCGTGAAATATCTTCTAATAATATTAATGGTATTATAACGCCAACAATATCTAGTTTAAATATTAATAATCTTCCAGATTTATTAAGATGGTTTTTAAGAAAAAAATATAAACACATAAATAGTTTTATTCCACATATGTTATATTATCCAGAAAATTATAGTATAATAAAGAAAATTACTATTTATATAAAAAATTATTCAAAACTTAAAGAATTTCTAAATATAGATCAAGTAAAAGTTGGAGTTAAAGGAATTTTAAATTCAATAAAAGGAGAATAAATGATAACTTCAGATTATGATTTTACAAAAATCCCATTTGATAAACTAACCAGAGTAGGTCAAATATCTATGTTGTATAATGACTTATTTAATGTGAGTTGGATTCTTGGAAGATATTGTAATTATCATTGTAGTTATTGTTGGGAACATGGTAGGTCGGATAAAAAAGATCATAGGTCATTAAAGACTTGTATATTAACCATTAGAGATATTAAAACACAAGCTCGAGAAAGGGGGTTTAATTCATTTCATTTCTCTCTTAGTGGTGGAGAACCGACCTACCATCCTGATTATTTTAAAATATTACATGAGTTAGCTGATGATGCATATTGGTGTAACTATCATAGTATACATATGACTACTAATTTATCTAGATCTATAAAATGGTTAGAAGAATATGCTGAAATAGTTAGTTTATTTCATAGAGCTTCTATAACAGCTAGTTATCATTCAGAATTTGCTAAACCAGAAGAATTTGCTGAAAAATTAATTATGTTACAAGAACATGATATCCATGTTACAATAAATATGGTTATGGTTCCTGAGTGGTTTACAAGAGATTATAATAGAGCATTGTATTTTCATACTAGAGGTATTAATGTGACTCTTAAACCTCAAAGTGATCCTCATGCTAATTTTGTGGTTGATGGTTATACAGATGAACAATTAAAGATATTACATAATGGTATGCCTCAAAGAGATTATACAAAAAATAAAGAGAAGGGTATACGAGTCAGAAGACCCGTTTTTAACGCGTCAGGATTAAATCCACCCTTGGTATATGGTAAACCGAAAACAACCCCAAAATCTATGCAGATTGAGTTTAGAGACGACTTAAGAAGATATTGGTATATGGATCAAGCTGAAAGATTTAATGCATTCAATTTTAATAAATTTAAAGGTTGGGAATGCTCCTCTGGTTATAGATCAATTATAATAAGAGAACCTTGTGGGAGTATTAAAAGATCTTATAGTTGTATAGATGAACCAATAGGTAATATTGAAACAGGATTTAAATTATTTGATAAACCTAAACCTTGTATTAGTCCGAGTTGTGTTTCATCAGCTGATTCTAAAATACCAAAACGTAGACCAGGTGTAAAACTTCCATTATTTCCAGGAGATAGAACATATGAATGAAGATTTAAATTTAAATCAATTAAAATATGCTGTTTATATAAATAACACGGAAAGTATAGAAGTAGCAAAAAAATTAAATACAAATCATTATATGAGTGTCTGTAGTGGATTAAAGACATTATATAAAGCAGCTATAGATTGGTATCCTGGTAAAAAATTTAAATTTACTTATTTTGATATAGTACCTACTGCAATAGAGTTTAGAAAATTCTTTGATTTAAAATGTAATATATATAGTATGTCTGAAATTTTAAAACAATTCTCTTCATCTAATACAATATATCCTGTTGTTTATGGTGGAGAAATAGAAGATATTGATAATATAATTATAGATGAATTAAAACGTTTAAATTTATACCATAATTGGAATAGTTTTTTAAATGAATATTATTTAGCACCAAAAGAATATATTAATATAAATATTGTAAAAGAAGTTGATGTTTTAAAAAAAAATATTTTAGATGATGATATTATTTGGTTATGGTTTAGTAATTGTTTTAGGTGGCATCAATTTAAATATTCTAAAGAAATTTTTGATAATTGGATAAACGAATTTAAAAACTACGACATAAAATTAAGTGGCCGTTGGATAAAATAAATATAATATGGGATAAAATATATGAATGAAGTAATTAAAACAGCAAGTATAGTACGTGATTTTTTAAAGACCATGAAGGAATTTCCAGAAGCTAAATGGGAAGATTGTTTAAGTGATGGTCAAATTTATAGTAAGTCTTGGCTTATAGATGAACTTGAAAAGTTAAATTTAGATTTAGGTATGATTTTTTTATATGGTGGTTGGTATGGAACATTAGCGAGATTTATGTTTAATAGTAATATTAAATTTAGTAAAATGAGATCTTTCGACCTTGATAATTCTTGTCATGAGATAGCAGAAACTATCAATAGACCATTTGTTACTGAGGGTTGGATTTTTAAAGCAACAACCTATGATATATTTAATATACAATATCCTTTAAAATTTGAAACATTAAGAAGAGATGGAACATCAGTTGAATTAGAAGAGTCTCCAAATACTATTATAAATACTTCTTGTGAGCATATGTATCCTATTTGGTTTGATAAAGTTCCAGATGATACATTAATGATTTTACAGAGTAATAATTTTGAAGAGATTGATGATCATATTGATTGGGTTGAAAGTGTCGAAGCTTTAAAATTACAATATCCATTAAAAAAAGTATTATTTGAAGGGGATAAAGAATTAGAAAAATACACAAGATATATGTTAATTGGATATAAATAATATTGTATTAAACTAGGATATTAAAATATATGAAAATCACAAAAAATATAATGAAATCGTCAATATGTTTGATTCCTTGGATTAGTTCTTCTCTTCATTCAGGAGGTCAAATAAGATTATGTTGTATTCCTGATATAGATGTAACACTCCAAGATGAAAATCACAAAAGATGTAATATTAGCACTCATGGAGTTCATGATGGAAGAAATTGTGAATTAATAAAAAAAATAAGATTAGATTTTCTTAATGGAATAAAACCAGAAATATGTAATATATGTTGGAATAAAGAAAAGCTTGGAAATCCAACTAAACGAATAGGTTTATTACATTTATATAAATATTTTAAATATGATATTTTTAAAGATACAAATAGTGATGGGTCTATTGATGTTAATAAATTTCCAATTATGCACTATGATCTTCGATTTGGAAATTTATGTAATGCTAAATGTATGACTTGTGGTTCACCAATAGCTAGTACATTTGGAACTTATATAGAATGGTCAGATAATAAATATAATCAAGATCTAACAAATAGTATAGATAGTATAAAAGAAATTTATTTTGCTGGTGGAGAACCTTTAATTAATAAATATCATTGGGATTTTATTAAACTTCTAGTCAAAAAAAATAAAGCTAAAGATATTTATATAAAAGTTATTACTAATGGTTCTACAATGAAAGAAGAATATATTGATTTATGGAAAGAATTTAAAAAAGTTAGAGTAATGTTTTCTATAGATGGAATTAATGAAACCTTTGAAAAAATAAGAATCCCTTTATCATGGGAAAAAGTAGAAAAAAATTTAATAGTCTTTGATAAATTAACTGCTGATAAATCAAATATTGAATCTATGATATGTCCAACTATTTCTATTTTAAATGTTTTTAAAATACCAGAATTACATAATTGGCTTTTAGATAGAAAATTTAAAACAATTAATAATAGATTATTAATTAACTTTTTATATAATCCAGAAAAGTATACCGTTAAAAATAAAATAGATATATATGATGAAGTATATAAAATATATGAACCTTATCTAAATGGTATCTATAAACAATATTTTCAAAGTATATTAAGATTTATTAAAGGAGATATTTATGAGTAAAACCTTTTGTATACTACCTTGGATACATTTATCAACAAGACCAAATGGACATATGAGAGTATGTTGTACTGCTAATGCATCTTCTGCTGGTGCAACTAATAATAAAAAATATGGCGGTGAAATAGGTATCTTAAAAGAAAATGATCATAAACCATCAAATTTAGGAATACATGATCTTACTACTGCATGGAATAATCAATATATGAAATCAACAAGACTTTGTATGTTAAATGGAGAAATCCCTGTGCAATGTCAAAAATGTTTTGATGAAGAAGCAGCTGGACATAGAAGTAAAAGAATGTGGGAAACAGATTACTGGTCACATAGAGTAGACATAAAACAGTTAATAAAAGATACGAATGAAGATGGTTCCGTTCCTCCGAAAATTTATTATTTAGATTTAAGATTAGGTACTAAATGTAATTTAAAATGTATAATGTGTTCACCACATGATTCTCATATGTGGAGATCTGACTGGAATAAATTATATCCACAAATTAAAAATGAAAGTTTAAAAGAATTATGTGGATGGGAAGAAGGTTCTGGTAATGGAGGATCATATGAATGGCACAAGAACAATCCAAAGTTTTGGGAACAACTTTATGAACAAATCCCTCATGTAAAACAATTATATTTTGCAGGTGGAGAAGCTCTTGTTATTAAAGAACATTATACAATGTTAGAAGAAATTATTCAAAGAGGTTATGCTAAAAACATTCAATTGAGATATAACTCAAATGGAGTTTATGTTCCTGATAGACTACTTAAATTATGGAATGAGTTTCATGATGTAAGATATCATTTCTCAATGGATTCGATTGAAAGTATGAATGATTATATTAGATTTCCGCCTACATGGGATAAGGTAGTTGTTAATCTACATAAATTAGATAATACCCCTGATAATATAGAAGTTACTTTAGCTTGTGCAGTTCAAATGCTTAATATTTATTATATTCCAGATTTTATTAAATGGAAAATTAAAATGAATTTTAAGAAAGTGAATCCTTGGCCACTCGGAGCAGGACTTATAAATTATCATTTAGTTTATCATCCAGCTTTCTTAAATATTAAAGTATTTCCAAAATCATTTAAAGATAAGATATCTCTTAAATATGATCAATTTTATACTTGGTTATTAGAAAATTATAGAAATGATAAAGAATTTATTAATAGTGGGTTTGGAATCAAAAGATTACAGGGAATGATTTCTTTTATGTATTCAGATGATTGGTCAAATAGAATGCCAGAGTTTAAAGAATACATTACTTTAATGGATTCAATTCGTGGTACTGATTTTAATAAAACATTTCCAGAAATGAAGGAATTACTTGATGAATAATTTTGTGGAATTTAAAGTTGAAAAAGAACCATATATTTCAATAGGTTGGCATCTTGGTAATATTTGTAATTATTCTTGCAGTTATTGTATGGTTAAATATCCTCATTATGTAAAACATCAATTTCCTAAAGATGATATAGAATTCATCAATTTTATTAAAAAGGTGCAAACTAAATATCCAAATAAAAAAATATTAGTATCAATGTTTGGTGGAGAACCAACAATATGGAAATCCTTTAAGTCTGTTATTAAAAAATTAAAACAACATAATGTTAATATTCGTTTAATAACTAATGGTTCGCAACCAATAGAATGGTGGAGTGATGTATTAGATTATATTGATTATCTTATTGTTAGTTATCATACTGAATATCATAATAAAAAACATATAATTGAACTAATGTCTATGGTTAGTCAAAATAAAAATCTACAAAGTCAAATTAATTTTATGTTAAAACCAGATAACTTTTATAAAGAAATTGAAGTAGCTAAAGAGATATCAATGAAGTCAAAATGTTTTATACTATTAAAATTATTAAGAAAAGTTCATTCTACTGAATTATTTGATTATACAGATGATAAATTGAATTATTTAGAAAATAATAGAATTATAGGAGAAGAATATTTTAATAACAATGAATATGAGTTTGAGATATATAGTATATGTAAAGATAATTCAATAGTAAAACATAAAAATGTAAATGAAGTTATAATACATAAAATTAATAGATGGAAAGGTTGGGAATGTACAGCTGGTATTGATTCTTTCGCAGTAGATTATAAACAAGATATTTATGTTTGTAATCAAATTGTTCATAAGAAAGGAAAAATTGGAAATTTAAGCGGTGATTATGAATTACCTAATAAACCATTCATATGTGAAGCGGAAGCATGTACTTGTTTACAAGATATTTTAGATTGTAATAAAAGGAAAATATAATGTTTTGTCCTCTACCATGGATTCATTTAGCTATCAGAAATAATGGGGATCTTCGAGTTTGTTGTCAAGCTAATCAAGGACCAGACAAAGGTCTTCTTAGAAAAGATAATGGAACTATTTATAATGCTAAAGATGCTAATTTTACTGAGTCAAGAAATTGTAATAAAATGAAAGACATAAGAAAAGCATTTTTAAATAATGAATGGCATCCAGATTGTTTAAGATGTCAAAGAGAAGAAGCAAGTAATATGAATTCTAGATTTAGTTATGAGAAAAAATTATGGGATCATTATATAAAAGAAGATGATATTAAAAATAAAACAAATAAAGATGGTAGTATAGATGTAAATAAATTTCCTCTATCTTATTACGATTTGAGGTTTGGAAACAAATGTAATTTAAAATGTAGAATATGTGGTCCTACTGATAGTAGTAATTGGTATGGGGATTCCTTAAAATTATGGGGTAATACTTATGATGAATCTAATACCAAAATGAAAATAATTAAAGTTGGTGGTAAATACCAAGTTGAAAATAATATATATGAGTGGTATAAAGGTGAACACTTTTGGAATTATATGGAAAATCAAATACCAAATATTCAATTAGTTTACATGGTTGGTGGTGAACCATTATTAATTGATGAACATTTTAAATTTTTAGAAACTTGTATAGATAAAGGTTATTCAGATATTAAAATAGAATATAATTCTAATATATCATATATACCAAATAAAGCATGGGATATATGGCATAACTTTAAGAAGGTTCATATCGGAGTGAGTATGGATGGATATGGTAAAGTTAATGAATATATTCGTTATCCAAGTAAATGGTCAGTTATAGAGGAAAATTTAAATAAGTTAAATGATGCAAAAGGAAATTTTTTAATATGGTTAACATGTACTGTTAATGTTCTGAATATATTTCATTTACCAGAATTTTTTGAATGGAAAATAAATCAAAATTTTAAAAATATAGGAAGTGAATGGCAACCAATAGCGAGTTTACATCCTTTACATTCTCCTCATTTTTTAAATATTAAAATCTTTCCAATAGAAGTTAAACAAAAAATAAAAGAACATTTTGATAGATTCATTTTTAATAAATATAATGATCAAGCTCAACAATTATTAAATCATTATTTAGATTTTATGTTTAAAGAAGATTACTCAAAGTCTCTTCCAAAATTTTTTTATTATAATAATAAACTTGATGAAATTAGAAATCAAAAAATGCAAGATTATTTACCAGAATTATATGAATTAGTTAAAGGATATAAATAATGTATAAATTAGAAGATATAGAAGCTATACATATAGAACCTACAGAGAAATGTAATTTATCATGTCTTATGTGTGATAGAAATAAGAATGGTGGAGAGGTTAATCAATATTTAAAAAATAGAGAATTAACCTATAAAGATATTGTTAATACTTTTAAACCTGACTTTATTAAACAATTGAAGCGAGTGTATTGTTGTGGAAATTATGGTGATCCAGCAATGAATAAACATACTCCATCTATATTATCTCATTTTAAAACTTATAACAAAAATATTAAAACTTCTATTATAACAAATGGTTCTGTACAGTGGCCATACTGGTGGGAAGATTTAGCTAAAGTTTGTGATGTTGTTAGATTTAGTATAGATGGTTTACAAGACACGAATAAATTATATCGACAGAACTGTAATTGGGATTTAATTATAGATAATGCTAAAGCTTATATTGACGCTGGAGGATATGCTATTTGGGATTACTTAGTATTTGGGCACAACGAACATCAAATAGAATATGCAAGACAATTATCAAAAGAGTTGGGGTTTAAAGAATTTGTAGTTAAAAAGACTGGTCGTTTCTTTTCTAATATTAAATTAGAAGGTAAAGATGAACACCACGGATTAACTAAACCTAAACAAAAAGAAAATATTAATAAGTCTACTGATAAAGAAAAACAAATTAAAATTAAATATGGTTCAATGGAAAGATATCTAAATCAAACTCAAATAGAATGTAAGGTTTTAAAGAATAAAGAATTTTATTTATCAGCAGAAGGTATTGTATTACCATGTTGTTGGTTAGCTGGTCAAATGTATAAATGGTACTGGCCAGAAAAATATTCTGACATATGGAATGTGATAAATAAAGATCAAATTAATATTAAGAAGAGACCATTAAAGGAAATATTCAAATCTGGTATATTTAAAGATATTAAGGATACTTGGTTAATTGATACCTTATATGAAGGTAAGTTAAAAACTTGTGCTTTAAAATGTGGTAAGGAATTAGATCAATTTGGAGACCAATTTAAATGATTATGAATTATTATAGTATAATTTATAAAGGAGATTATTATGACTGATATTGTATTAACTCTTTTCCCAGATAATAATAAAGATGTATTATTTCCAGCACCTTTTATTTTAAAAAGTTGTGTTGAAAATAATGGTTTCGAATGTAAAGTATTTGATTGGGGTAAAGAATCATATAATACTTTAAATAAATCTATATTTGTTAATGAAAACTTTACTGATAAAATAAAATTTAATCAAATGTGGAATGATTACTTCAAAGATTTATCATTAAAGTGGATTGATGAAATTAAACGTGTTAAACCTAAATGGTTTGGTTGTAGTTATATATCAATTGAGAATTATTTTATAATCAATAAATTTCTAGAATTGTTAAAAGAACAATGCCCAAAAATTTTAACTATTTTAGGGGGTAATTATTTTATCGAAGAATTAGAATTTGGAAATGTTGATTATTTTATTAGAGGACCAGGAGAGGTAGCTTTAGTAGAATTACTTAAAGGTAATTATTTTTATGCAGGTATAAATGGAATACCCCCAGAAAGGATAGACGTTAATAATACTCCACCTGCTGACTATTCTGATGTAAAACAACTTTCTAAATTTTATAAATGTTTATCAAGCTACACATCTAAAGGGTGTATAAATAAATGTAAATATTGCTCTGAAGAAATGCTTTCTCATATATATTTAAGTCGAAAAGCTGAAAATATAGTGGAAGAAATGGTTAGCATGAGTCAAACTATGAAAAAAAGAATTTTTCAATTCGGTGATTGTCTAATGAATGGACATCATAAGAATTTTTTAAAGCTCATAGATTTGTTAAAAGGTAAGAATTTGAAATGGAGTGGATTTTATTTACTTAATGATAAAATGGAAGAATTAAATTACAAAGATGCAAGTGAATCTGGTTTGTTTAAAGTAAAATTTGGAGTAGAAACAGGGTCAGATAGAGTTAGAAAAGATATGGGTAAATCTTTTAATAATGAAACAATATATAAAAACTGTGAATATTTTTCTAAATATAATATTCGAATGGATTTCTGTTTGATAGTTGGATGGGTTAATGAAACTGAAGAAGAATTCCAAGAGACTTTACTTTTGATTAAGTATCTATCAAAATATAAAAAAACTATATTTATTAATATCCAGGAACTTGGAATACATAAAAATATAAGAATTTATAAAAGTCCAGAATTAAAAATGGATAATAATAATGTATGGTATACAAAAAATAGTACCTTACAAATAAGAAAAGATAGATTAAAACAAGCATTCGATCTTTGTGAATATTATAATATTCCAACTAATAAACAGCTACAATTAAAAGGATAATAAATGTTTCTTAATATAGAAGATGTAAGAATTTTAAACATAGAACAAACAAGTCATTGTAATTTGAAGTGTCCTCAGTGTGCTCGTACTGGATTAGATGGAAAATTAAATCCAAATGTTGAATGGAACTCAATGACTTTGGATGATTATAAAAGATTGTTATCTCCTTCATTTTTAAAACAATTAGAACAGATATTCTTTTGTGGTAATTATGGAGATGCTGTTGCAGGATTTAATTTTTTTGATTGTGTTGAATACTTAAGGAAATATAATGTACCACTAACTATATATACAAATGGTAGTTTAAGACATACTAATTTTTGGAAAGACTTAGCTGGTATACTAGATGATAAATGTAAAGTTATATTTGCTATTGATGGTTTAGAAGATACTAATTCAATCTATAGAGTAAATTCTGATTTTAATAAAGTTATAGAGAATGCTAAAGCTTTTATTAACAATGGAGGAATAGCTCGATGGGATTATTTAGTATTTGAACATAATCATCACCAGGTTGAAGAAGCAAAACAATTAGCTAAAGATATTGGTTTTAAAATATTTAATGAAAAGAAAACAAAGCGATTTATTGATAATGAAAATTATAAATCTAATAAAGGAGCTGGACAATTTAAATCAATTGTTGAAAGGTATGGTTCGTGGGATAATTACATTCAACAAACTACGATTGATTGTAAATATAGAAATGATAAAATATTATATATAGACTATAATTTAAATCTATGGCCATGTTGTTGGGTTGGTGCCCCATTATTTTTTGAAGGAACTAAAAATATTCAAAAAGTCCAATTAATGAAATTGTTAGATAATTATAAGAATGGATTTAACTCTTTAAAAGATCATTCGATTAAAGAAGTATTAAATCATAGGTGGTTTGCAAATGATTTAGTTGAAAGTTTTACAACAAATAAATTAATGACTTGTGGTAGAACTTGTGGTGAAGAGTATAAATTTTCTAGTGGAGATAAATCTAACAAACAGGAGACAGAGTTGTGAAAGAAACATATTGTAGTTTAGCTTGGAATCATCATTTTGTAGGACCTGGTGGACAATGCAAACCATGTTGTCGATTTAAAAAGGTAAATGTTCCTTCTGATCATAATTTAGATCATGCTGACTTAGAAACTTTATTTAATAATGATTTTATGAATGGTGTTCGTAAAAAAATGTTGAATGGTGAAAGAGTCCCAGGGTGTGAAAAATGTTATGAAGAAGAGGATGCTAATAAATTAGCAAGTTTAAGAGAAATTCATAATCGAATGAATGTTATTACAGATGCAATTGATTTAGATAAACCATTAATAACATTCATGGAATCAGCATTCTCAAACATATGTGATGTACAATGCGTTATGTGTGGTCCATTTTTTAGCACTGCTTGGTCAAAACAAGACTTATCAGAGTTAGATGGACTAATAGAACCATATGGTAAACTTAGTATTGATATTGATTCTATAAAAAGTGTAATACCAAATTTGATTTATCTTAAATTTACTGGTGGAGAACCATTATTAATAAATGATTACTATACCATACTTGAAGAAAGATTAAAATATCCTGGTATTGAAAAATGCTTTTTGAATTATTCAAGTAATTTAATGAGATTTCCTAAACAAGATCTATTAGATATTTGGAAGAAAGTAGATTATGTTGAAATAGCAACATCATTTGATGGAGTTGGAAAAGTAATTGAATATGTTAGATATCCAACCAAATGGGATATAGTTGAAAACAATTTGATTAAATACCTTCAACTAAGTAACGAAATGAATGTAAGAGTTGGTATGAGATCAACTATACTACCATATAATATTTTAAATATTTTAGAAATGTACGACTGGTGGATTGAACATAATAATAAATATTATAAAAGACAATTTGATAATTCTAGTTGGGTTAATCCAACTCATGTAGCTCAACCAAAACATTTAACTTTAAAAGTATTACCTCAAAAATGTAAAGATATGATTACAGAAAAACTTTACGGAAAAGGTCATAATGATAAAGTTAAACGATCAATAATTCATCTTTGTAATTATATGAATTCAGCAGACCATACAATTTATCTAGATGATTTTAAAAGATTTACCAGAGTTATGGACAAAAGAGGAATAACTTTTCAAGAAATAGTACCGGAGATATATAATGAAATTTTCTGATATACCTTTTAACAAATGTGTTAAAGTTGGTAATAAATATTTTTTAAGAGAAAACTGGTTTAGTGTAAACTGGTTACTTGGAAGATATTGTAATTATTCATGTTCTTATTGTTGGCCATATGCAAGTACTAAAGTTAAGGATCATAGACCGATTGAAATTATAATAAAAACATTAGATTCAATTTTTGAACAAGCTAAAGAACGAGGTTATGATAAATTTTCCTTTTCTTTTAGCGGAGGTGAACCAACACTACATCCAAATTTTTTAGATATAATAAAACATATTAAAACTCAACCTGTATCTAAAATTAATTTAACTACTAATTGTAGTCGTAATTTAAAATGGTTAAAAAAATTAGTAGAGTATTCAAATGACTTATCAGTTACTGCTTCCTTTCATCCTGAGTTTGCTGATAGACAAGAATTTTTAGAAAAAGTTAAATTTTTAAAAGATGCTGGAGTAAAAGCTCAAATAAATATAGTTTTATTAAATGAAAGATTTGATGAAATGTGGCATCATGCACAATATTTTTATGATAATCAAATATCAGTTCAAGCTAAAATTCAAGTTGATTATATTGATGGTAATACATATGAAAGAGAATATACTCCAGACCAATTAGATAAAATTAAAAATGGATTTCCAAGACATAGCAAAGTAAATTATATTTATGAATTAATTGATGATGAAAATAATACATATTTAGTTGATAATGTTGAAAGAGCTTTAGGTCTTGGCTTTAATAAATATAAAAATTGGGTTTGTGAAGCTGGGTATAGAAGTTTAATTATAACAGAACCTAAAGGAAATGTTATGAGACATTATATGTGTAAAGATAAACCTTTAGGTCATATTGAAACTGGTTTTAAACTATATGATGAACCACGTGTATGTATTACTGATGTATGTGGTAGTTGTGCTGATTTAAAAATACCAAAATGGAAAAAATAATATGGATACTTTTTGTGTACTACCATGGATGCAAGTAAGCATAAAACCAGCAGGAGCAATGACTACTTGCTGTGTTATGAAAGCTTTAAATAAAACAACTAAAACATTACCCAATAAACATGAATTTGATGACAGTCGTCAATCTTGGGAGCAGAATATAGAACCATATATATGTGGACAAGACTCTATGTTGAACTTATTAAATGTAGAACAATTAAAGGAAGTTCGTTTAGCATTACTAAATAACATAAAGCATCCTGTATGTAGTACATGTTGGTCAAGGGAAAGATATTCTAATGGAGCAGTAAGTGTAAGAGTTAATAATAATCGCAGATGGAAAGATGTCATGAATTTGAAATTAGCAAAATCAATGACAAACCCAGATGGATCTATAAATTCTTTGAATATTAAAAGTTTAGAATTGAGATTAGGAAATCATTGTAATTTAAAATGTGTCATGTGTCATCCAGGACATTCAGATGCTTGGTACTCAGACTGGAACAAATTAAAAAAATTAAATAGTTATTGGACAGTAGATGGTAGTTCAAAAGACGAATTTATGTTCGGTGGTGTTAAATATAATATGAATGATAAAACTTCTTTTGAATGGTATAAAAATGATTTATTTAAAGAAGAATTTAAAAAGATATACCCTAACTTAAGAGAAATTTATTGGGCTGGTGGTGAACCTTTATTAGCAAGTAGGCATTTAGAAATTTTAAAGATATTAGTTGATAGTGGAGTATCTAAAAATATACAATTAAGATATGATACTAACATTACATATATTCCAGATAAAGTTTTGAACCTCTGGAAAGAATTTAAATGGGTTGCAACTCAATGTAGTGTAGATGATATTAATGAAAGACTTGAATATATTAGATATCCAGTTAAATGGAATACTATTAAAAATAATCTTATAAAATTAGATAAACATCCAAATTGTATATTAACAACTGGTGTTACTTTAAGTTGTTATAATATTTTTACAT
>Ga0164315_10002188_pt1 | contig 14937 bp, 10 predicted proteins | sample GuaBasSedimGuay6_FD_113737 | JGI IMG/M metagenome (GOLD analysis project Ga0164315, IMG submission 113737) | Subseafloor sediment microbial communities from Guaymas Basin, Gulf of California, Mexico - Guay6, Core 4569-2, 0-3 cm | ecosystem: Environmental > Aquatic > Marine > Hydrothermal vents... | reverse complement strand
CCGGTTTCAAGGTCCCAGACCCGGACGGTCTTGTCGGCAGACGCTGTTACCAGGATACGCTCCTTTGCATCCACGCCGATTCGATTGATCATTGCCGTGTGCATACCCGTCTCTATGCGGAGGATGGGGTCTGCGGGTGGGCTCGGTTTCTCGATCTCGAAATCCGCCAATGCCGGGTTCGGGAGCAGGACACGCTCATTTGCATCCCGGCCGGTTCGGTAGATTTTTGCCGTGTGCATACCCGTCTCTATGCGGAGGATGGGGTCTGCGGGTGGGCCGCTCGGGAGCTGCTCAATGGAAAAAAAGCCCGCCAATGCCGGGTTCGGGAGCAGGCTGATGAAAAAGGCCGCAAGCAGGATTGCAAGGGCCGGGAAACGTGTTTGTTTCATGGGAGTTCTTCTTTCTGTGTTGGGGTTTAAGTTCGTAGTTCAGCCGTGTAAACGCGGAACTACGAACCGTGCTCTGATCTTACTGGGTTTTTGAGTCCCTTAAAATATCCCTCAGTTCATCAACAAGACCGCGGTCCGAGCGGCCGCCGTCATCCTCATCCCTGTCATCCATTCCGCCCCCGGGAACAGCAGCCCTGATGCTTCGGGCAATATTGACCCGTGGTTTGGTTATCCCGGATTTGGCATCCCGGACAGGATCGCCGTTTTCAGTCATCACCCGTCTGAGCTCTGACACGCTCAGAAATTTGCCGGTTTTCCTCTTGGCATAGCTCTGAATCAGGGCCGCAGCACCGGCCGCATAAGGACAGGCTGCGGATGTTCCGTTGAAACACCTGTTGTATTTTCTGCCAGGATAACCAGGAACATAAGCGCAGTCAGAAGATGCCAAAATATCCAGAATCCTGGCTGAATTGGAGTAGCAGGTCACCTGATCCGGTGATGTTCCTGCATCCGTACAGTTTGAATAATTTTTTTGTCCCAGATTATTATCATAAACAGCGCCTACGGAGATCGTGTCCCTGAGACACGCTGAAAAGCTGATACCGTTGCGCTGTCCCTCATTTCCCGAAGAAACAAAGATCGCAATGCCATTGGCCTTGGCATTTGCTACCACCGCACTGGCACTGGCATTTTGGCAGAACGTGCTGCTGTGATATCCGGGTGTCCCGAGGCTGGTTGAAATCACCATAATCGGATAACGGGAATTATCATGCTGATGACTCACGCACCAGTCCCATGCAGCGAGAATGGCTGAACTCTGAATCCTTTTGTCTGACCTCACCACTTTCAACGCGTAGATTTTAGCCCCGGGTGCAACCCCTCCGATATAGTCACCTGATGAAGTATTGGTTCCTGCCGCGACCCCCGCGCAGGAACTCCCGTGACCCTGACTATCCATCGGATCCGGATCATTGTCTCCGAAGTCATGTCCGCCGATGATTTTGTCATTAGGAAAGCCGCCGCCTCCCAGAGCCGGATGTTTGTAATTGACTCCGGTATCCACGATGGCCACGGCCACACCTGCCCCGCCCTTGGAAGAGCGGTAAGACCCCGGATTCATCATGGGAATCCCCTGGCCCGTATGCAGCTCCTGAAGCCTGTCCTCTTCGATAAAGGCCACATCATCCATGGCAACCAGAGATTTAAGTCCTTCTCTGAACACAGTGGCACTGAAGACAGGGAGATTCTCAAGACGCACATCCGTCTGATTCATTTCAGCTCCCATTTCAGAGATGACCTGCTCCTGAAGAACCGCCACCTTTGACTGAACCGATTTAAGGCGCGTCCTGTCACCTCTGAAGTCCAATCCTTTGACATCCTCATATCCCCTGAGTGTCACAATTATGCGAACCATCCCTTTGGCGGATTCTTCAATCAGTTGGGAATCAAGTATCTTTTCCTGACCGGGAAAATATGCCCATGCCTGACTGCAAACGATCAGTGTCAGGAAAAGTGTGATAATCTGTGATAATTTGTATGCTTTCATTGTTTAATTCTCCGGCATCCTTAATTTTTCGGTTTATATTTTCTGCTCATAGTTCCGTGTTTAAGCGGTTCTGCTCGGAAACAGAAGGATGCCGCGTGAACGCGGAACTATGAACTTTATAACTTTCGGGGCTGCTGTAAAGGTAGTGATTTTGTGGAAACTGCAAGGATTCATCACTACCCTTGCAGCACCTCCCATTTTTCACTCTCAATCACTTGTTCCCGGGTGCAATTCCATAAGCTGATCCGTTTCGATGGCGGAAACCAGCGGGTGACCGGCAAGTGCTCTGAGTCCTGAAAAAGTGATCTGCCCTGAAAAACTCGGTATGTTTGCCAGCCTGAGTCCCGGTTCAAACTCACCCTCTGGAAGACTCCCGAGAACATCATCCTGAAGCCGTCTGATCTCAGCCCTGGCTTTGTCACTGGTTTTGGGGTCGGAAATCCGAAGTTTCAGCTTCTCGTGACCTGCCAGCAGAACGATGACCGGAACTTTGGGTTCCGGAGGATGAAACGCTTTCAAAAGCGATTCGTCTTTGATCTTCTCTCTGCCCGGAAAGATACTGTCAGATTCCCCGGCAATGAATTCAAGACTTCTGACCTGAAACTCTCCCGGAGCCACTTCCGCCGGAGCGACTCCAGCCAAAATCACATTGCCCGGAACCAGACTCAGCACAAAGGCTTTGGATTGGTTTTTCGGATCAGACCAGTCAATACAGCCTTTTGGGCCAGCAGTAAAACGGACATTCAAAGTGATCTTTCGGCTTTCACCAGATGGCGTTCGGAGAACCTGCACGATAATCTTAGGATTTCTGATATCCTTCAGATCCACCTGATCCACGCAACCCGAAATTATACGGTTAATGCCTCCGTAAGCTGCCATACTTATGTTCATACAAAGAAAAAATGCTGTAATTAAATAAAAAAATGTTTGTCGTGTCATTATAACCTCCTTGGGGAACTCCAAATAAAATACCAGGATATCCGATTCACTGAGAACTACAAGGATTAAATTTAGCAAGGATTACAAATCCTTAATAGACACAATCCCTGCAGCCTCCGCTTACCGCCCGGAAACCACATCCTTTTTTGCACACGTCTTAACCTGAAGCGTCACCTGAGCGGCACTTTTTCCTGCTCCGCTGACCATTTTCATCAGCTCGGACAAAAGCGGGTCTGTCGGCGGGAATTCCGCACCCACAAACCGTTTCAGAGCAGGGGGGCGCTTTTTAAAGGCAAACACCTTGAGATGTTCGGTACCAAAACTGGGAGCTACAACCTCTCCGATATCAGGAAGATGCAAAGCCTGCCCGGCCCTTACGATCTTATCAAATTCCTGTGGGGTGTAAGGGTAGATGACATTCACAGCACCGGCTGTGTCAATATTGACAAGCAGAATATAACTGTCCGCCTCGGTCCGGATGGTAAATCCCAGGGAATCACCTTCCACCAGCACACCCTTTGGCTCTGTCAGGTCAACAGACACATTGAAATTCTGATTCGGAAGCGAGAAAGTGATCAGACCATTGACAAGAACCTGACGTGCGATACGCTCCGTGACATTGTCCGGACTCGTCCGGGGAACATCTGTCAGCATCGCGTCGTTAGCGAGATACAGGCGATACACTTCCCCAACCGCTTTTATCAGGATGTCATAATTCTTGTCTGTCATCTCCACGCCCCGGATATCGGCAATCTTCTCTTTCAGATGCCGCTCCAGTCCCTCTGTCCTGACTCTGAGGATTTCAGAGGGAACAAAATCAGGCTTTGGCCGGACCTGCACAGTTCTGTCGAATATGGGCTGGTCCGACATGCTTTTCTTATTTTCAGGGTACAATACCTGCGGTGTATGACTAAAATTTTTGGCAACTTTGGATTTGACATATTGATAGAGTTCACCATACGTGAGGCTCCCATCATTATTGGTATCCCCCTCGCCTTGAAAAGCACGGAGCATGGCATCGGTCATGGCTCCGTGGGGACGGTTGTCAACGGTTTTTTTTTCCCCGGAGAGTATGTCCCCCTGGGTGATGTCCCTGGCCTTTTCAGATCTGCGTGAGGCAGCCATATAGACGACGTTTCTGTAAGGATAGGGGATTTCTCCGAGCGTGTCGGTTCCGTATTCTCCGGGTTCTTCGTCCGGCAGATCTTCCACAGGGAGGCGTAAATATCTGTTCTTATATCTTGTATGTCTTCTGATGGATCGTACTGTATTCTGCGAATAACAGGCATCAAACACGGCCAGAATCCGGCGGCCTTTTTCGAGTTTTTCCAGTATGGGCCGGATATCCCGTTTGCCGATAATGAGCTTTGCCATCATATCCTGAATTGTTTTTCCGGTGGTACGGAAATCAGTTGGAACCAATGCACCGGTATAAGGGTCTATGCCCAATTTTTTGTTACCAGCATCGTAACTGCTGGTTCCGTGGCCGCTGAAATAGAAGAAAATGAAATCCCCTGGTTTTGTGGTACGATTCAGGTCTCTCAGAGACCCGAGTATGCGCTCGCGGGTAGCCTTCTGGTCCGTCAGAGTAACGATGTTGCCGGAAGCAAATCCGAACTTGCTATTCAGCGTATTTTTCAACGCCTCAACATCGTTGACAGGCCCTTCTAATTGAGCATTCTTGAAATGAGGGTAGTCCCCCACGCCAATAAGCAGAGCATGATTCGCGGCCCACACATTTGAAAGACAGAGCGTGAATATCCAGAAAATAATGAATGAAATTTTTATCGGGAATGAGATTTTTTTCATAATTCCTCCGTAATTCGGTTTTCAGTACCGCATTCAGATGGTTGCCGCCCAAATGCGAATGCGGAACATTGCGGACGGGGTTGCAAACCCCGTCCGGCAAGATAATTTCCTTTAGTTCAGCCTGACTTCGACCCGGCGGTTCAGGATGCAGTCTTCTTCTGTGTCTTCGGGATAAAGCGGTTCCTGTTCCCCTCGGCCTTCTGTCCGAATTCGGCGTGAGGAGAGGGAATAATGTTTAATGAGATATTCCCTGACTGCGTTTGCTCTTTTTTCTGAAAGGCGCAAATTGTAGGCATTGTCTCCCCGGGTGTCAGTATGTCCGATAAGCGTAAAAGAACTGTCTCTAAATATCGGATCCGCAAGCGCACGGCCAAGTTCATCCGACTGTTTTCTTCCGCTCGCATTGAGCCTTGATTTGTCGTACTCAAAATTGATGTGAAGATTGACTGACGACTCGGCCACAAAGCCTCTGAATCCCTTGGAGACATTCTTACTGGAAACAAGTGATTTTTTTATATCTTCCGCTCTCATAATTCCCTGCTTCATCCGATAAACTTCAATTGCCCTGATATTCTTCCTGACCACCGGACGGGGATCCTTTTCATAAGACTCCTGAAAACAGGTGTAAGCTTCGTTCGTCTTACCCATTTTTCCGTAAACCACGCCTAACTGAAACAGGAGTTTTGCAAAAACTTTATTGTCTTTGGCCACATCCTTTGCATCAAGCAGCGTCTTTTCTGCCTCTTCCAGATGGCCTTCTTTTTTACAGGCTTTGGCTAATTCATAATAGGCATTAAAATCCTCACACTCGGCAAGGGACTGTTTAAGCAGAATGATCCGGCCGGATGCGTCTCGCTGTGACATGGCATCTTCATAAAGCCTCCTGCCTTTGTCGCAGCCAGCTTCGGCATCTCCGCCGGACAGGAGCAGGAATATGCAGCAAAACGTGATGACAATGATTTTCTTCATAATTTGGCACCTCCCGGTTTCTTAAAACTTGGTTTCTTAAAATTTATTGCTGATGATAACGACATTTGCCTCCTGCCCTGCCTGCTCAGCTCGGATTGCCAAATCCGAGTCATCTTGCCTGCCCTGCCTGCTCGGGTCGGATTGCCAAATCCGAGCCATCTTGCCTGCCCTGCCTGCTCGGCTCGGATTGCCAAATCCGAGCCATCGGATTTGGCAATAAGGGAGATGAATTTATTTGACAGACCCCGGAGACAGTCTCAGTTTCTCCATTGCTTTGGGATCAGTGAGTATCAGCCGCCATTTCTCACCTGTGAGGCGGTCTTTCATGGGATGTCTGAATTCATAGTATCGGAACAGTGCCCCCCGGGCTTTTTTCCCGTTTATCTCTTTTTCCACGCTTTCCGGATAACCAAGCCCTTCTTCCAGAACCTGCCCGCTGTTCGGCTCAGTATGAACATCCACGACAATCGGCTGATCTTTCGCTCCGATCATCCTCAGAAGCACCGCGTCCAGATCGTTCAGAAAGGCGATATCCTCTTTTTTCAGAGGCGTTTTCCGGATCTCCGCGGATGAAATATCATGGCACCTCCTGAGAACGGTCAGGAAGGCATTCAGGCGTTTCTGATAATCTCCCTCACGCATCTCAGAGATAAGCGAGCCGACCTGATTCTGCAAATGCAGATAGAGTTCCGCCGCAGGTTCCAGCCACGCTGTCTCTCTTTCATCCGGAAGGGTGAATGACTTGGCCGCAGCCGTGTAAGACTGCTTTGTGTAGAGGATGCTGATGTAGCGGTTGTAAGTCCAGAACGCGAGGCAGGTGTTCAGACGCCGGCTCTCGTCTCCCTTCAAATCCGAGGTGCGGCCCCGATTCAGCCAGTATTCGAGCATTCCAAGATGATCCGATGACATCCCGGAAGGTTGCGACAATATTTTCCCGGCCTCGGACGCGGCTTTCTCATAGCCCTCATAATTTCGCTCGTCAGACTCATCCAGTCGTCGTCCTGCCTCTTCGGAGCCTAAAAGTGCCATCAGCTCAAGCCCTGATGGAAAGCCCTTCACAGGCTTGTCTCCGATTACGGACAGGGAAAACGGTTTCTTTTTTCCCTTATATGTTTTTACCTGATCATAGACCAGTTGCTGAAAAGCTGCGCTGTCCGGCGTGAACCGCTGGGGCATGAGACGCCAGCCGGTCAGGACATCCTCTGATTTCACACCTTTTTCCAGAGCCTTGACATCCACAAAGCCGGAGAGTATGGCAGGCTGGCGCCCTGTTTTCCGGGCATGTTCGAGCAGGGCCTTCCTGATCTGGGGAAGTTCTGCCTTTTTCAGTTTGCTGGCGACATCAGAATAATCCTCACGGGTCAGATCGTCAGGCGGGCCGAACACCCGGGAAAAACTTGATTCCACAGTCTGACAGCGTTTCAGCAGCGACTTGTCTCCGTGTATCAGCCGCACCAATGCCAGGGCCTGACCCGTCAGAAAATCGGCCTGCTCCGCTGTGATGCCGGTGGCCCTGCTTTCCAGAACCGGGAAAAGCACGGTTCCCGCATATTTCATGGCCTGAAAATATCGGGCCAGCTTTTTGGTCCGGGAATATTTGCCCCGCACTCTGAACTGGCTGTAATCAATCTTCTGCTTCATCATATCCGAAAGGGCAATCTCTTTGGCCTCACGGATCCGTTTAAGTTCATCGGTTACGGCTTTTGAAACACCGGCAGTCTCTTTCCCTGAGAGCAGACACGCCAGCACATTCAGGTAATCCAGATTGGCTCCGGTCACGTCATCCTGAGCCTTCTGAGCCTTCAGCTTTTTGATCATCTCATTGATCAGCCCCTGAAATTCAGGGTACAAAACAGTCTCTTCCAGCCCGGTCACGGTCTCGTTCAGGATCATGCAGTAGGCCAGAAGGATGAAATCCTCGGTAATATAGTTGGGAATCCCCTGGGTCCGGTTCTGCTCATAAAGTTCAAACATCCCCTCCGGTGCCGGAAGCGAACCCGCCAGAGCCGTTCCTCCGATCAGAACAAAGCTCGCCAGAAGCCCGATGACTCCCATCATAAATACTTTTCTTTGTCTCATTTTCAAATCTCCTTGGTTCAAACATCAAACATCAAACATCAAACATCAAACATCAAACATCAAACATCAAACATCAAACATCAAACATCAAACATCAAACATCAAACATCAATTCTCAATGTCAATCACCAGTTTTCCAATTCCCCATTCTCCTGATTCGTTCACGAGTCGGAGCGCTTTGGAGATGTCCTTTTTTTCTGAAAGCACATCTCTGATGTCTATGGGCCCGGTGGTTATCACAAATGCGACAACGCTCCTGCCAGCCGGCTCGCTGGCTTCAATGCTCCATTCGGCCCCTCTGGGCGGGACAGACAGGGATTTACGCGCTGAAATCGTGTTGTCACTCACATTTTCATTGGGAAAGAGCAGGGTCAGTTCATCCTGGGGATCAACCTGCACGATCCACAATTTGCCGTCCTTACCCGATGTGATCCTGAAGGAGAGATTCTCTCCCAGTTTTGCCTTCACATTTCCGCTTACACGGACCTGAAATGTGTCCTCCGGCGGGGTCAGCTTGTGAAGCGCATCCCACTTAGGGCCGACATGCACATATTTCTCCTCCTTGCAAGCGCTGATTCCTGCGACTGTCATAAGCAGAATCATGCCTGCGGCCATGTAATGTTTCATTAATACCTCCTTCTCTGTAAATCCAAATATGTTCAATGATTTCGTCTGCGGTTTCCAAAAAGCAAAAATTCGTTACAGTAATCACGTCCTGAGTAAATCCATTTTTGCACTCCTTTTATTCTGATTATAACGGTTTTAGGGGAGGCCCGTGAACGTAAATGTAAATGTGCCTGTGCCGTGAACCCCGTGCATGTTCCGTTCACGTTCACGGGGGACTTCTCCTAAATCTGTTATAGTCAGCTTTTATTCAACAACATGCGTAATGATTTTACCTGCTCCCAAAGTGCCCTGGTCGTCATTCACTCCTACCGCCTCAAAACCTCTGAAGGTCTTTCCTGACAATGTTTTGAACAGAGCATTAATCCCGCCTTTTCCCTCCTCATATCCGTTGAGTTTCTCTTTGGTTTGAAGAACCACGATCAGGCTTTTTCCCAAGGGAGCTGTACAGCGGAGTCTAAACCTGTCTCCTGAAGCCGGGATACTGATTTCATCGCCGGCAGTCACCCGATTCTTCCTGTGATATTTGTTGGGGTAAAGCACGGTGACTTTTTTATCTCCCGGGCTGACATTCAGGACGTTCAGATAGCCGTTCTGCTCAATATTGCAGGTAAGCACCAAAAACTCTCCCACTTTGAAATGCTTCTGATTGCTCTGAATATTCACAGAATAATCTGCTTTGACTGTCAGATATTCAAGCTTTGCCCATATATTTTGCGGGTTGCTGGTTGCTGACGCGAGAATGATGTTTTTGGTTGCCAGCGATTTGTTGCCTGAAATCTGGGGATGATGCACCTTTTTCCGATTCGATACATTCTCACGGATGTAAGCAGTGGCCCTGTCCTTTAATTGGTTCACGGTGAGTCTGTTTTTCCCCTTTACCGTATTCAGGATGGCTTGGGTAAAGAGGCTCCCCTTGTTCGTTGCCAGTGCTTTCTCATCATCCCGGCACGCGCTAATGGCAATATAATTTCCCTTGTCTGAAACTTGTTCTACGGCAAAGTTCCCCTTTGTCATAGCAGGCATCCCTTTGTAATGGAAAAATTTGGGCACTTCACCAGTTATAAAATCAATGCTTTTGGTGGCAGAACCGCTGTGGCACGCGTCAATGAACACAAATATCTCCTCCGCGGTTACGCGGGAAAGAAGTTCGCCGAATTTATCATCCAAAAACACATTTTTCAGGGTCCCTCTCTCAGCTTTCACGTCGTGGGCCACCAGAACCTCATCCACCTCATCTTTTTCATCCCCGCTTTTATCATAAATTTGGGCACCGTGACCACTGAAGTAAAAGAGAACCCGGTCATTTCCTGTCACGCCACTGATCAGCCAGTCTTCGATGGCCTGCTCTATTCCTCTCAGTGTCGCTTCGGAATCCTGAACCACCTTCACTTGGCTGCTTTCAAATCCCATGAGACCGACAGCTTCCTGCATCATGCGGATATCCTTATCAATACCCGGCAAATTGGCATCCGGATTCTGATACTCGCCCACGCCGATCAGCAACGCACGGTTTTCCGCGCCCGCGGGTGTCAGCCCTGTAATGACGCATAACCATGCGCCAAAAAGAAATAAATAAATCACTCGTTGCATTTTTCCTCCATCTGGATTGCCAGTTGTTTGCCACTGATTTTTGTATATGTGCATGTCAGTGGCAACAACCGTCAACCATCAACTGATTATTGAGTAACATTGAGATGATATACTGCATAAGATTCGGGCCAGTCTCCCAGCAGTTCGATGCCTTTGCTTTTCTGGCCAAAATTCGGAAGCCGGATATCATCCGCATTCAGGTCATTCCGCTCATTATAGACCGCAATCAGGCTGTGCTCGCCTCCAGGGAGTGTGGCCCGGCCTGCAACCTGGTAGAATTTATGGCCGGTAACTGCCTGTTTTGTAAGCAATGTGCGTCTGCCGTCAGGTTCGATGCTGAAAAGATACACAAAACCTTCTTTATCTGCTCCGAAGCTGATCTTCATGGTGTCGCCGGCCCGGTATCCTGTCCTGTCACTGGAGACAAAAGCGGACACCCGCTGTCGTTCACCCGGGGGAGTGTTTGCCGGAGGTGGAACCCGTCCGGAGCGCCGACCGTCTCCGAGAATCACAAGGGAAAGTTCTCTCGTGACTTTTTGCGTCTCTTTTTTCTTTGAACGGACACGCAAAGATTTAACTTCCTGCTCGATCTGAAAGGCTTCGGATGCGAAAAGATTCCCTGATTTGGCGTATTTTTCCAGTTTTATATCCAGTTTCTCGGTGCTTGCCAGCATGATGATTCTTTCCGTACCGGGCTGCTCGCTGTAAAATTCAACATTCTTTTCCGGAACCAGATACTCAGTGTTGGCGCTGTACTTGTGGTATTGCTGAAGCACGTTGGGGAGCAGAACATAACCCCGGTTTTGTCTGGAATCAATGCTGAAAAGGTAAAGGTAAAAAGTTTTATTCCCTTTAATCCTGAACTGAATATGCTCGCCCACATTATATGTCGGCTTCAGCGGTTCAAACATTACTTGAAAATCCCCGTAGGAGTTTCCGGAGCGCACTTCCAGGGCTTCGGACCATTCCGCATTCCCCACCATCAGCGACAAAAGCATCGCCACCATCAGACCAATTTTTACTGCATTTTGTTTCATTGTAAAACCTCCGTTTAGTAAAAGTTAAGGGTTAAAAAAAATTAAGGGTTAGGGGTTAGGGTTAAGGATTGAGAAATCCGGTTTTTTTTCGGTGAACTGAGGAACCAGGGTTCGGAAAAAACCGGGTTTCTTTTTAATATCTCACATAGATGCACAAAAGGAGAGATTCCGCATCTGACCAGTTCAGAGGTGTAAATCCCGTTTTTCGCTGTTCTTCCCGGAGCGTAAGCAAAGTCTGCTCGCTGCTGCGGAAATTCCAGTGGTAAGGAAGCCCGAATTGCGCGGCCTATTTACCGATTGTTACGGTGTTATTTCTACACCTGACGGAAATATCATCACTTAATCCTTTGCTTCTGTAAATTTCCTTGATCCCTTCTCTGATAGCTCTTCTTTTCCCAAGATCAATGACATTGTCACTGCTTAATTTGAAGAAAGCTTTACCGTCTTTTTCTCTCGGCTTATCGTCACCTAAAACCTCACTTAACACCTCAAGAATATCATCACGTTCATCTTCGCCGATATCATTACCGATATTTACGGTAAAGAGTTTTGCTTCCCAACTGTTAATGATATGAGAATTGATTTTATTAAAAACTACTTTAGCTGCCTTCTTATAAAGAAGCTCTTCCAGAACATCATGTTTATCAGAATATTTTACCATAGCATCTGTTTGAGCTAAAATTTCTTCCATACTACTTACTATTATAGTAAAATTTAAAGCTGCATCATGCTTTCCGGTTATCTTGTTTATTCCCCTGTCTATGTACTTAATCGAAGAAAACTCTACAAGATAATCAGCATCTGTTTTACGAAACAACTCGTCTATTTCCATCTTACTCAAGTCTTTCTCACTTGAGTTAATATTTATCATTAACTCATGCTTACTCGTGATCGTATCCTTGTTCGTATCGTTGTTCGTATCGTTGTTCTTATCCTTAACGAGGCCATATCCATAATCCTTAAATAGTTCACCTAATTTTCCTACAAATTGGTTGCCTTTGCCTTTGTCTTTGTCTCTGGATATTTTTATCGCTATTGTAGGTTTTACTCCTCCGCCTGAGCTTTTTATAATATCCTGAGCCTCTTTCCTTAAAGCAGCCATGTCAATGGCTGCATTTACCTCGGCCTTATATTTCCCATGCTCCTTGCGAACATATAGTCTCCTCCAATCACCCAAAAATTTGGAGTTATCTTGCTCTTTCCTAAACTTTTCCTTTATCAAATCACCTTTTCCCACTGCCTCATCACCAATAACTTCCTTCAAAGCTTGTTTGATGGCAGACCACTTTGCCTCAAATATAGCCTCTTCCTCTGAACTGCTATCAAGTGCATTCCCGAAATAACTGATTTCTCCCGTCTTAACAGCCAATGAGGTTTTGCTTTCTCCTTCTCCAACACTCAATGAGGTTTTGTTGTCTCCCTTGATTGCTCCGCTCCCCGTAATACATCCTGTAAGTGAAATCACATAGCCCATGATAACGATAATTGAAAGTAACCTTTTCATAATATTCATCTCCTTAAGTTAAGATTAAGTTGCCACGAAAAACATTTTACTGATAATTCCAAGGCTCCTGTATTTAAAAATGTCCGTGACGCAGATAATGCGAAAAATCAGAAGAGACCATGATTTGGAAGCTCTGCTCCGTGAGCATTTTCATCTTCAGTTTTCAGCTATTTAAAGAATGTCAACATTTTATATGTATCTTGGAATTATCAGTTTTAGTTAAATTTGGATAACCTTGATTCTCATGAATCATGATTCTGATAACTGGCCAAAACCAAGGTCAAACCCGCTCTAACTATTTATCAACTCGTCCATTGATTTTTTACACAATTCTATAAGCTCTTTGCTTAAATCCCCTAAAGATTGCTGGGCAGCGTCCAAAAACAGAAAAATATCTGAATTTGAAGAGGAACCTTTAACATAATGCAAAGTTTTTTCTCCGCTTCCCTTAGCCACCTTTTTGCTTCCCTTTTTCGGAAGAACATCAACTTTTTTCATAGCCTTATCACGCTGGACAACGGCTGCGGCTGTATAAACCAAATATGAATAATATGCCTCTATGGCCTCTCCTTCCTGAATAATAGCGGATTCTTTTAAAAGAACTTTTTTAGCTTTCTGTACAATAGTGGAAATAGTCAGATATTTTCCCCTAGTTATTAAGGACTCTCTCTTCTCATTTCCGTGTTTTACTTCACCAACCTTTACATCGAAGTTTTTTTCAAATACTTCCCATATCTCCGTGTTCCATTTGGATTCCGGCGGAAGAAAACGAACTTCTATCCCAGCCTCTCTGGCTCTGAGAACTAAGGCATCGTGCAAAAACTGTATAAGATCGTGTTCATACTCTTTCAGAACCTCTTTGGCATCATCTTTTAACTTGATATGCGTTACCTGAAAGTAATAAAGCGGTTCTTCATCAGAGTACATTGTTTTGAACTCATTTGCTGCCTTTTTCATGAGACTAACGATTGTTTTTTTAAAGGCTTTTAGAAAATATTCCTTCTTTTTCTCATCCGTTAATCTTATCTTCTCTAAAACAGGCAATTCACCTGTTAACACCCGAGAGTATTCCACAACAGATGTATTGGAATTAACAATTACAAGGGATATGGTTATATCAAAAAAATGCTGCTCAAAATACTTACCTTTTACACGATACTCTTTTACAGTATCTGTGGCACGAGAAAGCACGATAGTAAACAGTCTGGAACGTTTGGAACTGTCAGCATCCAATTTTTCATCAAAATACAGACCGAGTTTTTTGATAATAATGGGATATTCCTTTTTGAGTAGCTCAAAAACAGACTTATTCAGTTCAACTCGGTCTTTTTCAAAAACTTCCTTGGCCGCAGCATCAAAATTTCCAGTTGTCTCTGTTGTCGGACACCACACCCCTGCATACATTACACCGTCAAGAGACCTTTGCGCTTCTGCACAATCCGGGGCTTGCAATTGCAATACTGCCATTACCAATAACGCACACACAACTGTCTGAAATTTATTAACAATTTTCATAATACCTCCTTAATTTACCATGGGATAAAGATTTCATAATCCGGCCGTAAAAAAACCTTTCATGGATGTTTATCCATTTGACTCTTTAGTTAAGACTTCATAAATTTTGAAAACTTCTGAATCCCGGCTTTTCGGAAAGCCAACTTGCCAAAAAAAGCCGGGGTTCATATTGATCGTCATAAGTACCTGTGCAAAAGTTTTGTAACATTTTTATGGGGTTTAATTCTGAATTTTCAGAGTGTTACCTCTTCAAAATTATTGGTCAGGTACTTAACTCATTAACTAACTCTTTGTCTGAATTAACTGGCATTTCATCTTTAAGCGCCTCTTTTTTTTCCGCTTCTGATGGAAAAGGTATCCCCTTTGTACCAGCATAGTCAGCAACCTTTTTAAGAACTTCCCCGGCATTCCCTATCTGTTTCGGCATCTCCGAGACAGCCATCTTGGCAAGATTTAATACGGGCTTCAATTTTCCTATCTCCATGGGCTTTGCTTTTATCTCGTATGGAAGTTTCTCAACAAGCAACTTCCCATACTCAAGACATTTCTTGTCAAGCCAGCCTGCAAGACTAATATTCAAAAGAGAACCTCCCAAATATTTTTGGGCTTCCGCTCCTTCTGCATCCTTCTCCAAATCAAGTTCTTTAACAGACTCTGCTGCTTTATTGATTTGATCAAAAATTTCCTTCATTTTTCCTTCATCCTTCATTTTTCCTTCATCATTCTCCAAGTCTTTCAGTAATTGCTGGAGTTTAACAGCTTCCTCCTTATGACCAACCGCAGACTTGATTGCCACGATAGCTTTTACGGTCAGTTTTGTGCCTGCCACAAGAGCATCGTTGAACTTCTGAACCACAGCCTCTCTGTCAAAATCGCCAGCGTTCTTGCTGACACCACTATCGCCGACGTTTTCCATTACTCCGCTGAGTGTCT
>Ga0164315_10002187_pt1 | contig 14938 bp, 12 predicted proteins | sample GuaBasSedimGuay6_FD_113737 | JGI IMG/M metagenome (GOLD analysis project Ga0164315, IMG submission 113737) | Subseafloor sediment microbial communities from Guaymas Basin, Gulf of California, Mexico - Guay6, Core 4569-2, 0-3 cm | ecosystem: Environmental > Aquatic > Marine > Hydrothermal vents... | reverse complement strand
GCGGCCACTACCATGCTCGGGTTTTTTGCGGGGGAATTATTTCGGGGCTCCCGACCATTGGGAGAAAAACTGCGTTGGCTTGGAACCTGGGGGGCGGCCGTGGCGGTGGGCGGCCTGGTTTTTTGTCGGTTGGAACCGGTAAACAAGCAACTTTGGACCGTAAGCTATGTCCTGATCACCGGAGGCCTGGGCATGATGACGCTGGCAGTGTCTTCGTGGATGATGGATGTCCGGGGATGGCGGACCGGCACCATGCCCATGGTCGTCTTCGGCAGCAATCCGCTGGTTGCTTTTGTGGGGTCGGGACTATTGGTCCGTATCCTGAACCTCGTGCAGGTGACAGGTTCGGGTGGTCCATCCACAAGTGTGAACCGTTGGTTGTACGTGGATGTTTTTGCCGCCATGGCCGGACCGGTGAACGGGTCGCTATTATTTGCCCTGGCGGTGGTTTTTTTCTGGTTGGGAGCTCTTTGGGTGCTTTATCGGCGAAAAATCTTTATCAAGATCTAGGGGGAAAGCGCCCTTTCGTGACAGTTGGGAGATTAGTATCACGGCCCGGGAGCGTTTCAAGTGGGCTAAAAGGTAAAAAATCGATTTTTTCGGTCCGGTTAACTGCTCTAATACCAACATTATCAGTTTTTCCCTAAAAATATCCCAGGAATAATGGTTTTTAAGGAAAATATATGGTACAGTCCGGTCAGATATAGTGCATCAAACGCTCCTGCATCCACACCATCGTGCCGTGCAGATCATTGTTTCATGCATTGATAATAATTAGTAATGGTTCTCTCTGGGTTCGCCCGCCTTTGTCAGGGAGCTGTGAGGAAGACATTTCCTCAAGTTGTGGGGTAGCAAACACCGTTGGGGGTTTCATGATGAGAAAATCGATACCGTTCATGGCCATGGCGCTGGTCATCGCTTTTGCGATTCCGGCATTCGGGCAGGCTTCGGCCATTGATTATTTCGGCTATGCCTGGGAAACCGGAGGCTTTCCGCCGAGTGATCCCGGTGACGTAATGATATTCACCGGCGTTGGCGATTATGCCGATCCTATTTTCGGGATTGATTTCGGCACCGAGGAAGCCACGTTTTACATGTATGACCTGGTCAGCACCGGAGAAGTCCCTCTCGAGGGCGGTAGCGTGATGATCAACTACACCGGCGGCTATCTCGAAATCTATCGGGATGCCGCGATGAACGCCGACTGGGGAATTGCTCCTCCAAACCTCACGTCGCCGAGCACCTTCATGGACGGCACCCTGTTCTTCAAGGGTTCTTTCAATAGCATGACGTTGTATCTGAACCCCGGTGGCGATGGCGTCTACGAGGGTACTCTCGACGGCATCGGCGGAACGATGATTGATGATGTCTGCACCGGTTGTGTCTACACCTGGGGTGGAAACTTCACTCCGCCTTCCGGCGCGCAGATCCCCGACGGTTACGATATCCAGATTGACGGGGTCTTTGAAATCGAGGAAGCCGTTTCCACGGAAGACTACAGCTGGGGTTCCGTGAAGGCCCTGTTCAACTAATGGATTCTGGACGCCCAAGGCGTCTTTTCAACTTTGGAGGATGTAACATGAGGACACGGATAACCCTGCTGCTGCTGGCGCTGCTCTTGATCGCAGTTCCTGCTTCTGCTCAGCAGCTCTTTGATTTTCTTGGCCAGACGGTGGTTCCCGCCGCTGCCGGGGGTATGCTGAATATGGACAGCCTTATTCGCGACCCCGCGCCGGCGACAACGCCCCTGCCGCTGGATTTCGCGAATTTTGAATACACTCTGGTGGTCACGAACCTGGAGTTGATCTCCGGTGACGGTACGACGGCTAGCCCGCAGAACTATGCCAACGGCACGCTGACCATCTACGAGGACAATTCCACGGCCGCGGATTACGCCAATCCGGCCACGTTCAGCGACGGCGAGGCCATCCTGATCGGCACCATCACCACGCTGAATCGCACCATGTTCACTCTTACCCTCGGTTCGGCCGCGGGCTGGGTGGACTGGGTCGGCGGTACCCATCTGGACGACATCGCCCCGGTGGACCAGATTGGTTGGCCCTTCCTGACCGGAATCAGTGCGCGCTCAACCGTTATTGAACCCGGTTACAGCGAGCAGTGGGACGGCAAGGTCGAGCCCGAAGAGCCCATCGTGGACACAGAAGATATGTCTTGGGGTTCGGTGAAAGCGCTGATGCGTTAGATCACGACCGTACTTGATTTGGAAACCCGCTTGCTTCGGGAGGCGGGTTTCTTTATTTTAATATGAGGCCGGAAGTGTTATTATTGATGTCTTGTAATGTGAGACGGTCTTGAAGGTGAAAGAAAACCAGAAGAAACAGAGGATTCAGGTGCTTACGCTGACTAAATCATCGTTCTTTTCCACGCTTTCAACGCGTGTATTCGTGTTCGTGCTGGCCGTATTGGCCTTTGGTGGGGCTATCGCCGACCCCCCGCCGGGTTATTACGATTCCGTGGACTTCACTAATCCGGCCACCGTACGGGTCACCGTGCACAACATCATCGACGGTCACACCAAGATTCCCTACACCTCTTCCGCGACCGATACCTGGAACGTACTCGAGCTGGCGGACCAGGATCCCAACGACCCCACGCATATTATCGATGTGTACCGTAACCGAACCTTCGTGAAGTACGGCGCGGGCAACAACTTTTACAACCGGGAGCACACCTGGCCCAAGAGTTACGGCTTTCCCGATGACGGATCGACCAATCTTCCCTATTCGGACTGCCACATGCTGATGATTTGCGACGACGGCTACAACAGCTCCCGGAGCAACAATTATTATGACAACTGTCCTGCCGGCAGCGCCAGCTATCCGACGGACAACTACAACGGCCAGGTGGGTACCAACTTCAGGAGTACCCTGGGTTGGGAAACCTGGACCGGCCGCCGCGGCGACGTGGCCCGGGCCCAGTTCTACGCCGACGTGCGGTACGCGGGTGACGCCGGGGCCGAGCCCGATCTGATCCTGACGGATAACGCCGGTCTGATCCTGGTTACCGGCAGCAATTCCTCAGTGGCCTACATGGGGCTGTTGCAGACCCTGATCCAGTGGCACAACGAGGATCCGGTGGATGACCGTGAGCGGAACCGCAATGACATTGTCCACTCCTACCAGGGCAACCGGAACCCGTTCATCGACCACCCCGAGTTTGTGGCCTACATTTTCCAGGGGATCATCAGTGGGGTGGAAGACGGTGTGCCGGGAGCCGTTCCGGTGACGACTATTTCCAGCATCTACCCCAATCCCTTCAATCCTACGACCACCATCGATTTTTCGCTGACCCGTTCGGGTCCGGTCCGGGTCGAGATCTATGCCATCGACGGCAAACTGGTACGCATTCTGCTGAGTGAAGACCGGCCCGCCGGCGACTTTCAGGTTCAGTGGGACGGGTCGGGGAATACGGGCAGCCGGGTACCCAGTGGGGCTTATTTCTGCCGGGTCCTCGGGGCCGGGGAAAGCGATACGCAGCCGCTGTTGCTACTGAAATAGTTTTTACTTTTTCTAAGATTGAGAAAAGGGCCCTCGGGGGCCCTTTTTTTTGGCGCCGGCGTCCATGTATACTCCTGAACTCCGAGGCGTTAAAATGAGGCCCAAAAGAAAGGGTGCCATGAAAGCCGGCAAACAAATATTGGGACCGGTGTCGTGGGTCCTGGTTCTGGCCGTTGTGGTCGGTGCCTGGCCCGCGCTGGCATGGGGCCAGGTTGGCGAAAGCGTTGGTGATGGAGTGGTCCGTTTCCATGCCTCGAATGAGGCGCGCGACGGAGCGCTGCCCTCCTTATGCCTGGTGACGCCGCTGGCCTCACAGGGGCCCATTCCCGATAACTGGGCCGTAATCCCGGAATTCACCCGGATCCAGGGACGGACTTCGGTTTTCCTGCCCATCGGCGAAGGCACCGATCTCTACGGCACCGGTGAAGTACCCGGCCCCCTGCGCCGCAACGGCACCCGCACCGTGGCCTGGAACTTCGACGCCTACGGTTGGAGCGGCAACGCGGCGAGCTTGTACCAGTCGCACACCTGGGTGCTGGCCGTGCGCGCGGATGGTTCGGCTTACGGCGTGATCGCCGATACGCCCAACCGGTGTGTGATCGACCTGAGCCTGGGCATCCGCTTCGAGGCCGATGGGGTGGAGTTTCCGGTGATCATCATCGAGGGTGTCACGCCCCAGGAAGTGGTTCGGGCCCTGGGCCGCCTGACCGGCACCATGCCCCTGCCTCCGCGCTGGGCCCTGGGATACCATCAGTGCCGCTACTCCTACACTCCGGATGACCGGGTGCGCGAAATCGCGGACGGTTTCCGCGAACGGGAAATTCCCTGCGACGTTATCTGGTTCGACATCGATTACATGGATGAATTCCGCTGCTTCACGGTGGATACGTGGAGTTTTCCCGACTTGCGCGGCCTGAACGACGAACTGCACGGGAAAGGCTTTCATACCGTGGCGATCATCGACCCCGGCATCAAGCAGGAAATGGGATACCACGTATACGATTCGGGCGACGCCATCGACGCCTGGGTGCAAACTGCCAGCGGGGCTCCCTTTGTCGGCTCGGTCTGGCCGGGCCGCTGCGTGTTTCCCGATTTCACGATGGCCCAGGTGCGCACATGGTGGGGCGGGCTGTACGGGCAGTTCCTGTCGCTGGGCATCGACGGCATCTGGAACGACATGAACGAACCGGCGGTCTTCAACGTAGACTCGAAAACGATGCCGCGGAACAACCGCCACCGCGCCGATCCCGAGTTGGGTGGGCACGGCACCCATGCCCGCTATCACAACGTGTACGGTATGCTGATGGCCCGGGCGACCTGGGAGGGTGTGCAGCGGTCACGACCCAGGAAGCGCCCCTTTGTTTTGTCGCGGGCCAACCACCTGGGCGGCCAACGCTGGGCGGCCTGCTGGACCGGCGACAACAGCGCCAGTTGGGCCCACCTCGACTATTCGGTATCCATGGTGTTGAACCTGGGCTTGTCGGGGCAGCCGTTGTCCGGGCCGGATATCGGCGGTTTCGCGGGGGCCGGCACCGGTGAGATGTTCGCCCGCTGGATGGGCATCGGCGCGCTGCAGCCGTTTGCGCGGGGCCACACGGGCAAGGGGAACATCGACAAGGAGCCGTGGGCTTTTGGATCGGATGTCGAAAAGACCTGCCGGTTGGCGTTGCAGCGGCGGTATCGGTTGCTGCCATATTTGTATTCGCTGATGCGCGAGGCGGCCGAAACCGGCTTGCCTCCAGTGCGGCCTTTGTTTTTTGCCGATACTTCGGATCCCCGTTTGCGGGCCGAGGATGATTCATTCCTTCTGGGCGATGACCTGCTGGTGGTCTGTTTCACCAAGCCCGGGAATGCCAGGCCCTCGCCGGTCCTGCCGGCTGGCGACTGGGTCAGAGTGAGTCTGGTACCGGGCGATCTGGACGACCCTGATTTACCCGATTTGTATTTGCGCGAGGGGGCCGTTCTTCCCCTGGGCCCGATCATGCAGTGGTCCGATGAACGGCCGTTGGACGAACTGGAATTGTTGGTCAATCCCGGGGCCGACGGCCGGGCGGTCGGCTATTTGTACGAGGACGACGGTGACGGCTACGGGTATCGGGACGGGGGGTACCGGGTGACCGAGTTCGTGTTTGACGATGAGATGGAAGCCACGGTGATAGATGGATCATGGGAGCCGGGATCCTGGAAGCTCGTAACTCGAAATGTTTCCAATAAATAAAGGAACTCTGTTTTGAAAAAAAGTCCTCTGGCAATGGTATTACGGAAGCGCTAACGAACCCATACGGTTTCCGCCGGAATGACCTTTTGCTTGGTATGCCACAGTAGCGGATTTGCCAGGTGGGAGCTCCTGTTAGGCTAGCCATTCCCACTACGCAACCCCAACAGATTATCCAATGCCTCTTTCGGCTCAAACTCTATCTTATAGAATTCGGCTGCACCTCGTAGCCTGCCTGCCGAACATAGATATCATTGCGAAAAAGACCCCCCGGGGGGCACTTTCTGCAGTGCTAAAGGCGTTAGCTTGCATGAGCCGACCAAGCTCCCAATGCTCGGCTGCCGCAGTAATGAGCAACCGGCCGCTAACCCCGGAACATCAGCCACGTCATGACCACCCCGGCCACGACTACAAGGCTCAACCCGACAAGCAGATTCCGATACCGCGACGGTTCCCCGGGTTCCGCAGTGGCGTAGGTCAACCCCGCCAACTGTTCTCGCGAAGGGGCCGCCGAAGCCAGGCTCACCACCACCAGCAGCACCACGCAGATCGCGAACAGAAACGCCGCGAAATGCAGGAAGTTCATCGTCGCGTAGGCGTGCAGGGCTCCGCTCAGGGAATCCACGTTCAGCTCCAGAACCAGTCGCGCCGCACCCAGCACGAATCCACCCCACAATGCCGCCATCGCGCCACGCGAATTTACCCGCGCCCAGAACAGGCCCAGCAGGAACACGGCCGCGATCGGCGGCGAAATGTAGGCCTGCACGCTTTGCAGGTACTGGTAGAGCTGGCCGGAAATCCTCTTCATGAACGGGATCCACATTAACGCCACGACCACCAGTAGCAGTGTGGTGACCTGACCGACCAGGACAAGTTTTCTGTCCGAGGCGTCCGGCCGCAGTTTGCGGTAGATATCGAAGGTCACCAAAGTGGAACATGAGTTGAAAACCGAAGACAGCGAGCTCATCAACGCGGCCAGGAGACCGGCCACCACCAGGCCGCGCAGTCCGGCCGGAAGCAGGGCCCCCACCAGGGTGGGCAGGGCCTGGTCGGGGGATTCCAGATTGATGCGGCCCTGTTGGGCCAGCCCGTAGGCGATCACGCCGGGGATCACGAACAAAAAGACGGGCAGTAGCTTCAAAAACCCGGCGAAAATCGTGCCGCCGCGGGCCTGGTCGATGTTGCGGGCCGCCAAAACACGCTGCACGATGAACTGGTCGGTGCACCAGTACCATACGCCCAGAATCGGAGCGCCAAGCAGGATTCCGGTCCAGGGAAAGTCTGGGTCGCTCATGGGCAGCCACATGCTCATGAACCCGTCGCCGGCCAGGTTTTTCATTTCGCTGACGCCGCCGAGTTCGTTCAGGCCGATGATCGTCACCGTTGCCGAACCCAGCACCAGCACAAAAAGTTGCAGCACATCGGTGGCCAGAACGGCGCGCAATCCGCCCATGACGGTGTAGATGCCGGTGGCCGCCACCACGATCAGGGCACCCACCCAGAAATCAAGCCCCATCAGGGCGCCAAAAACGATGCCGCCCGCGGCGATGGTCACCGAAATCTTGGTCAACACGTATCCGATCACCGAAATGACGGCCAGGTACCAGCGCGCCGCCGGCGAGTAGCGGCGTTCCAGGAATTCAGGCATCGTGGTCACGCCGCTGCGCAGGTAGAAGGGCACGAAGACCCAGCCCAGCAGCAGTAAAATCAGCGAGGCCAGCACCTCGAACTGACCCACGGCCACTCCGCGGGCCGCACCCGCGCCGGCGAGCCCGACCAGATGCTCGGACCCGATGTTGGAGGCGAACAGCGACGCCCCGATCACGAACCATCCCATGTTGCGTCCCGCCAGGAAGTATCCCGTGGATGAATCGCGCACATGTTCGCGGCGGGTGAACCACCAGGCTACGCCGAAGACGAGGACGAAATACAGGGAAAGAACGATCCAGTCCAGGAGAGCCAGGGTGTTCATGGGCACCTCGGGGTTGGGGATGAAGGGGCTTCCTGTGATTTTCCTTCAGCGCGACGAATATGTGTAGTTTTGTTTTGGTCGTGCCTTGCCGTCCATTCCATGTGGTATCTTCCCGGGCAACCGGAATCCGGCAACCACCTCCAACCTCGGGGATTTCCACCGATGAAACTCCTGGCCGTCCTCATATCCGTTCTTTTACCCATGACCGGCTTGGCTGCCGAGGTCACTTTCCGGGTGACTGTTCCGGCGGACACCGATCCCGCGGCAACCGTTCACATCGCGGGGGACTTCCAGTCGTGGCAGCCGGGCAATCCCGAATACCAGCTGGTCAGCCTGGGTGAGCATCTCTGGGAAATCGTCCTGCCGCTCGAAACGGGTCAGGCCATCCAGTACAAGTTTACCCTGGGTGACTGGGACCGGGTGGAGAAGGGGCCGAAGGGCGAGGAGATCCAAAACCGTCTCCATAAGATCACCGGCGATCAGACGCTGGATCTGGAAGTGGCCGGCTGGGCCCATGGAGAGGCCCGCCAACCATCAAAGACCGGCAACATCGAACTGATCACAGTGCCGGATTTTCTCGACGACCGTCGGGTCTGGGTTTATCTGCCTCCCGGTTATGAAAAAGAACCTGACCGGCGTTACCCCGTGCTGTACATGATGGACGGCCAGAACGTCTTCGACAACGCCACCGGCTTCGCTGGCGAATGGAAGGTCGATGAAACCCTCGAGGAGTTGATTCCCGCGGGCAAGGTCGCGCCGCTGATCGTGGTGGCGGTAGCAAACGGGAGCGACAAGAGGACCAAGGAATACACGCCCTGGTACAGTTCCGACCACGAAGCGGGCGGTGGTGGTGGAAAACACCTGAAAAAATGGATCGAAGTCCTGCTCCCGCATATCAACGCGAACTATCGGACTCTTACCGGCCCGGAAAACACCGGCCTGGCCGGATCGTCATTGGGCGGACTCATGACCATGTTCGCGGCCTATACCCATCCGGACGTATTCGGGAAGCTGGGCTCCTTTTCCCCTACGCTGGGGTGGGCCGGCGGCAGGCTGCCGGATATGATCGCGAAGAAGGACAAGCCCGCCATCACCATCTACCTGGACATGGGCACGCGCGAGTGGGGCAACTTCAAGGACGATGACGACAACGATATCGATGACAGCATCGACCGGCTAAGGCGCATGCGGGATATCCTCGTGGGGCAGGGTTTTGTCGAAGGTTGGGATTTGATGGTGGTCGAAGGCGAAGGCGATCGCCATAATGAGGCCTTCTGGGCGAAACGATTTCCCGGAGCGGTGGTCTTCCTGTTTCCGGGTGACTCTTGAGAAACATCAAGGAGATGTTGATGAAGTTCAGATTTAGTTCTGGCGCGGTAATTTTGGCGATCCTGGTCATGGCTGGAATGGCCACTGCCCAGGATCTGGAACCGCGATCCTTTTCCCAGGCCCCGGTGGGCATGAATTTCGTGTCGATGACCTACGGGTATTCCATCGGCGAGGTGTTGTTCGATCAGGCGTCGCCCATAACCGAGGCCAATGGGCGGGTCAGCAACGTGGTCGGCGCCTATGTCCGGACCCTGGGCTTTTTCGGGGCCTCGGCCAAGGTCGCGGCCGTCGTGCCCTATGCCTGGGGACACTGGCACGGATTACTGAACGGGGATTACGCCAGCACCAACCGGTCGGGCTTTGCCGACCCGCGGCTGCAGCTGTCGGTCAATTTCGTGGGCGCGCCCGCCATCAAGATGAGCGAAATGAAGACCTACACCAACAACACGGTAGTCGGGGCCAGCATTCGGGTGGTCCTGCCATTGGGTCAATACAAACCGGAGAAGCTGATCAACCTGGGCCAGAACCGCTGGGGTTTCCGGCCACGGGTGGGGGTTTCCCACAAGGCGGGGCGTTGGACCCTGGAAGGCATGGGCAGCGTCTGGCTGTACACAAAAAACCCGGATTTTTACGGAGGCAGTACCGTCACCCAGGATCCGCTCTGGTCAGTTCAGGCGAATATCATCCATTCCTTCCCGTCGGGAATCTGGTTTGGCGTGGGCGCCGGATTTTCCCGGGGCGGGAAGACCGCTGCGGACGGTGTGTACGGAAATACCTACAAGAAAAACACGCGGTGGGCGGCCCTCTTTTCCTACCCGCTGGCCCGCCGGCACAGCGTGAAGGTTATTTATATTGACGGTCTGTCCACGCGCCTGGGCTCGAATTTCGACCAGGTCAGCATCAGCTATCTGATGCGGTGGGGCGGGGAAAAATAGAACAAAGCCGCCGGATGTCCGGCGGCTTCGTTCCATGGGAGTGCAGGCTTGATCTATCGGTAAAGCGCCTTCAGCGAACCCATGGTCATCACTTCGACGGAGGCGGCCTTGTCGAAGCCCAGGGTTTCATATTTACCGGCGCTGGGCGCGAAGGTGTCGCCGGTAGTTTCGGATTCGGCTTCATCTGAACAATCGCTGCTGTTGTAATCACCAAGGTCGTTCATGAAGGCCAGGGCAGCCTTGCGATCCCCCTTGCGGGGATTGCTGTAAACCGGATGATCGACCAGGTAGGCGTCGGCATCGGCAATAACACCGGTCATATCGTCACCCGCGCCGCTCGCCTGGTTCAGTTTGGCGGCGATGAGAGCCCGGGCCAGGATCACCGTGGCGTCCCCACGCGGGGGGGTATTCAGGATATTCAACAGGGCGGTCTGGTCCAGGTTTTCGGAACCCAGGTCCAGATTCATGACCGGCCAGCCGGCTGCGTGATTTTTCCAGTATCCGCTGCCGCGCGGGCAAAAGTCGGTCACGATGGGATCATCGCCGCCGCCCCCGCTGGTTCCACCACACTCGAAGTTGGTGGTGAATCCATCCTCGAACCTGTTTCGCCCATCGGGAAATATATCGAACAACAGGACATCGCAGGTAACAAGGTAGGCGCCGTCGGGCAAACCAGCCGTCCACGCATCACCGAACGAATAGACCATTGTATTCTCGGCCGGGATATCGACCTCGGCAGCATATTCGAATCGTTCCATTTCAGTCCCGGCCGCATCGGTCAGGGCCACGACGTACTCCAGACGAACCAACATGGCGCCAGAGCGGAAAGTAACGGCCACATCGGCGTTCCAGCCGTTGCAGTCTGCAGTGCCGGTTACCGAATCCAGGTATACAGCCGAAGCCATGCTCGGCAGGACGAGCAAAAAGACCAGGGCGATGATTGTGATATGCTTCCTCATAAGTCCTTCTCCTGTGCTGCCGATTCCCCTGCGGGATCGTGATTGTTTCCATTGCTTCACAAGTTGCATCATCCAGGCCACTCGAGGTTGTTTTGTTTGATTTTTTGACCAGTGGTGATATAATTATGGACTCAACCAACGGGGAAGAATTCTGTCATTATTGAAATCCGGAAAAGAGACGGACAATGAAAAAGATGCTCCTGATTCCTGTCCTGGCCCTGCTTGTGATCTGGGCCGGTTCCATGACCGGTTGTTCCGATTCCTCTACGGAACCGACCGCCGGAGGCACCGGGTCCATGCGTATATCCATGATCGACGCCCCGGGTGATTATGACGAAGTGAACGTCGAAGTGATCCGGGTCGAAGTACACCGCGGCGATGCGCCGGATGAAGAGAAAGACGATGACTCCGGTTGGTACACCATCGACGTCGACACCACCTACGTGGACCTGCTGACGCTGACCAACGGCAACAGCGCCACCCTTGCCGATTCCACCCTGCCTTCGGGTTACTACACCCAGATCAGGCTGATCCTGGGCGACGGCAACAACGTCGTGGTCGACGGAGTGGCCTATGACCTGGAAGTGCCCAGCGGCTCCAACACCGGTCTGAAGCTGAACCATCCTTTCACCATCGACGCGGGGGCCATCTATGCCGTGACCCTGGATTTCGACGCGGACAAATCCATCCACATGACGGGTAACGGCCAGTACAAGATGAAACCCGTAATCCGGGTCATCGTGGACCAGACTTCCGGTTCGCTGGAGGGCGTGGTGGAGCCGGTCGAGACCCGGGCCATGGTCTGGACTACCGCCGGCGACGATACGTTGACCGCCTACGCGGATACCTTGTCCGGGGCGTTCAGGTTTGAAATGCTGCCCGTCGGCGATTACGACCTGAATTTCACCGCCACGGCGGGAACCTATCGGGATTCGGTGGTGTTTGATATTCCAGTTACCGCCGGGGAGACTAACGATATAGGGACAATGACGCTGGAAACGGAATAACCAGCCTTAACTTCTTATTGGCTCCCCGGGTTGTATGGGACCCGGGGAGTTCCCATATAATCTGTCGGATGACCCGGAGTTATGCTAACTTGCCCTTGATTCGATGGATCCTTTCACACCCAATCAGAGGTTGATCATGAAACGCACTATTATCCTGTTGCTCGCCCTGTTCGTGTTGACCACCGTCGGCAGCGCTTTCGCCGAGAATCCCGTCGACAAGGTGGCGCCCAAGAAGCAGGTCATGCAGATGTATCACATCGCGATGGTCAAGAAAGGCCCCAACTGGAAGTCCCAGAATTCCGAAGAGGGCATGGACATCCGGATGCAAGTCATCGAAGGAATCAGGAAGGGGGCCCAGTCGGGGCTCGTTGTTTCAGCCGGCCTGGTCAACGATGAGACCGAAGTGGAATTCATCATCATTTTGGATGTGGAGACCAAGACCGAGGCCTACAACATCCTGCAGAAGTCCAAAAACGTGAAGAATGGTTTCTTCTCCGTGGATATTTATTCGTATTTCGCGCCCAAGGGTCTTGCCTTTCATAAGTAACATTTGTTTGGCTGATCTGCCGCACTCTCGCCAGCACCTTTCGAATTCATTTCGGAAAGTGCTGGCTGTCTTTTTGGCCGGGAACCCCCAATCCCCCGGAGCCTTCTGATGCCTGAATCGCAGGAAATCCGCCGGCTTATGAAGGACGGTCTGAACGGACCGGCCCTGAAACGCCTGGCCGATGCGGTGTCGCAAGCCTGGCCGGAGTTTGATGACGCGGGTTTTCTGAAAGCCGCTTTGGACGGTCTGGATGATCTGGAGTTGAAGGACCGTGTCCGGCACGTTATCAATGTATTGAACCGGTTTCTGCCTGACGCCTATCTCCAGGCTCTGAAAATCGTGGTGCGGGCCGGCGGCCTGTTTCCTTCGGGAAAGTCCGGCGATTCTCTGGCCGGTTTTGCGGCCTGGCCGCTCATCGATTGGGTTCCCGAGTACGGTCTGAATCATTGCGACACCTCGATGAGGGCCCTGAAAAAGCTCACCAGCCTGTTTTCGGCGGAGTTTGCGGTGCGGCCCTTCCTGATTGCGGATACCGAACGGGCCCTCGATCACATGCGCGGCTGGATCGATGATCCCAATGAACACGTCCGCCGGTTGGTGAGCGAAGGAACACGGCCCCGTCTGCCCTGGGGCTCCCGGTTGCCGATGTTCATAAAAGACCCCTCGCTGGTGATCGGGTTGTTGAACCTTCTGAAGGATGATCCCTCACAATACGTCCGGCGTTCGGTGGCCAACAATCTCAACGACATCGCCAAAGATCATCCCGCCACCGTGATCAAGGTTTGCCGGGAGTGGAAAAAGGGAGCGTCGGCCGAGCGCGAATGGATCATCCGCCATGGGCTGAGGACTCTGGTCAAACAGGGGAATCCAGGTGCTCTGCGGGTGTTGGGTTACACCACCGATCCGAAGGTGTCCGTGGCGCTGCGCCTTTCAGCCGGGTCGTTGAAGATCGGGGACGATCTTTCCATCGAAGTGACTCTCACCTCGAAAGCTTCCCGCAACCAGAAACTGGTTGTCGACTATGTGGTTCATCACGTTCGGGCCAACGGCAATACGACACCCAAGGTTTTTAAACTGCGCAATCTGGATCTGGAGCCGGGCCAGGGTGTCAGTTTCACGAAGAAACACAGCTTCGCGCCACGTTCGGTCCGGCGATATTACCCGGGCGAACACATGGTCGAACTGGTGGTCGGCGGACAGTCCATGGGGCGGTGCTCGTTCACGATGACCAAATGACGGGATTGTGATACCCTGATGTCCCACGAACAGGGAGATCCGGAATGAGGCCCACGGCATGATTTGCAGGATCTGCACCAACGGAAAGGGTTTGAAGACCCTCCTGGTTCTGAAGGCGCAGTATATCCATTGCCCGGTGTGCCATTGTCTGTTTGTCGATCCCTTTCCCCGCCGCGAACTCAATCTCGCTTTCCAGGGTGCCGAGACCATCGAGCGTCTGGAAAAGGAAGACGAACAACGCCGGGGATATTTCCTCAAACGTCTCGAACGGTTGGAAAAACGTATTGGGGAAATCCACCAGGGCATGCGGTTGCTTGATGCCGGCTGCGGCGCGGGTATCCTGATCCGGGAAGCGCGCCTCCGGGGTTGGTCGGCCGACGGAGTTGAACTATCCGCTGAACTGGCCGCCAGGGCCCGCCTCAACAATCCCGAAGCGAACATCATCACGGGGGACATTCAGAACCAGGAGCCGGAAGGGCGGGGCTATGAGGTGGTTATTTCTCTCGATGTCCTGGAGCACGTTCTTTCGCCCATAAACATGGTGGAAAGCTGTCGTGAGATGCTCAAACCCGGAGGGCTGCTCATGTTGCAGACCCCCAATACGCGCTCTTTGCGGAACCGCATCCAGGGGGCGAAGTGGGAAATGCTGGATCCCGATCAGCACCTGAATCTTTTTTCGCCCGACGCCCTGCGGGTTTTGTTGACCACGGTTGGTTTCGAAATCCTGGAAATGACCACGGCCAGCGGGACGGGGCTGGAAAAGGGCACCGCGAGTTTGGTCGCGCAGGTCAAGGAAAGCCTGCTGGGGGTGTTGAACCTGGGTAATGCCCTGTTGGTGGTGGCGCGTCGGCCGCTTTGAAATTATCGAAAAACTAATTTTTGGGGTTCAACCAGCCTTCATAGAGTTCCGGTCGCCGATCCCGCATGAACAGTTTGCGCGCGTGTGATTCCGCAACCTGTTCCAGTTCCAGTTCACAATACAGGATCTCATCGGTGCCTTCGGCAGCCCGGGTTAAAACGCGGCCATCGGGTCCACACACGAACGATTCCCCCGCGAAGGTCAGGTTCTCCTCTTCGCCTACCCGATTACACAGCGCCGTGAAATACCCGTTCTGGAACGCCGCCACCTGAAGTTCCGCTTCATAGAGGCCATCCGGCCACTCGCCCACGGATCCGGCCTGGGGCACGACCACCAATTCGGCTCCCGCCACGGCCAGGGC
>Ga0164315_10002186_pt1 | contig 14939 bp, 10 predicted proteins | sample GuaBasSedimGuay6_FD_113737 | JGI IMG/M metagenome (GOLD analysis project Ga0164315, IMG submission 113737) | Subseafloor sediment microbial communities from Guaymas Basin, Gulf of California, Mexico - Guay6, Core 4569-2, 0-3 cm | ecosystem: Environmental > Aquatic > Marine > Hydrothermal vents... | reverse complement strand
TAAATGATGTTCATAAGCTCCGAGAGGGATAATTAGAGAGGAGCCGTGTGAAGCGAAAGTTTCATGCACGGTTTTGAAGACGAGTATTGGTGGCGACACTGGTGCTTAGTTTAATCAATAGATGATTTGGTCATTTGAACGCTTTGACGGGGGTGCAGGGGGGCTTCCCCCCTGCTCGATTTTTTTTTGGCCTTTTTTGGTGATTAAGTGTCTTGGAAGGGTTTGAGTACAACGGATTGGCGAATCGAGTGCAGCGAATTGGCGAATCGAGTACAGCGAATTACGTGGATAAACGAATTTTTTCGTTCACTACATTGAATTGATTCGTTTATCCCCGTAATTCGTTGTACTCAGGAGATAGCTAAGGAAGCAGATTAATTCGTTTATTTCGCCAATTCGCTGTACTGATTGTTATCACTAGAATTGAGGTAATAGTATGATAATGCACGAACCGCCTCATCCGGGTGAAGTGTTAACGGAACTCTACTTTGAACCACTTGAACTGAGTGTGGCTCAAGGGGCTGACGCTTTAGATGTTTCAAAAGACACGCTATCAGATTTACTGAATTGTCGTTCTCCACTCAGCCCGGAAATGGCTATTCGGTTATCGTTAGCTTTTGACACGACACCGGAAAGCTGGCTCAATTTGCAGCAACAGTATGATTTATGGTACACGAGGACAAATCATAACTTTCAAAAAGTGATTCATTTACAAAAGAATGACTTTCAAAACGTTCAAGAAGCGATTCCTTTACTCGCATAGCGTGTGGGTGCAACGCACGCAGCAGCCATGAGCTAAACCTCATGGCTAAAAGCTCAAGCACAAAGCCTGGGGATAAATCCTCAGGCTAAAAGCTCAAGTAGGCTAAAGCCTACTAACCGTCTTATAGTGCCCTTTAGGGTACTTTAGCTTTTAGACAACTGCGGCAAGCTGTTGGCTTGAATCGATGATAGCGGGTGAATAGATCATTATTGTGCCGACGATTTTGATGCGCCTTTACCAGAGTCTATGGCATCCGCTTTTCGTGGATAACTACAAGGATTGTTTATAAGAAAGGATTAGTTCGTGCTTGTTGTTGGGCTGTTTTGGTTTATTAGTAAATATTGACAAAGTTTCTCGTTTAAAGCTTCAAAAAGGAAAATCCTTTTTTATAAGCAATCCTTGTAGTTATTGTTGTGTGTTTATCCTTTTTATAAACAATCCTTGTAGTTATTGATGAAGCGCATTCACACCGGGTTAACTACAAGGATGGGAAACTTTCATGCACGGTAGGGGCTGAGTTTAACGTGTCCCCCGGCTTTTTTTTGGTATTAAGATATTTAAAGGCCTTGAGTACAACTGAACTGAGTACAACTGAACTGAACTGAACTGAGTACAGCGAATTACGTGGATAAACGAATTTATTCGTTCAATGCATTGAATTTATTCGTTAATTTCGCTAATTCGCTGTACTCAGGAGGTAGATTAATTCGTTAATTTCGCTAATTCGCTGTGCTCAGGAGACACTAATTATCTCGTTTTTTCGTACAAGGTTCGCCTTGTACTCCTGAGAAATCACGCCACGTCGTTTTTTAGTACAAGGTTCGCCTTGTACTCCTGCTCCATTTTGTACAAGGTTCGCCTTGTACTCCTGATAAATAAAATAATTCTTATCGTGCGTGCCATTAGTGTTTATCCTTTATTATAAACAATCCTTGTAGTTATAGTTGTGTGTTTATCCTTTCTTATAAACAATCCTTGTCGTTATGGATGGCGTGCCTGCTGCTCACCGAGTTCATAACGACAAGAATTGCATTTTAAAAAGGATTGGCTAATAAAAAAAATATTATGCCTGCCCAATCCCAAAAACGCCCCGTACTTTTTCACAAAACGCACAATGTCCGGCACGAATCCCAGTATCAAGTTCTAATCCATTGTGCCGGCGAGAGTCATTGCTTTGATGATGCAGTCGCCAAGGGGGGTTGTTGCGCTCGTTCTTTGTCGCCCAATACTTATCGAGTATTTTCTTCATACGTTTGTTGCTCCCTTCAAGTTGATAAAAAAACGGTTTAACAAAACCAACGTTTCTGGATGAACACTACTGATTCGACACTTCTTGCTCCAACAATGCCATAGTTTGTTTATAATTTTCGTCATCTGGCTTGATTTGTAGCGCAAAATTAATACTGACGAGTGCTTCCTTGAGATAGCCTAATTTTGTCAGCGCAAAGCAGCGGTTATTCCAAACTTCGTGTTTATCGGGTTTTATTTTCAACGCATTGTTATAACTGTCTATCGCCTCTTCTAAACGGTCCGCTTGGTAAAACGCATTGCCGCGTTTATACCAAACCTCCTCGTCTTCTTGCTCTTCTTGCTCTTGTTGCTCTTGTTGGTCGTTTGAAAAGGGTTCAGCATAATTGTCTATCATTTGCTCTAAACGATCCAAATCAGAAAGCGCATGATTGATACTGTCCCAAGCTTGATTATCACCCGGTTTGATCGGCAAGGGTTGATCATAATGGTCTATCGCTTGCGCTAAACGGTCTAAATCAGAAAATGCCGGGCCAAAATTGCCCAAAGCCTGATTGTCAACGGAATGAGTTGGCAAAGGCTTGTCATAACTGTTTATGACTTGTTCCAAACGATCTAAATCCGACAGCGGCTGGCGGCCACGATTGTGCCCACCTTCGTGGTCATCTCGTTTGCTTGATAAGGTGCTACTATAACTGTTCATGGCTTGTTCCAAACGGTCTAAATCCGACAGTGTATGGCGACCACGTTGGTCCCAAATTTCTTTTTCATCAGGTTGAACTGGCAAAGGCTTGTCATAACTTTCTATCGCTTCCTCTAAACGGCCTAATTTAGATAGCGTCTGGCCGCGATTGTACCAAGCTTTGTTGTTCTTAGGTTGGATTTCCAACGCTTTGTCATAATTTTTGATTGCTTCTTCTAAACGACCTAATTTAGAGAGTATATTAGCGCGATTATTCCAAATTTTGTGATCCTTGGGCTTGATAAGTAACGCTTTGTTATAGCTGCTGATGGCATCGTCTAAACGGTTTAACTCAGACAGCGCATTACCGCGGTTATACCAAACTTCATGATCATCAGGTTCAATGAGTAACGCCTTATCAAAACTGGCTACGGCTTCCTCAAAGTTGCCTAACTTAAACAGCGCATAGCCGCGATAGTACCAAACATTGTTGTCATTTTGTTTGATTTGCAAGGCTTTGTCAAAATCGGTTACCGCTTCCTGAAAGCGGTTTAACTTGCCTAACGCAATACCACGATTATACAAAGCGTCGTGATCATCTAGTTTTATTTGACTTAACATGTTGTTACTTCAATTTATTGAATTTTGTCAGTGGTATAAAGTTTGGTTTTGCACAAAACCTTCGATGTTTGCAAAACCTCAAAGGTGAGGGATTAGGAATTCACAAATACAGAATATTCAATACGACGATGAACTTGGCGAAGGCGGGTAATAGGTAATGGGTAATAGGTAACTCCCAAATAATAATATACCAGTTCCCCAGGTGGAACAAAGGGCTATTCACATTTTCAGGCCTGAAAACCCCTTCGGGGTTGAGAAAAGCGATTTATAAAATGATTTGGGTATGTTTTCTGGTATGTTAATTTTTTGGAGTTACCTGATACTCGATGTTCAAGTTTTTGATGTTATTTGGCTTTGCGGCAATCAATTTTTGAGTATATATGCAAATCATTGATTTTTAAGAAAATTAGTTTTTAGACACAAAAACAATATTCATTTTTAAATCAAAGGTTTACAAAAAACTTGAACATCAAGTGATAGGTGCTAAGGTAACTCCAAAAAATTATAAATAACTTATCAACCCTGAAGGGCTTGAATGTGAATAGCCCCAGGTGCAACCTGGGGGAGAAATAGAACCATGGTATATTATTATTTGGGAGTTTCCTAAGTAACTTTGCACCGTTATATACTTAGATCCTTTGAAAAGGGTGAAAATGAAATCGGGTGTTAAGCCACATCCGCCTAAAAAAATCAATCCGTCAAATCCGTAAAGAAGCTGTACTTCCAGTATAAATTGCAACTCAGATTGTGACGTTGTTCAGTATAATGACATCACCATTTATACTGATTAATTGGTAATATTTTTGTCAGGATAATTGGCAAAAATAATCCCATTACCCATTACCCCTGAAGCCCATTACCCCAATAAAGGTTGTTTATAAGACTTCCCTGCCACCTCACGCACTAATTTGGGCACAAGATAACCGGATAGTGCCACCCGCATTTGTTCTAATAATTGGAGAGCCGTTTCATCAGGCACGTCAAAATGAGCAGCCCCTTGCACACGATCTAATAAATGTAAATAATAAGGTAATACTTGACAACGGAATAAGGCTTCGCTCAGAGTAATTAAAGCGGTAGCGTTGTCATTAACCCCGCGCAGTAATACCGATTGATTCAAGACGGTGACACCTGCCGCAACCAAGCGTTGTAAGGCATTATTGACTTTATCATCTATTTCGTTGGCATGATTGGCATGTACCACCATCACCGGTTGCAAACGTGTTCCTGTCAACCAAGCCAACAATTCATGATTAACCCGCGCCGGTAACACTATGGGTAAGCGTGTGTGTAAACGCAGACGTTGTACATGCGAAATCTCGGCAACGCTGTGCGCCAAATCTGCTAAACGCTTATCTGTTAGCACCAATGGATCGCCCCCACTTAAAATGATTTCTGTGATAGAAGCATCGGCGCGAATGGCATCAAGTACCGTCTGAAGGTGTAACTTGGAGCCCGAATAAGCATAATGTTGGCGAAAACAATAGCGGCAATGAATCGCACAGGCACCAGTTGTTAGCAATAAAACTCGCCCCTGATATTTTTGCAGCACACTGGGGGCTTTTTTCGCTGCAACATCGCCGACGGGATCAACACTAAACCCTTGTAATTGCTTGTGTTCATCTACCAGTGGTAACACTTGGCGCAATAATGGATCATTTGGATCGCCCTTACGCATACGATCCACATAGCCGCTTGGCACACGTAGGCTAAAGCGTTGTTTAGCCGCGATAGAGTGCGCTAAGACGCTGTCAGATAATTCCAATAACTCCAATAAATGCACAGGGTTATGAATTGCTTGATGCAATTCACGTTGCCAATCTGTTGACATAGAATAGCAAGAAGTTAACGTTTCAGTTATCATAATCGTTCAAATAGACTGAACACGGTTATAAATCAAACTAGCGGTATGCTAATACCTTTGCCAATGGGCTTCAGGGGTAATGGGCTCGCGGCTAACGTTTTTTTCGCAAAAAAAAAAGCCGCGAAGGGATAATATCAATTTTAGTCCAGTCGGTTATAACTGAAGTGCTGAATATGTTATGGTTTAGTCAAAAAAAGCATAAGACATAATTATTGTTTCTAACGGTTGGTTATTCTTTATCCGCGAATTTAGCAAAGGTTATTGTATTTATTACCTGTTACCCATTGCCTTCAAACACAAACTGCTCAATATCTTGTTGATTACTACACTATATTTGTATTTATAAGGAGTTAAAATGGCGACTTTCAGTACCAATGAATTCAAAGCAGGACTTAAATTGATGATCGATGGCGATCCTTGTGCCATCGTAGAAAATGAGTTTGTCAAACCGGGGAAAGGTCAAGCGTTTAATCGGGTAAAAATTCGTTATATCAAAACGGGGCGGGTGATAGAACGAACCTTTAAGTCAGGGGATACGCTGGAAGGCGCGGATGTCATGGAAACGGACATGCAGTATTTATACAGTGATGGTGAATTTTATCACTTTATGGTTTCTGATACTTATGAACAATACGCCGCTTCTGTTAATACCGTCGGTGATGCCGCGAAATGGCTGAAAGGTCAAGAAGAATGTGTGGTGACGCTGTGGAATAATGATCCCATAGCTGTGGCAGCGCCTAATTTTGTGACTCTTCAAATCACTGAGACTGATCCCGGGCTCCGGGGGGATACTTCCGGGGGGGGGACTAAAGCTGCCACCTTAGAAACCGGTGCGGTGGTGCGAGTACCATTGTTTGTCAATAATGGTGATTTAATCAAAGTTGATACCCGCAACGGGGAATATTTGTCACGCGCTAAAGAATAAACGGGAGCGTTCCAAGGGGAAAGGGAGCCAGGCAATCGCATCTCATTATTTGGTGAAATCAATAATATCAACGGGTTATAAAGAAAAGTTAAAGTTTGACATAAATTGTAAATCATTGATTTTTAGTAACTACTCAGCCCTGAAAGGGCGAATTATTATAGCCTGGGGCAACGCCCCAGGTGCTCAGCCCTGAAAGGGCGAATTATTATAGCCTGGGGCAACGCCCCAGGTACTCAGCCCTGAAAGGGCGAATTATTATAGCCTGGGGCAACGCCCCAGGTGCTCAGCCCTGAAAGGGCGAATTATTATAGCCTGGGGCAACGCCCCAGGTGCTCAGCCCCGAAGGTGCGAATTATTATAGCCTGGGGCAACGCCCCAGGTGCTCAGCCCCGAAGGTGCGAATTATTATAGCCTGGGGCAACGCCCCAGGTGCTCAGCCCTGAAAGGGCGAATTATTATAGCCTGGGGCAACGCCCCAGGTGCAGGTGTTTATGATTTAAAGCCCTTTCTGGGCGCATTAAAATGGGCGAAAAGGGCGCAGCCCTGGGCTTTAATAAAGCGCCCTTTCAGGGCTGAGTAGTTACGTGCGATTACCCAAAGAAAGGGCTTTGGTTCTAATAAAAAGGAACAAAGAGAGGCTGTAAGAATAAATAATTTGTTAGTTTTTAGGGAAATTCCCAAAAAGAAATAATATATACCCCTTCGTTCCCCGGATAAAAACGGCATTTTTTCTTGTCATTCAAATAGTTATTTAGTATGACAAGCGATAAAAACCGCTCACAATGACGGTAGTAAGTATAATCTCTAAATACTCGCTAGTTCGCAAATGGCAAATACTCAAAGGTAAAAACCTTTGAGGTTTGACAAACCTCAAAGGTTTTAACGCAAAACTTTTCACAAACCGTAACGGATATCATTTTTGAGAAGGGATGGTATCCGGGGTGGTGAAAATCAGGCAATTTTGGTTCAAAAACGTTACCTGTTGAAATGAAGCATTGAAAAAAGTTATTTAAAAATAGTCAGTTAACTAACCATTTTTTCATTAACTAATTAACAATTCACAATTTTTATCAACCACCCCAGGACTCTCCCCTTTTTTCTTGCACCGATCCCCTAGCCCCTTTCTATTGTTCAGATTGATACACATTAACCCGTGCCGGAGGCAAGTTACCCCACACCGTTTTAAAAGACACACGCTTAAAGTGATGTGGGAACAGCATCCCTCGTCCGCTGATATCATAAGTAAACTGAATCAAAAGTCCCTCTTTTGGTAGTATCTTATCAATTTGTTTTATAATACCGTGTCCAACCGCATGCGGTAAAGAACGAAATGGCAAACTAGAAACAATGGTGCTGACTCGTTGACAATCATCGCCAAGCAACTCACATAAATGCTGCGCATCTCCTTTGATAACTTGTACATCAGGAAAACGTTGGTGCAAATAGTCCGCAAGAGAAGCCGATTGTTCTATCGACACTAAACGCTCTGGAGCAACACCATGTTGCAGCAAAGCCTCCGTTACTATACCCGTTCCACTTCCTAGCTCCACAATCAGTCCAGATTCAGTCAGTGGTACAAAACTGGCCATTGTTTGTGCGAGTCGCTGCGAACTCACCCAAACTGCCCCTATTGTCCGATAGTTTCGCAACGCCTCGCGAGTAAATAATATCCACTCGAACCTTGTTGATTTACTCTTTTTATTATCAGTTTGGGGTGATTCTTGAGTAGAATTAGCAGCCCTTCGTGAAAGGCTAACATCACGAAACTTCGCAACGGACTGGTTAATCAATGTTTTTGCTCTTGTTAGGTTACGTTGAATCACTCATTTATTTCCTTATAACTAATAGTCAATAATGGGTACATGTTATCATCAAGCGTGTTTGTCAGAACAAATGCTTAACAAAAAGGGTTGATGAGAGCCAAAATTTTTTTCTATAGTTTTTCAGATAAATAATTTCAGTTATAAACCTTCAAGGTTTTAGAAACCTTGAAGGTTTTGCCCTAAATATTTTTCTGAACGTCTATAGGCGAAAGGCTAATGTTTTTGCGTGCAAAAACGTTAGCCTAGAAATTTTTGTGTACAAAAACTTTTTGTGTACAAAAACGGATACCGAAAAACCAAATTGTTGACTCAAAAACCAATCCCCGCTAATTAACGAAGGGAACAAGGTTTTTTGGCAAACTTGATTTCTGTTTGGGGTTTAATAAAAAGTCCGTTCTGGCAAAAGTTCAAATATCGCCCCTTTTCGCGCTTGAAATTTCATAAAAACAGGTGGGCGTGAGTATCAGGCATTATCAATGCCAATTAAAAATTAAAAACAATTATATAAACAATAAAAAATGAATAGTCGCCTTCCAAACATAGTTTAAACAAGGTAACAATGCAAATTCACAACAATTCACAATTCACAACAATTAATAATAATAATTAATAACGTTGGAATTGTAGGTGGGTGGAAATCACCCTGATGCGCTATTTTGTCAAATGAAACATACTCAACTTATTATTTTGTCTATGTTTAGGCAACGTTTTAATTTTTCTTATCGTCTATTCTTATGTATCGATGTTCAAGTTTTTGATGTTCGGCAAGCTTTGCGGCAATTTTTGAGTGTTTAAATATGCAACTCATGGTTTTTTAAGGAAATCAGTTTTATGCACACAAACTGTCAAATCAACTATTTACCAAACTATTTACCAAAAACGTGATCATCGAGTATGTTATTGATAAGTGATAGCCTGTGGTGTACTTCAAAGCCCAGATCATATTTTAACAGCAAAAGGTAAGGGAGTATCAAATAAATCACTCTCCCAAATATTAACGCCTTGGCTGAACAGGGGTTTGCAACCCCGCCGGTATCCTGATTACTGGAATGAACGATTTTTTTTATTCGTCCCAAGTTCAATATCTTCGCCAAAACTTTTACCTTAACTCTGTTTATTCATCGGTAGTCCTGAAATGGAGTCCAAACTTTAGTTTGGATGGGTGAGCCAAACTAAAGTTTGGACTCCACCCACATTGCACCACTACCCAACAATTTACCATTGTCAGGTATAACATCCGTCGCAGTTGTCGTTCCCAGCCCAAAAGCGGTTAAGTTGCCCTCACTTTTGTCGTTATTTCAAGTTTAGGCGGATTCATTAAGGTTTTTTTCACGGTGCATTCATTGACGGCACGAATCAAAGCAGGGGCATATTTTTCGGGAAAAGAAGGGGGCAATTCGATTTCGAGGCGTATATTTTCGACTTTCCCTTTTTCCTTATTCCAATCACTGAATTGACGTAGCTGAATACCCCCGGTAGAAAGATCCCGCGTCTGACAAAAACGCGCGACAAAAAAACCTGCGCAAGTTGCCAAACTAGTTAAAAAATAAGCAAAAGGATCTGGGGCTGTCCCCTCGCCACCCACGAATTTAGGTTGATCAGTGTTCACTGTAAAATCATTAAAATGGGCGTTGACTTTCATGCCGCCGCCAAATGTAACTGTCATTTCCATCTGTTATTCCTGAGTGTGTGTATAAACTGAAAGGTTTTTGTTACGTGTAGCACAAATTTCTACTATAGATGTGAAGAATAATAACGTAACGATATGCATCCCTTCGAGGGATACTATCCGTTATGGCTTTTGAAATTAATTTAATTAATTATTTTTCTGAAAAACGATAGAATAGACATTATATCGATTTAATCTTAAGTACTTTATTTTATGACATTTACCAAAATCGCAATTTCAAGTAAATCAATGGGTTACGTTACGTTAGCTCGGTATAAACTCTAATGAATAGTAAACTTGTCCTTTAAAAGCTAAGTCGTTGATTTAATTAACTTTTAGACTCAATGGTTTACGTTTATTTAGGGACAAGTCTAGGAGTCTGTCTGACTTAATAGTGGTTCAAGTCGTGATGCTATCGCTTTTTTCGCGATAGTCTCACTAAAACAATAGCACGGGTTATTGCATCGATATTTTTTACTCATTAAGGATTTTGGCACTTATGAAAGATTGTGAACCGCAAAAGTGATACTATCGCATCGATACACAATAGCATCACGAAACAATTTAAAATCAATAGGTTATAATTTTTGTCCTGTACATAGAATTGATTGACAAGAGATTTTCGCCCCAAATTGAATAAACCGAATTAAATCTAATATGTTAGTCCACTAAGTCAGACAAACGCCTAGTGAATAAATTTTAAACACGCAACAATATAGTTACACTGTGCCATAAAGAAGAGTGCAAAGCAACACTTTTGCCATTTTTGTCTATAGGCTTTCTTTATGTGTAACATAGATAGATTAATGACATTTTATCCGTGAGATATTGAAAGTTGCTAATGATCTTAATAACTTTAAGTTTGTCAGCAGCCTCTAAGATTTATTTTGGCACCGCATCGGTTGCGCCAAGATAAATCTTGGACTCCAGCCACTTATGGCTTGGAATATTCAAGCCCCAACATTTTAGCCACTAACGTTAACGATTTCTCCACATTTTCATCAAATGGCAGCGTGCTTGATGAATTTTCTGGCAGCGTCACGGTGGGTTGAGTTTGCCCCTTTTGCTTGACTTTTTCTCCCATTTGCCGTCTTTCACCGGCGGGAAAGGTGGCAAAGGTACGACGTAATAGCGGTAATAATTCGGTAAAAATGTCCTCGTTTAACTCGCAAACCCAATTATCTAATAGTGCCCAAAATTGTTCGTCGTTAAGTAACATGGAGCCACTACCTCGCAGAAAACCGTCTACCCAAGCCCCAGTATGAGTTGGCTCGTTAGCAGAGGAAAGGGCAAAACTCATTTGTTGCGCTGCTTGCGTTACGGTGATGATGTGGGCACGGAAGAGTAATCGGCAACTGCGCCCCGCTATTAAGCCATGCAGCCGTTCTTGGGTTAAGAGTTTTTGCTGCGTTTGATGCCATGCCGATATATGTTCTTGATTTTGCACCAGGTTGAGGGCACCGTCAGTGTTGACAATCCGTTGATACATATCGGCTGCGGCATCGTTATCCAGTGAACTACATGCGGCTGGTAAGCCCACACAAATCCGCGCTATTAAGGTATCGACGACATGGGCTATTACCGTGGTATCAAAGCGTCTGACATTGCCATAGCGTAGGACGTTAGCGAGGCTGGGGAGCGCATCCATGAGTTGTACGACATCGCTTGCCACCGCCGCTTCCGCTTCTAAGCGTGTCATGGCAAAATCAATTGCGACAGGTAAATCTGCCAATAATATTTTGTCAACCAGTGGTGTGATAACGGCAAGGTTATTGGTTTTTTTTAATTGATGACAGGCATATTGGGTGGCTGCTTGTTCAACCGTGACACCCCAAACACTGGCTTCAATCAGTTTAATCGCAAATTCGGGTTGCCATTGTATTCGCCAAACTTCTTTAAAGGTACCTTTGGTTGAACCGGCACCCTTAAATTTCCCCCAAGGAATCTCCAGTAAAACCAGTCGGTGCAGTAAATGGGAACGCCCTAACCCGATGTCTTTCCGCAAATCTAATTCTAAGTCGTCTTCAACGGCCGACGGTTTCAGCCGTAATTTTTTCTGCCATTTCTCCAAATCTTTTTGCAGCGGCATCATCGGTGTTTCGTTGGGCACTTCGCCCAAACATTCGCCAATGATCAGTTTTTCGTGAATCACACGCATTGGCGCGTCATCACCAAAACATAAGGTGCTGAGGGCGGATTCGTTTAATTCGTCTAAATCGGGCAGCGGTTTGTCGCGTAAAGCGGCTAAGGTTTCGGCGACGCGCACACTTTCAATCACGCTGGCAGTGGAAGCGTCAATGCCTTCATCGCGTAAATGGTGAGCAATTTTGGTTAACCAACCACTGGCAACTTTTCGCGCACGAGTGCCAGTTTCGGCGTTACATTCCCAGAGATGTTGATACCACCCCGGCGAACTAATGCCGGCACCGTAACCACTAAAATAAGTGAGGCGGCTATTGCTCCACGGCACCCAAGTGGTTTGTACTTTGCTTTTGGGCAAGCCTTTAAGTAGCGCGTTATCCTCTTTGGCAGTCGTTTTTTGAGCGAGGGCGGGTACATGCCAAGCACCACATATGACTGCAATCCGTTCATAGCCTGCTTTAAGTGTCGCTCGTAAGGTTTTACGCATCCACGCTTCGCGTAAGATTTCTCGTTGTTGGTGAAATTCATCCTCACTGTCCCCAATTTCCTCGCGCAAAGCTGTCATTGCTTCTTGGATACCGGTAAATAAATCCAAGCTGCCACTTTGACGTTGCTCCACCATATATTCCCACCACCGTTCACCGTCGGAAAATCCAACGGCTTGTGCGAGTAAATTTAATGGATCGGTGTGGGCAATGATTTCAGCGTTGTCAGGCGTTTCAGCACCGATTTCGGTTGCCTGATTGTCATCACTGCCATTGTGTGACTTTCGCAAAGCCATTTGATGCACTTGTGGTAAATCCATGAAACTTAAATGAATATTGGTTTTATGGGCATAATGGATGGCTTGCCATTCTGGGGAAAAGTCGGCGAAAGGATAAAAAACCGTGTTGGAAAGGTTATCGGTTTCGTAGATAAGCAGTGCGACGGGGGGGCGCATTTCTTCATGGGTGGCGAGCGGGAGTAAAGATTCTGCTTCGCTGGGGCCTTCAAGTAAAATGGCATCCGGTTGGATTTGATGTAATGCTTTCAACAGGCTACGGGCAGAACCGGGGCCGTGATGACGGATACCTAGGAAATGAATGTTGTCGTTGTCAGTCATATTCAGTTATCAGTTATCAGTTAGTACAACAGATTTTTGGTCTAAACGGATTGTTGTCGGTTAGTACAACGGATTTTTGGTCTAAACCGATTGTTATCAGTTAGTACCACGGATTTTTGGTCTAAACGGATTGTTATCAAGTTAGTACAACGGATTTTGGGTCTAAACGGATTGTTATCAGTTAGTACAACGGATTTTTGGTCTAAACCGATTGATAAAAGAAAATCCGTCACATCCTTCAATGCGCTGTACTTACAATGGATTTTTGGTCTAAACCGATTGATAAAAGAAAATCCGTCACATCCTTCAATGCGCTGTACTTGTTATCTTATAGTTCCCACGCGCCAGCCGGTTCTATCATTTCGGGACTTAAACCGGTGAGGGAAACGATTGTTTCTATATCAACTCCCGTCTCTCGCATCTTTTGGGCAATTTCCAATTTGGCATTTTGGGAGCCTTCTTCTCGGCCTTGTTTCAATCCCTTATTGAGTGCAGTTTGAATGATATCTTTGTCATTCACAATCTCCATCAGATACTGATCATAGCTGCGACGCTGTTCAGGCGTCATTTTTAACAACGCCAACTTTTCGCGGGCACTGTCTATGTGTTTTGCTTTAAAGTCAGGGCGCACTGCGGAGTGTTTGAGCAAATAAATCCACTCATCCAAGTCGTTTTTTATCGCATCGGTAAAAAGCTCAACATTAATCAAGTAATATTCGGGGAAAATGTCTTTGGTGTGGACTGTCTCAAAGGTTTTATTTTCAGCAGACGGCTCAATCAATCGACGGCTCGTAAAAGACTCGTCATAATGCAACCCACGAAAGTCAGTAGTGCCATGGTAAACATAATCTTTGCCTAGCCCCAAATTGAAGTAAAGGATACTGATTGAAATGACTTTGCTGACTTCGCTATAGTCATTACCCGGCTTAATCGTATCAGCGATTAATTTGGAAACCCCAAACAAGATACGTTCCAGATAAGCGCTGACGTGATAGTTTTGGACTTCGATAATCAGATACCGCTGTTTTTCGTCTCTGACAAGAATATCAACCCGGTTGAATTTTTTATCTTCATCGGATTGATTGGATTCGCTTTCCAAGAGATTGACGATTTTCACCTCTTGACTGAGAATCGCAGTTAAAAAGCCTTCCAACACATCAAAGTTGGCTTTGTCACGTAATAAGTTTTTTATCGCCCAGTCAAAACGGACGAGTTGGTTTTCTTCAGGGTTCATGTTGTTTACCTCACTAAATAATAACTACAAGGATTGTTTATAAGAAAGGATAAACACCTGCAGGCGTGTTAAACTCCTTTCCCCTGGAACCGATCCCCTTTCCCCTTTTTTTCCTTATATAGACGTTCAGAAAAATATTTAGGGCAAAACCTTAAAGTGTTTCCAAAACGCTTTACGGTTTCTAACTGAAATTATTTATCTGAAAAACTATATGTTTCGTTTCTACTATCAATGGTACCACCACCTTTTTACCAACCATGACTGGTTGCTGCTAACCAGATTTCAGCAGTCAAATCGGATGCGAACGCATACACGTAAGCCGGCTCGTTATTAGAAATATATAACCGGAAGCGGGTGCCCGAAGGATAGGCGCGTTGCATTTGGTATTATTCACCTGTCCAATTGGCTTGCATGTTGCATCAATGGTTTTTTCATGCCCTTTAAATGACTCTCCACTCGGTTCGCTTTATTCAGGAGTCGGCCAACTTTAGTTTGAGGATATCCACTATGAGTACAACGAATTGACGAAAAGAACGAATGGGGGACAGTGGAATCAACGCAGATGCGGAAAAATCGCGGCTTGAGTCATTCGTTTATTTCGCCAATTCGCGGTACTCAACATTACGCTGTACTCAACATTAACAATTCGCGGTACTCAACTAAACGATAAGTAAGTATCAGTACAACGAATTGACGAAAAGAACGAATGGGGAAATGGTGAAATCAACACCGATGCGTCGATATCACCCGTTTTAAAATAAATCCTTTCTTATATACAATCCCTGTCGTTATGTGGTTTAATCCTTTCTTATAAGCAATCCTTGTAGTTATGCTCGGCTCCCCTTCTTCCCTCCCCTCAACTTATT
>Ga0164315_10002185_pt1 | contig 14941 bp, 9 predicted proteins | sample GuaBasSedimGuay6_FD_113737 | JGI IMG/M metagenome (GOLD analysis project Ga0164315, IMG submission 113737) | Subseafloor sediment microbial communities from Guaymas Basin, Gulf of California, Mexico - Guay6, Core 4569-2, 0-3 cm | ecosystem: Environmental > Aquatic > Marine > Hydrothermal vents >... | reverse complement strand
TGCAAACTTTTAGTTGCCAACGACGACAACTACGCACTAGCAGCTTAAAAACCTAGCTTAGTGCCTTCCGCCCGAAGCGTGCCCGTACGCGTCGGAGCCCGGGAGTCACCCTAAACGGGATCGCGGTGAAGCACGCCTGGTGTGGACCCGTTAAAACTTATCCAGGATCGTTACTGGCTTTCCCTGCCGACCGGGTAGCCTTTAATTAAATTAATAGGACGGATAAGCATGTAGAGCCGAAAGCGAATCACTTGCGGACGCGGGTTCGATCAACATGGGTCGCCTTTGTCAGTAATGGCAAAGTGAAAACGGAGCTCACATCGGTGAAACCTAAAGCAGGCAACTGCAAAGGCAATACCGAGGGGTAGGAAGAAGGCCAACTTCAGGCCTGCCCTGTAGAGACTTATAGACCGGCTGATCTCTTTGAGAGGAGCCGATACTAGGATTCAAGGCATTACTAAGCCGCGAATAACACGCTCCGCATCCTGGCAACAGGATGAAGGTATAGTCCAGCCCTTTTCGAAAGATAAGGATAAGCTGTCCCGCCGCCTCCACCAATGACGTACCCCGGCATTTTGCCGGGGTACACTTTTGGATGGCCGAGAGCAACCCGATTCCTTCTGTAACTGCGGGACTTTAATTCGCCATTAGAGCTTCGAACTCTGCCCGAAAGTCGTGCTCTGCATCAGCTGCCTCGACAATGGCGCGCTGCCGGTCGACGTCTTCCTTCATTTCGGCAAGAAATTTCTGGAATCCCGGTGTCTTGATCGTTTTGGCCCAGGCCGGTTCGTTGACAATCTCATAGTAACTCCCCGGGCCATAGAATTTCGCCCAACGACCCGTTGTGGTAGATCGCGATGTCTGTAATGCCTGCAATGCACCATCCGCATCACCCATCAAGGCGTGGTGCAGCGCGTTGTTTTCCATTCCAAACTCGTCCGTCAACGCCTGCAGAATCCTATCTGCTTCATCGCTTCGGTGGACCTCTTGATAGGCAAAAGCCAGCAGGTGCATGTTGAAAACAATATCATCCGGGCTTGCTCTTAAAGCCGATATATCGATACTGCTGGCGGGCCCCGTTCCATCCGCATTACCCTGGTAGAGTCGTAGCCCGTACTCCAATTGCTCACTGCCTTTGTGGTAGTTGCCTAGCTGGATATTCACCTGTCCAAACTGGGCCAGGGTAAAGGGATCATGTTCACCCACTTGAAATTCGGTCTGGTTGACCAGTTGCAGCAGCTTGACACCCAGTTCCGAGTCAGCATCCCGTGTTTTCAATAAATGGTATGCAGGATCGAGACTTGACAGGTCAGGCTGCCCGTTGTTGAACAACAAATCCATCCAGTAATCGGCCTCCTCGGTCATGCCCAGAAACCCATACGCCCAGGCCAAATAATCTGCTCCCTGGATGTCGTTCGACGATACGGTCCATCGGACATACTGTTTCGCAATTGCAATCGCATCCGCGAAGTAACCCCATTCCAAATATAGATCGTACAACTCTCCATACACCAGGGGCGGAGGATTGGGCAGACTTAACAGTCGCAGAAGCAGCTGTTCTGCACGGCCATAGTTGCCAGCGTTCGATTCAAAATCAGCAACGTTTGCAACCAGCGGTGGATTTAGCGGATCAATCGCCAGGCCCTGTTGTCGTATGGCGGCCCCCTCATCGACACGATCCATTGTTTCCAAAGTAAATGCCAGGATGTTATAGGCAAAACCCAGGCTGGGATTCAGTTCCAATGCACGTCTTAAGGACAGGGAAGCCTGTTCCGGTTTGCCTTCAAACATGAGGATCAAACCAAGGGCGGCATGACCTCCGGCAAAGGAGGTGTCGAGCTCAATAGCCTTCTCTGCCAGCTGTTTTGCCTCTTCCCTATGGGGCCCGCGTCCGGTCATCACGCTGATGGCCATGGCCAGCCCGGCGTAAGGCGGCGCGAAGCCCGGATCCAGTTCAATGGCTTTTCGAAAAGCTGTCGTTGCTGGTGCCCTCCAGTCTTTAGTGCGTTTATCAAAAAATGATTTGCCTACAAGGTACTCGTTGTAGGCTTCCATATTGGTTGTGGTCCGTCCTGCGGGCAGCTCCTGCAGAGGGACGATTTCATTGATAATCTGGCTGGCAACCGTGCTGGCAATCTCGGTCTGTATGGTAAAAATGCCTTCGAGTTTTCTTTCAAATGACTCGCTCCAAACCTGGTACCCACCTTCATCGATTAGCCGGGCCATGATACGAACATAGTCGTTCTCGCGCCGGATACTGCCCTGCAGCAGGTATCGAACGCCAAGCTTTTCCCTGATCTGGGTTGGGCTTTCCTGACTATCGCGGAACACGAAAGAGGAATTGCTGGCAAGCACGTGTAGCGCCCCTAAACTCGACAGTCGATGCAAGATTTCCTCGGTAATACCGTCAGAGAAGTAACCGGTATCCGGGTTGGTATCCAGATTGGTGAAAGGCAGCACTGCAATGGAGTTTTCTGACCATTGGGATTGGAGGCTAACAGTGGGTTCTGATTCGACTTCTTGCTGAATTTTGCTGGCACTGCTGAACAGAACCGCGAAACCAATGGCAAACAAGGAGAACAGAACAAGGTAATCGGTGCGCTGAAGCTTTAGATCAGCGGATTCAGAACGATCGGCAGATTCTGTGCGAATGATTCCCCTCGGTGTAATGTCGTAATACCAGCTGAAAACCAGTGCAACGGGAAAGCACGCTGCCGCCGCATAGAATAGGTAACGCAAGGCCGAGTCCGGTACGCCCCACGCCGGGAAGGATGTGTCGGCAACCTGGATGATCACCCATGCCCCCACAATGTAAAGCCCGGCCAACCGGTAGACCCGGCGTCTGCGTAATTCCTTCCAAAATTTCATTGGGATGCCATTTACCGGTCAGTTGTTTAGAACGCCAACCGTGCGCTGAGCCTGACATAGCGAGGTTGTTAGAAGCCGAAATGGTCGAGAGGGCACTTCGGCTTCGGTGGTCATAACAACGCCAACAATGTAACCGGTTACATTGGTCTGGGCCAGTAACTCAGTCGCAAAGAAAATGAACAATACACTAACCGCAAATGTTAGCCATTTTTCAATTATCATGATCGGTATTATTGCTACCCTGCTCTGCAATCTCCTAATTTTAAATGATTTTTAGACATAACTAATGTAGCACAATCGGCTAAGGGAGTACCCGCTACTATGGTATTAGTTTGATGTGTGCTTATTTCAACTCAAAGCGTACAATACGACCTCGCTTACCGGGATTATTTGCCATGATGATTTTCAGAGTTTTCAGGCTCGGTTTTTATCTACTTGCCGCAAGCCTGTTCCTTACATCCGGCATCAGTGCCAACAACATCACAACCGGGGACCAGGAAGAATGGCTAAAGTCCGTTCATGAGTCCTGGGCCGAAGAAGACAGCGAGTTTAAAAACAGCCCAACATCACCGCTTGCCGGCACCTCGAGATTTGAGATCAGTGAGACTGATACCATTTACTTTGCTGAAAATGATGGACAGCTTGGGTGGTCGCTTGAACAGACAGATCAACCAGCGTTCTCACTGATCAATAGCGAAGGCCAATGGAGGTGGACGGGGCTGGAAAAGGATGTCAGCTTAAGCAGGGAAGACAAAGAGATACCATCAGGTACTTTTCTGGCCGCCGGTGACCAATTGAGAACCGGGCGGTTTACAGTCGAATTCTACCCATCTGAGGATGCAATCACCGCGTTGGTCTTTGATCCCAACACTCAAAGACTTAAAGAATTCAAAACACTGGACAGGTTCGAAGCAAACCCGAAGTTTGCCTTAACTGCAAAAATCGCAAAGTTTGAAGCACCAGAACAGTTAGACCTCATTACTGCGCGCCAGCGGTTCAAGAAACAGTACCGATATGCCAAATTACAGTTTGAAATAGACGGTACTGAACTTGAACTCACTGCTTACAAACATGCGCTTGAAGGTGAGGGTTCCGGTCTTCTGTTCATACCCTTCACCGACAAATCCACCGGCAAGTACAGCTATGGCGGAGGGCGCTACCTGATGGTAGATGAACCCCGGGAGGGTGACGAAGTTCTTATCGATTTCAACCTGGTTACCAATCCCCTGTGTAGCTACGCCTCAATCTACAACTGCATCGTTCCGACAAGAGAAAACAAGCTTCCGATCGCAATTCTGGCGGGTGTCAAGAAGTACCATTGATTCCTGTTCCTATTGAGTATCCAGGTAGGCAAACAAATCTGTCCCCACTTTCTGCCAGCTGAGCTTAAACTTATTCCAGACTCTCGAATGCACTGCGAGTGTGCCACTACACCCTTCTGCCATGACCGGCAGAGCTGGATATTGACTGGTGATGGAATTCCACACCTGCATCCTCCTGTTCCTGTTCCTGATGACATGACAGAGCCGGAGAAAATCCATCCAGCGCAAGATAGCAGAGTTATAGGCCTCTGGCCCCGTGGGAGGAACGTAAGCGTAGGTGAGCCCAACTACAGCATTGCTGGAAAAGGCCCCGTTGTTTGCGATCATCTGAACCGCCTGCCGAAGTTGACGCCAGTCAGGCGCATAATGACCACTGGCATTGTCGACTGCGACGATCTTTCCGTTATCAGCCGCGATGAGGCCTGCCGCCGCCACACTGGAACCACCGGCCGCCCACGAATGGAAATCATCTGGCGGAGTCACGTAAAAAACATCATTCACCAGCACGTAGAGACTCGCCCAACACAGTTGAACGTCAGATTCAGAAAACCCCCGTGCTTTCTGTGCGTTTTGCGGATACAACACGGTACCTGCCCATTCCTTCCCCGTTCCGTGGCTGCCTCTTCTTTGTTTGCTCACGGTATGTAAAGGGGCCTGGTACGGAAAAGTAGTCTTGCCGTGTTCATTGAATTTGTATTTCTCGTACTTTGTCTGGCTGTTTTCGGTCGTCGAGAACGCATAGTATGAGAGTGCCTTTCCAATCTTCTTCTTCGTTGTACGTCCGCTCCCCCCGCTTTGGACGGACAAGACCATGCCATCAAACTCCAGGCTGTCGAAGATCCGTTGTTTCTCGCCGTGATAGGTCGGCTTGCTCTCTGTTTTCGATGGATCCTCGTCATGTTTGAGCAGGAAATACGCCATCATCTGGGTCCAGGGGTCTGCGTTTGCGACCCCACTGGGGACTCGACCGCTATTGCCGGCGATCCACTTCTTAAAACCCAGGTAGAAATGCTGAACAATCATTGGGCTCCGTCCCTGATGGAGCGGGTCGATTCTCTCCAGGATGTAGGTTCCACGCAGGCTCGAGTGGACTCGTCCACCCTGGATAGTTTTTATTCTCTGCGCCGACTTGCCCTTCCCCACGCTTCTGTCCAGCGCATCGAAGAGATCATTAAATTGAGGATCCCGTTGCTTTTGGTGCCGCTGCAATTTTTCCAGAAAGTAGAATTCGGCATTTACCTGCTCTTTAAGCCCGGTCCAACTGGTTCTGTCGAGGCACGGCTCTCTCCCCATTTGCAATAAAGCGCGCTTGATATCCCTCAAGGACCCAATGCGTTGAGCCAGGTGTGCGTAACCAAACCACCTGTGTCGGCGGTACTTCTTGATTTTTGACACCATGACGCTGGCCGCTCGCTGGAACGGATACGTCATCTGTTTCGATTTATCTAACAGATCGGTCGGCAAATATTGAGGATTCCCAGCGTGAAGCAAATCAGTCATCATAGCCTCCATTTTTGAAATACCAGGTAAAAAAACTTACCTGAAATAACTGGCACAGAAGTATTACTTATTACGCCTGAATCGAATGGATGTAAATGATTTAAATCAAGAAACTATGACTTGCTATGAATGCTAATCATTAAGGAATACTGTCCTGATACTGATGCCCGATCTTGCACAACGCTTCCTATCATTCCATGGACTAGTGAATAACTTGTTTCGCCAGCAAAGACACCTGCTATCTGCAATGTGAGATCACTGCATGGTTATGACAGGTGAAAAACCCGGTCAGGCTGTTTCATTGTCATCATCCGGTTTCGAAGGGGGTTCAGTGTCACTCAAGTCCCCACCGTAGGCTGGATCAATTTCATGCCGCAGGCACGGCGGTGAAGCAAAGCCTTTCAGTTCTTCGACTGATGTGGCATGGTCACCATCAATCGGTTTTGGAGTTTTTTTATGAATACAGGTATTTTAACAAAGGTGACTGGAATATTGCTTGTTCCGTTGACGGCATTGGCTGTAGCTGCAGAACCAGCACAGGAGCCTGCTCTGAAAGAGATCATGCAAGGGTTGCGTGACGATGTTTTTATCATTGCCGATGGCATGTTTACTGATGACATGGAGCGGGTAGTACAAGGTGCTTCCGGTATTGCGCATCACGCCTCCATACCGGGTGAGCAGGTCCAGCGCGTCGCCACCGAGTTGGGTCCGGAGATGCCGGCTTTTAAACAATTCGACGTTCGGGTTCATGATTTGTCCATATCAATAATTTCTGCTGCCGAAACGCAGGATCGTGAGCGCATAAGTGCTGACTTTCAACAGTTGATCGATGGCTGCCTCGCCTGTCACACATCCTACAAAGAGCGGGTGGCGAATGCTCTCAAAGAAGTCAAGTGAAGGGATGCACGGGATATTGGAGGCCAGGGCTGACCTTGTGTGCTTGTACAAGGATGAAAGACACTACCTGACAGATGTTCCTGCAATAAGATTCTCGACTCTGGCCATGGCCCCGGCCAGGGATTTCTTTCGGTTTTCCTCACCCATGTTTAGTCCTTCGGCAAATATGGTCTCAATGGCTTCAATACCCATCAAGCCCAGCACTGCCGTCAGATAACCGGTCTGCGTGTCCAGCGGTGTATCACGGTAGATGCCACCACGTGCAAATACCAGGTAAGCTTGCATGTCTTCAACCATACCTACCGGACCCTCTGGGGTATACCTAAAGGTCTTGCCAGCCCGGGAAACACGGTCAATCCACGCCTTAAGCGTAGACGGAATACCAAGGTTGTACATGGGTACTGCCAGCACCAAGGTGTCGTGCGACAGCAACTGATCAATCAGTTTGTCGGATAGCGTTGCCAACGCCGTTTGAGACTGATTACGCTGATCAGCTGGTATGGTCCAACTATTGAACTCATCAGCACCCAGATGCGGCAAGGCATGGTTCGCCAGGTCTATTCGGGTCACAGCGCTGCCTGGGTTTTCCTCGACCACCCGCTCAACCAGCGACCGGGCTATTTGTGTGCTGGCGCTGTCCTCGTCAAACAGGCTGCTGTGGATAAAGAGTATTCGTTTCATGATCATTCTCCATTGATTCGAGCAATACTTTAATATCTATATGATGCATAATAAATAGAGATAAATCGTCGGATATAATCGAAATGATCGATACAAAACCCAAAACAAATACAACTGTAACCCTGGATCACTGGCGCTCATTAGTGGCAGTGGTTGATGAAGGAGGTTATGCACCGGCGGCCGAGGTATTGGGAAAAAGCCAGTCCACAGTCAGCCACAGTATACAGCGATTGGAACAGTCCCTTGGGACCGCCGTGCTTAAAATTGAAGGTCGACGGGCGGTACTGACGAGTGTGGGTAAAGTGGCACTAAGACGTGCCCGCCTGTTGTTGGATGAAGCTGTTGATATTGAACGTATGGCCCGCACCTTGTCTGCCGGTGTAGAGGCTGAACTTAATGTAGCGGTGGATGCGCTCTTTCCAAACCTGATCCTGTTGCCGGCGCTTGCCGCTTTTGTTGACGCTTACCCTGGTACCCGGATCGAGTTGACAGAAAGCGTCATATCGGGCGCGGCCGACCTGGTACGACATGGCCGGGTACAGTTGGCGATCACCCCGCATGTGCCTCAAGGCTGGCTGGGCGATCATCTGATCCGTCTGGAATTTGCCTGCGTGGCCAGCCCGGGGCACCCGCTCCACCAGTTGGGCCGTGAGATCACGGACCGGGATCTCCACCAGCACCGACAATTGGTAGTTCGAGACAGCGGTGAGCGTCGCGATTTGAACGTAGGCTGGCTTGGATCTGAACAACGTCTCACTGTCAGCACGATGAGTACGCGGATCCAGGCATTATGCCAGGGTCTCGGGTTTTCCTGGTCCCCGCTACTGAAAATCAGACGCGAGTTGGAGCAAGGTCTACTAAAGCCCCTACCCTTGCAACAAGGCTCACGGAAATATGCTGATGTCTACCTGGTCATCACCGATGCCGAAGGTGCGGGTCCGGCGACCCGGGCGTTGGCAGAATGTATCCGACAGCAAGTAGGGAAAAGCCAAAATCATTAAACCCGTTTTACATGACCTTAATCAAAGCCAACATCGAGTGCCTTCTGGTATTGTGAGGCGATTTTTTTCATTCACAGGGACTCATTAATATGACCACCAATAGAATACCGTCCACCAGAAGCGGGATGCTCATTTTGCTCTCAACCGCCCTGCTCTGGGGATGCTCGGACTCCAGCGATAAAACCATTGCACAATCAACTGATGCTGTTGATGAATCACCCGCAGTAACCGAGGTAAATCCATTTTTTACAGAGTGGGATACACCCTACGGCATTCCACCATTTGATTTAATCAAGGATGAGCATTACCGGCCTGCTGTTGATGCCGGGTTTGCCGAATTAATGGCAGAGATTGAAGCTATCAAGACCAATCCTGATGCCCCCACTTTCGAAAACACCATCGAGGCACTGGAAACTTCAGGCAGCGCCGTTGACAAAGTATTCAAGGTTTTCAGAAATATCACTAACACAGATACCAATGATGCATTGATGGATATGGAAACAGAATTCTATCCGGAACTGACGCGCGTTAATGACAACATTAATCTTGATGATGCCATTTTCCAAAGGGTCAAGACTGTCTATGACCAGCGTGAGAGTCTTGGGCTGGACGAGCAGCAGGCACGATTACTGGAATTGAAATATCGGGATTTCATCCGCAGGGGTGCAGCCCTGGATGAGCAGGCCAAAACCCGAATGAAAGAAATTAATGCTAGATTGTCTGAATTGACAACGGCATTTGGCCAAAACCTGTTGAATGAAACCAAGAGTTTCGAGTTAGTCGTTACAGATGAAGCAGATATGGTGGGTCTGTCGGAAAGCCTGATGGGTTCCGCCAAGTCAGTTGCCGAATCCAAAGGACAGCCCGAAGCCTGGATTTTCGGTCTGAACCGCTCTGTTTATGAGGCTTTTATGACCTTTGCAGACAATCGTGATCTGCGTCGTCAGATGTTTGATGGCTATCGGAACAGGGCTGCCAATGGTGGTGCTACCGATAATGGTGATCTGATCACGGAAATTGCCAAGTTGCGTGCAGAAGCTGCTGAGCTACGCGGTTACGAGAGCCACGCGGCATTTCAACTTGAACCCCGTATGGCCAAGACACCGGAAAATGCGCTTGATTTCCTCGGTAAAGTCTGGGATCCAGGTCTGGCAAGAGCCAAGGAAGAACAGCTTGAGATGCAGGCCATCGTAGAAGCAGAGGGTCATGATTTTATTATTGAAGGTCACGACTGGTGGTATTACGCTGAAAAACTTCGTCAGCAGAAATACGCCTTAGACGATTCGGAAATCAGACCTTATTTCCTGATGGAGAACGTACGTGAAGGTGCATTCCACGTGGCAAATCAGTTATTCGGTGTCACTTTTGAGCCCCTCAATGATGTACCAAAGTGGAATCCACAGGTACAGCCTTATGTTGCACTGGATGCTGATGGCAATCACCTCGGTGTATTCATGCTCGACTACTATGCCCGCGACAGTAAGCGTGGTGGTGCCTGGATGAGTAATTACCGGGATGCTACCAATATCAATGGCAACGACATTCGACCCATCGTGACCAACAACCTCAACCTGATGACTCCTGCAGAGGGTGAACCAACGCTGATGAGTTTTGACGAGGTAACAACCCTGTTTCATGAATTTGGTCATGGTTTGCATGGTTTGATGACCAAGCAACACTATGCCCGATTCTCCGGTACTTCCGGCTCACCACGGGATTACACGGAATTCCCCGCCCAGTTCATGGAGCACTATGCGGCTGAACCTGAAGTGTTGGCGGTATTCGCGAAGAACTACGAAACAGGTGAAGTAATTCCTTTGGAGTTGGTGGAGAAGATTCGTAAGGCCCGCACCCACAACCAGGGATTCAAAACCACCGAGTATGTTGCCGCTTCTCTGCTGGATATGAACTGGCATAACCTCTCCGCAAATGAAGCGACATCTGTTGAATCGGCCCGTGAATATGAGGTGGCTGTCCTGAACGAATACGGCAAGATTGACCAGATTGAACCGCGCTACAGAAGTGCCTATTTCTCGCACATCTTTGCAGGTGGTTACTCCGCAGGTTATTACGCCTACCTGTGGTCTGAAATTCTCGATTCCGATGGTTTTGAAGCTTTCAAGGAAACCGGCGACATCTTTAATCCTAAACTGGCCAAACGCCTGAAGGAAAACGTCTATGAGGCGGGTGGAAAAGAAGAGGCGGATATTCTGTACAGAAAATTCCGTGGCACAGACCCAAGCATTGATCCGCTGCTGCGCAACCGGGGCTTTCCGGTTGGGAGTGCAGGTTCATAGCAGACAAAGAACTTCTACAACAAAAAACCCCGCAGTGCGGGGTTTTTTGTGCCTGGAACCCAGGCAATTATTTGACCTGGCACGTTGAGGCCGCGGGTTGGTTGTGAATTGGCAAAATCAATGCGTAAAAATTCGTAAAGACCCCCCGCCCTTTTGTTCCAGGTTGTAATATTCCAATCGGAGGTAATAGTCCTCGAATATAGCAGTTTCTCTAAAATGACATTATCCACATCCAATACCAATCAGGTCAGGTTACTCATAATTACATTGATTGTGATTCTCTTTTCATACGGCCCGGCGACACTGGCCGACGATCAGAATCCGGTCGTCAATCCCTCACAGAACGACCAGTCCAACGCGGCTGAGCACAAGATGTTGTCTAATTATAAAACGGCCATGGCAAATGGTGACCAGACTGTAGCGCTTGTGTATGTGTTGGACTACACGGAGAAGGCTTATGGCGAAAACGCCCCGGAGACGGTCAGACTCACTCATCGCTATGGTGAATTACTCTACCAGGACGGGGATTATCAAAGGGCTACTGAAGTACTGATTAGAGCACTCGAACGCTCCGTAGCTGCATATGGTGAATCCGGCGGAGAAGCTTTTGAGATAAATATGAATATTGGTTATGCCTACAGCCAGTGGGAGACACGTCTGTCACCACGAACGAAGTATTTTAAACGCGCCCTGGAGATACTACGTGAAAGGGGTGAGCATGAAAGCATTACATACGTGACCACCCTGGTTAGTATCGCCATTAACATGATGGATAACGGTGGTCTCAAGGGGGATTATTCTTCGCATCTCAGTGACAGCCTTTATAGTGAAGCAGCAGCTGAAATTGTGTTCCCGATTGAGCGCGAATACAGCAATTACTATGACCGGGCCGAAAAATATATTTTGGAAGCCGTTGAAATCGGCAAGAAACTGGAAATCCAGGATGAATATATTTTATCGAAAATTGCGATCGCCCATGCCAAGCTAAAAGTAATGGAAACAGCCGATCTTGGGGCTGTGCCCATGGGTGTTACCGGCTATATCTCAAGGGGCACTGAAAAAGAGTACTATGATCGCGAACAAGAACGTCTCATGACAGCGATCGATAAACTGGCCCAGGATACCGACGCGAACAGAATCTTCCTGGATGCGGCAAATAGCGTGCTGATGGAAATTGCGTGGCTGGACAAGGATGAGGAGCGCATGATGTCCATGTGCACCAATGGCAGCTTGAATTCAGCAAATGACTATCCGCCGGATCGACTATATGAAGTCATGGAAGGTGGTATGGTATTCGCACCGGATATCGGCGTCAGGGTCTCTACAAATATCTTCAGACCCCTCAGATCAAGAGGTAAGCAACAATTGGATGAAAACGGGAACCGGATCAAGAAACCGTATTTCATCCCCGTGTGTATCGACGGTCGCCTGATGGCCGCCCTGATCCATGCACCAAGGGTAACGATTGAAGAAATGCGATAATACGAATCTTGTGTGATAAAAAAGGCTGACGACATGCATAAACCGACCCTCACCCACATGTTTTTATCAGGGCTCGTGTGCTCTGCCCTACTATTTTCAGGCCATATTAGCGCTACTGACGATGGGTCAGGAACAGGAACGCTTAAATACGCAGCGCAAGGCTTGCTAACGAAATCGTTGCCTGAGCTGTCGGTGGCACTGCAATCCGGTACAGTCACCAGCGAAGCACTCGTTGAAGACTATCTTTCGCGTATAAAGCAGATCGACAAGACGGGGCCAACATTGCAGAGCATCCTGGTGCTGAACCCGGACGCGTTGACCGAAGCCCGGGCACTCGATGCCGACCGCAAGGCGGGTCAAACACTCGGCCCACTGCATGGGATCCCGGTTCTACTCAAGGACAATATAGAAACCAAGGATGCGATGGCAACCACCGCCGGAGCGCTGGCACTTGAAGATAATGTAACCGGGCGCGACTCGCCCCTGGTTGCCGGTCTTCGCAAGGCGGGTGCGATCATCCTGGGTAAAACCAATCTCAGCCAGTGGGCCAATTTTCGCTCGGAAGATTCCATGAGCGGCTGGTCTGCACTCGGTGGCCAGGTGCGTAACCCGCATATGCTGGACCGTAATCCCTGTGGCTCAAGTTCCGGTTCGGCGGCAGCAGTCGCTGCATCCCTGGCGGCAGGCGCAGTTGGCACAGAAACAAATGGTTCGGTTATTTGCCCGGCGAATGCGAACGGCATTGTCGGCTTCAAGCCCACCGTTGGTTTGGTGTCGCAGCAATATATCATCCCGATCTCTTTCTCCCAGGACACGGCGGGGCCGATGACCAAAACCGTGACAGGTGCCGCCATGATGCTTGAAGCGATGGCCACGGGGCCTGCCAAAACAAGTTACTCCCAATTGCTCGATGCCGGCATGCTAAAGGGGGCACGGGTCGGCGTACTGCGATTTGCCGAAGGCGAAAGCGCCAACATCAAAGCACGCTTTGATACGGCCCTTGCGGTGATCAAGGCTGCGGGTGCCGAACTAGTTGAGATCATGGACTTCGAACCTGAAGGAGACGATTTTTATGATGAGTCTTATGCGGTACTCAAGTATGAATTCAAGCACACGCTGAATGAATACCTGGCATCGACTCCATCGACTGTGAAAACCCGCAGCCTGAATGATGTGATTGAGTTTAATATCAAACACGCCGATATTGAGCTTGCCCTGTTTGATCAGAGTATTTTCATTGATTCCCAGGCACTTGGGGGAATCGATGAACCGGCCTATCTTACGGCGCTTGCCAACGTGCAGAGAGCTACAAGAGAACGTGGTATCGACTTGCTGATGCGCGAACACGATGTGCAGGTTTTGGTGGCGCCATCGGGTGCACTGGCACCGCGTATTGACCCGGTGAATGGCGATGTCTGGCCTTCATGGGCTGGTGCCGGCGGGCTTGCCGCCAAGGCCGGTTACCCGCATCTGACCGTGCCCATGGGCACCGTTAAAAGCATACCCATAGGACTGTCATTTATCGGTGGAAAAGACCAGGACGCGGCGGTTTTATCGTACGGATTCGCCTATGAGCAGCTCACGAAACTCCGCGCCGAACCCACATACCTCAAGACCGCCGAAGACCGACCAGATGTTGCCGCCGCCATGAAATCGAAAAAACCGGGTGATTGAACGAGGTTATTCTATCGCTGAGGCAGCTCGTAATTTGGAGCTTAATTACAATATGCCAGGCCGTTGGAAAAGAGAGTAAGTATCATTGTTCCCTGGGCGTACAGAGCGGGCAATTTTCTGCAGGTGTAAACTCCCCACCCGCCCAATTGGTCATGAAAAGACCACCGCGGAAATAATGGAAAACCTGGTCGCCATAGATCACCGATCGACTGTATTCCTCGCTTGAATATTGATAGAAGTAATCCAGCTCCGGCCCGATGGTTCCTATGTTGGCGACATCTGCCCGACCCACCAGATCCAGTGATGAAAACTCGGTCGTTCTCTCCTGGACCTCATACATAAGAATACCGGTGGCCTTCCAGGGATACCGGTGGCCCGGATCCGAATGCGGGGAATCGTCTACATACCCATGTTCACTAACCGGGATAACAAAACGCATCGGTCTGCCGGTAGCCGGGTCACCCGGTACAAATGTAAAGGCACGGTGTGAATCCAACACGGCCGTGGTCGTTCCACGCTGGCCAATCTCCTGAAGGCTCAGAAGCATGGGGGACGTTGGCTCGGAGACGTCAAATAAGCCTACTTGCACACCTTGTATCCAGAGCATGCTGTTCTCTTCTTCAAAAACGGCCTGCATACCGATCCCGATCAGGAGATCGTCACCAACGGGATGGAGATAATCTGAAAAACCCTCGATTTCCAACTCACCGAGGACCCTGGGGTCGGTCGGCACACTCAGGTCGAGGGCGTAAAGTGGGTCGACCCGCTGAAATGTGACCACGTAACCCCGGTCCCCGTGAAAACGCACAGCATGGATGGATTCACCCGGCTTGCCGATGGGCTCGGGTCGTTGCTCATTTGGCAGGACCGCGACGGTCTGTAATAGCAGATCGTCACCCCCGGATTCCTTAAGTATGGTCAGGCGGTGGTTAATGCCCTCACCCCACCTGTTTAACCGGGCGCCGGTGCTAACGATCCTCAAATAACCTTGGTGCTCGCTCATGCGAAAGGCCAATCGCTCAGGATCCTGGCCAAGTACACCTTCTATGGAGCTGGAGCCCCTGTATTCCATAGAGTCCCTGGAAATGGCAATTTTGTGAATATCCATATCAAAGATTCCATAACCGTAGGCCCATCCTAAATCATCGAAAAGTAGTTCCATGCGCGAACTGGCGAAATAGACGCTTTCGGGAGTGGCGTATATACCGTCAGTCCTTCC
>Ga0164315_10002184_pt1 | contig 14944 bp, 14 predicted proteins | sample GuaBasSedimGuay6_FD_113737 | JGI IMG/M metagenome (GOLD analysis project Ga0164315, IMG submission 113737) | Subseafloor sediment microbial communities from Guaymas Basin, Gulf of California, Mexico - Guay6, Core 4569-2, 0-3 cm | ecosystem: Environmental > Aquatic > Marine > Hydrothermal vents... | reverse complement strand
TGATTTTGAGCCTGAGTATTGAACATTTCTCCTTGATTGAATTTATTAAGAATGTCTTGTTCTTGCTGTATTCTTGATAATTGATTAGCAGCATTTTGTTCTTTTTCAACAGCATCAGCATTTACCTGTTTATATAAGTTTGCGTTTTGACCACTTTGAATATCAGCACTACCCGGAGTTGTATATGAAATAGAATTATCTGGAGTTACAGCATCTCTTACTGCTCCTGTTTTAACCTGAGCATCAGTAGGACTATAATTGTACCTATCGCTATTTAAAAATTGATTACCTTGATTTATAGCATAAGCACCCGGAATCATTCCCAATCCTGTAGCAAATAAATTAGACCCAAATCCAGTAGGATTTTGTTTAGCAACATTAGTATTAGAGACATAACTTGGGTCAACAATACCACCATCTCCTTCAAATACATCTCTACCATTTTTATCTTTACCTAAATAAGTTGCTCCTGCTGCATTTACTTTAGGAGGAGTTCCTTTAACTGTAGGGAGTTGATTTGAATAATTTTTCGCAATTGCAGCTGAAGCCGTTTCGTTTGGAGTTAGCCATGGTTCAGTTCCATTTTTTCTAGTATAATAGTTACCATCTAAATAACTATAATCCCAACCAGTATCACCTTGATTGTTCTCAAATACTTGACGTTGACCTGTAACTGGATTAACTTGAGTACTAACATTTCCTACACTACTAAAGTCAGGGGATGCTGCGTCACTATAGAGAGAACTAGGCATGGTTTTAGCTGTGCCTACTTGGTCAAACATTCCTTGTGGATTTATATATTTATCAAATAAACCACCAGTTTGCATTTCTGGAATGTAATTATCTCTACCAACTATTCCCTTGTTACTAAATCTAGTTTGTTTTGTATTATTCATAAGGACACCTCCATTTTCATATTCATTTTGATTAAAAAACCCACTGATATCAGATAAAGAAGATTCATCTACTTCTATTGGTACATTAGGGTTAAACCTAGGGTCTTGAACTTGACTACCTATAGGTTGAGCACTATCTACTACAATACTCTCTTGTGGAGGCCTTATTATAGGTTCTCCTTTAAGTACTGCTTGAGCTTCTGCTCTTTGTTCTTCAGTTATTTCAGGTCTTGGATTTTGTAATTCATTTTGTCTTTCTTCAAGATTCCTGTAAGTGTTATTAAGTTTAAGTATTTTAGAAGGATTATTCCATACTTCATCAACAGTTTGATAACCTAATGGAGTATCATCTACATAATTTTTATCATTAAGAACAGCATCTCCTCTATTGAACTTCTCCATCTCTTTATCAAGTTCTCTCCAGTCTTTAGAAAAGAACTTTTTATTATCCCATTCTTTAATCATGTGAACAGGATTTGTGCGACCAGTATATAAATCTCCTGCATGTGTACGAGGTTGAGCCATTACATCGCCAGATTTTGCATATTTATTAATTATTTTCTGAGCATCTTCTGTATTAGAGTTATCATTATAAAATGCTAATTTTAAAATATCAGTAGGTCGCATTGCATTATAGATATTATCCATTTCAATTGAATCATATCCATATCTATTAGTAGGTTGCCCTCCCGGACTTTTCTTTCCAGTAAAATTAATAGGTTGCAATGTGCTTGATTTGTACATATCTAAAAGCATTGGGTCAATAAGCTGTACTCCATAATCAACCCAATCTTGACTATTGTTAGGCAAATTATCAGAAGCAGCATCAAGACCTAATTGCAAGAAATCTCCTGCAAAAGGAATAGACTTAGCTAAAGGTTTTGCTATTTTCTTAACCGTAGGATTAGAAAAAATCGAATTTGCCATAATGTTTATCTTAAAAAATTAAATGATTCACTTTTAGAACTAGGTAATTTTCCACCATCCATAAACTGTCTTACTAACTTACCACCATCTTCAAAAAACTTACCTGCATATTTAGCAATATTTCTCATTCTTTTTTTGTAAATATCACTTCCTACTTTTAAATAACCTTTATTAATGTCAGTTTGTAAATCTTCATACCTCTTAGTTACTTCTTTAGCAGCTCTAACTCTTTTTGCCTTATCTGCATCTAAAGTTGAAATATCAACATCTTTATATTTATTAGAAAGAATTTTAGCAGCATTCATTTTATTTTTTAATTTAGTATCAAGTTCAGCATTAGTAAGCCCTGCTTCAACTCTACCAACTCTAGACTGCTGTCCAGCACCTTCAGGTAATGCAGAGCGTTTTCCTGCATTAGAAGCATCATTAACTTTACCCGGAAGATTAAGTTTATTAGGATTGTTTTGATTGAATACATTATCAAATTCAGGTATAGAAGAACCGGGTTGTAATGCTTTCATATCAGCATTCCTAACAACACCCTCTCCACCCATATCAGCAGTAGTAGCAGGAAAATTGGACTTAGTGGTTGGTTTCTTTTCACCAGTTTTCATCCATTCTTCTTCAGGATAATCAAATAATGGGTCACTAGGTTTTCCCATTTTTCTATTTTCTAAATCTTTTTGGTAATAATATTGTTGCTTTTCAAGTTCTGACATTCCTGCTGTTCTAGCCATGTCAACAGCACTTTTAACAGCTTTGCCTCCAAAATATCCAGTTCCACCTATAACAGCTGTTCCTGTTCCAATAGCAGCTGGCAGCATCCACCAAGGAGTTTCACCAGATTCACCTTCAGGAAGCCCTTCTTCTTTGCCACCAGTAGCAACTACTTGCCCCGTTGTTTGAGTACCTACATCAGGTAATCCTTTAAGGTCTAAAGTTGGAGCCATCATTCCAGTATATGATTTAACACCACCACCATCACCGCCTCCATCACCACCATCATCACTTCCACTACCTCCACCGTCACCACCACCTTGATTATCTTTTTCTTCTTCAGCAGCTTTAGCTTCTAATTTAGCTTTCTGCATATTAGTTAAAAATCCTGCAAAAGAAGAAACATCACTACCAGTACCTAAAAAATTAGATACACCTGAAGCTCCAACAGCTTGACCTTTTCTTCGACCCGAATTAGTTTCTTTAAAACCACCTTCTCCTGCAATATCATACTTTCCTCCACCACCTTCTAGGAAATTGAAATTACGACCACCAGCAACTCCTTTTTTATATTTATTAAAACCTTTAGTAACATCACGAGCAGTACGCCTATCGTAACCTAAATCACCCATTGTTGCCATTAGGTCGTCGTCACTAATAGAATTAATATCATCAGTATTATATTTCTTTTTTAATATATCTGCAAAATTTTGCACTTGTTTATCTTCAGGCATAGTTGTAAATTTTAAATAGTTAAACTCCTAATATGTTATTAAAGCCTCTAAGTATATCAGAATAGCTTCTGCGGATATATGGTGATTCTTGATTTGAAACAACTTCTTCTGTTTCAACTTCATCATCTGCTAAATTACCACTTTCTTCTGAGTTATCCACATACTCGTCATTCAAAGTTATATAGAATCTGTTATCATCAGGATTCCCATCTACTCCAATACTTCTTTGATATACCGAATCACCACTACCGGGAGACCCATGTACTTTGTATTGACCTGCTTCTTCATCATAACCTAAATAGTTATAGATGTGAGTAGGATTTCCAGTAGCTGAGGCATCGCCTTTGTCGATACCTCCTCGTGTTATTCCTACGATATTTCCTTTATCTTCGGGAGCTTCTTGTGAAAAATTCAACCAAGGCAATTCTCCGTTTTCCCATGCTTCATACATTTGAGCATTACCGGAATAACGTGGAATTTCAGGACGACCTGTTTGACTTGCAGCTTCATTATATACATCACAAAATTCAGTAGTACATGTATACTTTTCAAGATTATCTCCTTCTACTCCAACATCAGCTCTTTTAGGAACAAATCCACTTTTTACTCTGTCGTCAGAAAGACCTCTTACTGCTTTTAAATATTCGCCTTTTTCAGCCATGATTATATTTTAAATAGGTTGCTCCATATATGCATCATTACTACCACCGGGCATTGCAGTTTCACCTGCTCCACCTTGAGGTAATCCTTGTGGTGGTTGTGATGGATTAGCTACTTCTTGCTGAGCAACCATTTTTACAACAGCCATTCCTAATTCCGTAGCCATTTGTTGAGCAGCTTGAGGGTCTTGTTGCATAGCTTGAACTACGCCCATTGCCATTTCTTCAATCTGAGCAGTATCTTCTATAGAGAAAATTCTCTCACCACCTTCAACTTCAGCAACAGGAGCTCCTGCTTCATCCATTACTTCTACTCCACCTTGAGAATGAGGAGGCCCTTGAACGACTCCTCCGGGTTGCATTCTCTGTAATGAACCGCCTGTTGCTTTCTTAGGCAAAGATGCCTTAAATCTTAAGTTTGTCATAACTATATGTTTTATTTTATATTATTATTCCATGTAATCTAATGCAGAAAAACCTGTTGTTGTTCCTAATACTGCTCCTGATTTATTAAGTTGTCCTTTCATTTTATCGGCATAACGAACAGCTCTTGGATGTGTTAAATTAATTCCTTTAGTATATTTTGGCAAAGCCCTAGAAGCTGCACTAGTAGCTGCTTTTTTAGCTAATATTGCTTTTGTTCCTAAATATGGTAATAAAAAAGCATCTTCAACATTTACAGGAGATAAATCTATTTTTCCTGAAGATTTTTCACTCCATTCTTGAGAACCCGGATTAAGTTTTTCTTCCATTTCTTTTCTATATTCATCAGCTACATATTGATTATATGGATTAGATGAATATTCATTAGAATTTTGTTTTCCAAGATTCATCATGCCAGATGCTGCTAATTCCATATCGGAAAATGTTGGAGCTTCTTTTTTACTATATTTAGTTCTTGGACCATTTGCCATAACTATATATTTCTAGTGTTAATACTATATTTTGTCCTTGGTTTAGTTGAACTATTGAGTTTCATTCCTTGCTGCCCATAAGCAGGAGGTTGGTATTGAGGAGTCGAATTAGATATCATGCTACCAGCTTGTCTTTGCTCAGCTCCTTGTAATTGATTATACTGAGTATTATAATCGCCTTCAATATCTTGAAAAGATTTTTTTAAATTTTGAGAAGCAAACATGTTTCCATTTTGTGCTCTCTGAATCATTTGAGCATCAACTCCCGAATCAGATAATAAGTTTTTAATTATATCTTGATTACGATTAACGAATTCTTGAGAATATAAATCCGTATTTTTCATATCGGAATACATATCAGAACTCTTGTTGTTATGCATATTAGATATGCCACTCGCTGCCATTCCTGTTGCAGCTCCGGCTGCACCTAAATATCCCGGAAGATTTTTATTCTTCGTGTCAGATGAAAATATATTTCCAATCAAACTTCCTGCTACTTTTCCTGTTGCTGCTGCTAAAAAACTCATGATACGCTCCTCCTATAATTAGTTATTACACTCAATAATTCAATGTTCTCAATTCCACTATATGTAACCCTTACGACTACAATTTTGTTTCGTAATCTACTATCAATACCCCAATCTTCTACTGGGTCTCCGTTAGGCATTTGTTGAACAGTAGGAACTTGTACTACATAATTTCTATCTCTTAACCTAAATGCAAGTTCTTCTGTGAATTCATCAACTGCTTGTACTATATTAATATATTGGAAGCATTTTGATGGTGTTATAACGCTTTCTTTTATAGAATCTTTTGTAAAAGTAAACAATTCTAAACGCTCAGGAGCGACTTCGTTTGAAATAATTTTTAAACTATCTATAACTTTGGTCATATTGGGATTCTCATTGATTAAGAATTCTACAAAACATTCTTTATCAACATTACATATTTTATAATTACCGTAATTATTATGCTTAAATGCTAAATGTGGAGATTTTAAATTAACTTCATCTGTGTTTCCAAATGAATAAAACATATTACTTCTCTTAGCATAAAATGTAGGATAATGAGTATAAAAATAACTAAATTGATTAATTCCCTCAGTATATACTAAAGTCCAACTATTAATCATATTATCATGTCCATCAAAATCTCTATATGTAAAAAACACTTCACTACTCTTAGGGTCGTTACCACTAAATATTTCATGCTTATCTGCGTTGTCTAGCATATTATTTAATAAGAATGAACTAAAACCATCATCGCTAATTACTCTAAGTTTATCTGTAATTTGCCATATTTTTTTTCTAGCAACATCTATTCCATATACTGCTTGAGGAGTACGTACTACAGAATAAGGAGTTTGACAGCCCAAATCTTTTGTATGAAAAGAAAGATTTGGAGGCAATACAGAAGAAGGTTCTACATACACTCCACCTAATTCATCACTACCAGTTTGAGTACGTTGCTCAATAGGAGCAATAGCTATTCCATTAATAAATACTACAATAATATTATCTCGATATTCAACAAGTCGAACAATTTTACCAACTGCTGTATCATAATCTCTATAGCTATTTCCTTCAAATATTCTATAATTATTAGCAATAGCATTAGGAACATCTCTTTCGGAGTGAGCTATTCTAGTAAAGAAATTAAATTTAGTATATGGAGAAAATTCTGATATAGTATAATGACCTTTACTACTGTATAAATCACGACTACCCATTGTTACTCTAGTTGTATCAGGATAACGATAATTTCTATATAAATTAATATTTTGAGAAGAATCCCTAAATGGAAAAAAAGTTCTTTCTTCTAATTCTTCATTACTATATTGATATGGTATTCTCATGTGTGGATTATACTTGCTTTCTTGTTTTAGTTCCATAAGCACACCCATGTCAATATTCTTATAATCCGTATTTGGAAGATTTGCATCTCTATAATCTGGACCCGGTAAATTAATTCTAACATTAGTAATACCGATATATGTATCTCCACAAAAACAAAGATGGATATCTTGATTCCATAATAATGGCTGAGTAGCTTGATAATAAGTTATAGCATCTGTACTACTATAAAGAATGTCAGGATTAGGATTTATACCATAAGAACTACCATATATATTCACAATAAATGCTGCATTAATAAGTGCAGATTTATTGTCATAAGTTTTTCCATTTATTTGTCCACGAAGGTCAACATCATTATCACCTATCGTTATATCACCATTTCTTCCTGTAATTATTGTTTCGTCAGGTTCTCTTGTTGACGCACCGATAGGATGGTCTGGAGCAGGATTGCTTTGAAATAAAGTACCATCAACACTTATATCAATTCCAAAATAAGGATTATAAGCATTAGATACATAATAAGATTTACTATCTGTAGGGTTTACTGCTGATGTATTACAATCTTTATCTGAAAGACCATCACGCATTACATAATTAGCTTTTGAAGAAAAGCCATTAACAGGAGGGTCAACTTCTCCTGCTATAAAACTACATTCAATTGCAGCAATATAATCATTCGTTGCATGCATTAACATATTTGTTGCAACATAATTAAGTCCAATTTGTCCAGTTTCATCATTAGGTCCGTGACAAACATCACTAATTTCTCTACGTGGTTCCATTACGGGAGTTACAGCTTGAGTTCCATTAAATTGGACTTTACCATATTGCCTAATATGTAAGCTTGTTCTTCTGTTTAATTTTGAAATATATTCAGGCTCATTTTGAATTGCTTCAGAAGAATAAAAAGCCCATTTGGTTTCATCATATATATTCCATCCGGCTCCTCCACCACCTTGATATCCTGCTCTTTCATTTATTATAACACAAGGCATGTGTCTTCCAAAACTACCATCAGCTCCTCTTGCATAATAAGTTTCACTATCGTCACCATAATAATCGTTATAATACTTATAAGCTTCTACTAATCCATCTAATACAGGAATACTTTTAAAATTATTAACAAGTGCTCCATTATCATCATAATAATTTGTATCACTACTTAACGCTACAGGAACTCTTACTGTAGGAATCATATACCCTTGAGCAATACAATCTTCAATTCTAGTACCTCTTACTAATATTAATCCTGAACAATCGTCTATTACTTCTGTATCTGTTATATCACTTAAAGTAACTTTTAATCCCAAAGCTTTAAAAGTTACATCTGTTACAAATGGAGCGTCTATTACTTCTGGAAATCTTACCAATCCCTTATCAATCATTCCGGTAGAAGTTTCCGTAAGTGGGTCTGCTTTAGTAAAATCCATACCTGTTATGGGAAACACAGGAGACCTTCTCCCACTATTCATTAAGAAAATAACACCGTAAGGAATTGTTTCTCCACGTCTTTCTGAAATAGTATTATATACATACGATGGATTGCCATAATTATAAACATCTCCCTCTACCACTTCTACTATTAATTGTTTAGCAGCAACACCGTATTTATCCCAATTTTTATTTGATTGAGAAATATTTCCTAAGAATAAATAATTTTTAACTTGACATTCTACAGCAGCAGAATCAATAGTCATATAATCTACATTAATAGATTCGCTAGTAACTTCTGTAACGTCTTCATACCCAGTATGAACAAATGTCATAGTTTCTCCACTTATACTAATTGGAACATTTATTCTAAATAATGCTGTATATTCAGAATCTTTACCCGAACTATATTTAAAATAAACTTGCAAATATTTAAAATTAATATCTAAAGATTGTATTTGTAATTTTACTAATTTATTAGTCCGTTCATTTTCATCACCACCTTTATAATAATTTTCTCCATCACCAAACATTACAGCACAAGTATTAGACTGTGCAGCTATATCGGTTTCATTGAGTTCAGCATCAACATACGCAAACATATAATGATAGTTTCCCGGCTTTAATATTCCACCATCAATTATATTCTCATAATTAACAATAGGAAACGATGCAAATGTTGGAATTAAAGCAGTTTCTTTTAATAAATTAGCAATTGTATAATGAAATTGAACATCCAATATTGTAAAAAGATTATCTTCTAAAGAAAATCCTGAATTTATTAAACGAGGATTATTATCATCAATTGTAATTATATAATTAACAGAACTATCTGATTTATTTTGTATTTCTAAATCAACAAAAGTATTTGGAGAAAACTTAAATAATATAGCAGTTCTAAAGTCAGTTCCTTCTAAATTATGAAGAGGTCTATATTTCCATATATCATCATTAACATCTGTAAGATTGTCATAATTTGGAGAAGGATAAGTTCCTAATTCTATAACAACATCATCTCCACTACCAAATAGTGCTGATACTATATATAAAATTCCATTATTTTCTTTAGCAGCTACTGGAATATATCCATCAGTAAGCGTAAACTCTTCTCCATTAGGTCTTTCGGGAGTAATAGAATTTGTATTTCCCGGAATAGAAGTGCGTGCAAACGTAGAACCATCTAAATCTATAATACGCATGTTCTCACAATTACGTAACATATCGTTAGGTAATATGAAATCTGACATATCCATATTAAACCCTTTGCTAAAAGTATTTTGCGCTTGTGCCATTAGCTATCTATATTAGTACGTTTTCTATCCATAGAAGTGTAAATATCTCCTAATTCACTCATAGCGTTACGAGATAATTCTGAGAATGCTTTTCTATTTTTGGACTGATTAATGTGCTTATCTTTCCATTGTTCTACTCTAGCAAATAAATATTCAGGAATTCTTCCTGCTAAAATATTAGCTTCTGAATAAGTATAAACGTTATAATAAATACAAGCGTTTAATGCCTCTTCAGGAATAATTGGCATATTATTTTCGTCCACGGCCAATGTTGTGTACTCTACATCTACATAAAAATCTGTAAAGTTAAATCTTATTGACGGACAATCCCATTCAAATTCAACCCATATACCTTTAGGCTGACCGGGAATATTTCTTTTTGGTTGGTTATTGAGTTCTTCTACGGTATATATTGCAGGCTCTATAGAAATAACTTCATTAGTAAGAGTTTCTCTATGTGGTTGCCATATTCTATCTTGAACTATTACATTTTTGGTAACAGGTTGTAATTGTTTTACAGATAATACCTGCTTAGCAGCCGGCTCTAAAGTGACGCAATAATTCTCAACAAGCATTACTTCAACCTTACGCTTCAGCGTAATCATACCCATTTTCTTCAATACTTCAGCACAATTTTCTGTTACCTCATAAATATCCATATCTAAATGGAACTTGCGACGTATTGCTGCCATTACTTCTTGTACTTTTACTGTTTTCATACGAGTATAGTTTAATCATAATACACTTGACCGCCATTTATGTTTTTAGCTAATTGCTGTCTGTATTTTTTAGCCATTTTGAAATTATATAATCCCATGTTAAAGTTAGTAAATTTTAATCCATATTTAGGATTCCTATGCTCTAACATTTTATCTCTTTTTCTCTGTAATTCAGATGGAAAATCTAATCTCATTCTTCCAATATATGCCTTACGGTCTTGTAGCATATCTACTAAATCACCTTTCAATACATGCTCAATCACTATTTCTAGGAACATAGTCACTATAAAGTTTCCGATAGATACCAAGCGATGCTTTCTTGATTTCCTTTTCCATGTCGGTGATAGGGATGCGATTTCTTTTTTTGTAAGAGTCTCGAATAAAGGCTCCGTATCTATAATGTCTGATGTTGTGTACCGTTGTACTCTGGTTATGCCTCCCGTTACGAAATATCTTCTTTCGTGTACCATATTTTTTATTTACACAAATAGTTAATTGCTCCATGGATAACGCGTCCTTATAAAGTTGTACATCTTTAGTGGACATCATTTTCGTTTCGTCTGTATCTATAAATCTATATAAATATTTTGACCCATCGTGTATCTCCATGACTTTAACGATAGGTAAACTCCAAGTGTCTATTATACGTTCAGTTTCATTAACTGTACGAAAAAAAGTAGTAACAAATTTCTTAATGAATTTTTTGATAAGTCTTCGAGGAAGAGGTATGGTATACTTTTCTTTCAAGCGTACCATCAATTCATCAATCACTTCATCAAAAGAAATTTCTTTCATTAATTAACTTTTAACTGAGAACTACCTTGAGCATCTATATCGCTTTGATTATTTGGATGCGGAATAGTTTGCTGACGTGTTCTCAAATAACTTTCTGCTGACTTGCCTATAATAGTATCAATAACACTATAAGGAACTGGATATTGAGTATTCTTCCAATCATATCCATATTTTCGTAATTCAGATGGTTTATTAAAAACAGCACTAATAAGTACCTTACGAGGAGCTGTATTTAAAAATTCCAATCTTCCGTTATTATATACCGCTGTCGGAGCTTTACCAGTATGTGTATCATATTGAGCCCAAACTCGCCTATCGCCAGTAACTATTTTAAATGGAGTATCTCCACTAGCACTACCAATAAAATCAGCTGCGACTTTACCACTTCCTCTAACATGAATATATGGAATATCTACAAACATTCCACCATTTTCTCTTTTAGGGAGAACGGTAATTGTTTGTGTATAAGGAGCAATATTATAAATACTATTATTTCCTTTTTCCAATTCATCAAACAAGCGTAATCGTAAAGTATTTACTTCGTCACGAACTTGAAGTTGCGCTAAAGGAAAATCGGTAACTCCTCTGTGAGAAGTAACATAATTTTCTATTGCGGATGCTATTTCGTATTCTGTCATAGAAATAGATTTTAAATATTCATATCAGTAGCCAATGAGGAAAATGCTCCATTAAAATTAGCAGCATCTACGTTATTGATGTAAAAAACATATTCAGTTATAAGCTTTTCCCCAACATTTGTAGGTGTTACATGACCTCCATGAGCAGCATTTTCTGATAGTAAATGAAAAAAGTAAGCTGTATAACTAGCACCTTGTTTAGGTAAATATTCAGCATCTCTATCAAAATCAGTACAATTTGCCCATTGAACATTTTTAAGGTTTTTATAATTACCTTTTCCTATAGAGCCGATAAGATTAGAAATAATAGCTAATGTAAGATAATCTTCATCAGCTACTAATTTAGAAACAACACCTATACTTACACTTCTTAAAAGAACGTTTTCTGGAGCAGCTCCTATTTCAGCAACAACTAAAGCATTCTTATCAGCATTAATTGTATCAACAATTTGTAAAGCTATATCAGCAGCAGTAGCTCCGGGTATAGCAATTTGATAATTCTTAACTAATGGTTCGCTTTCATAAACTATCTGTGAAGAAGCAAATTCTCTACTTGAAGTTTTAAACACAAAATCTAAAGGTAAATCAGTTACCTTAGTAATTCCATATTCAATAATACTGTAAGCAGTAGGTTCAGGAATTTGTTTTACAACACGAACTCCCGGACTAATCAATTGTAATGCGGTAGTGTCAATCCATCCTAATTCTCCTTCAATATTAAACTTATCATCAATATCAAGAGGAGATAATAATCCCGGTACATAAGGAACAGCATCATCCCCATCATTACTACCGAATAATACAGCTTGCTCTTCGTTATTGATTATATATTGGAATGTTGGTATTACGAAGTTTCCCATGTCTTTAAATTTTAAAAAAAATCAGCCTATAATAAAATAGGCTGATTTTATATGATTATACATTCATATCAGCAGCAAGAGCTAACATTGCTGTTTCTAAAGCTAATCCTTCTTTTACATAAAAAATGTAATCAGTCTTAGCAATATCAGACACCTTAGAAGGAGTAGCATGACCACCTTCAGCTACTACTGTATTAGCAATTTCAAAATAGAAACTGGTATACTTAGCATTAAGCTCTGGAAAATATTGAGCATCCCTGTCGAAATCTTTACAATTCGCCCATTGGATGTTCTTTAAATTCTCATAGTGATTAACACCTTCTGTTCCCGGAGTTGTTACTACTCTAGTAGCAGTTATAGGGGCTCCTGTTCCTTCAACCATATTAGAATCAGGATAAAGACTTGATTTTGCACCAATAGACTTATCTGTTAATGTAATTACAGCTAATGAAGAAGTAGCTGTAACTAAAGCATTTGGGTCAGCATTAATAGCATCAACCATAGCTTGAGCTAATTCTTCAAGAGTTTCACATTTAGTAGCAATCTGATACCTTTTTTCAAGAGGTATATTTTGATATGCTGTATCTTCCAAAGAAGGCATAGCTGTTACTACTCTGAATACTGCTCCCGGTAAAGCAGGAGTACTAGTTCCAATATCACCTGAAATAGTGTTATCTGAAACTTCTAACACAGGGTCAGAGGCAAGTTCTATAAAAATTCTTTCAGGAGCATTTACATCAATTACTTGTAAATTAATACAATCAGTCCAATCTAGTTCTCCAAAAACGGAGAATCTATTATCAGCTACTGGAGCTAAATCTAATGCTGTATAATCCGCAGGAGTACTACCTGCTACACTTGATAATAATTGCGCTTGTGCATCATTATTAATAATATACTGATGCAATGGTATAACAAAATTTCCCATTATTCTTTATTTTTAGTGAGTTGATGTTCATTTATTGTCGACTGATACCGAGGACTCTCTATGTTCTCTAGAAATATCTGACGACACACTTTTATAATTTCATATTCTACATACTCAGAGAATTCTGAATCAACAGGGGTTTCTCCTACTACTAATGTTACTGTTGCCGGAGTTTTTATGTAATCCATAGAAACTTCATTAATAGTTACATTTGAATTAACTAGAATATGAATCAATGAATTATCTATTTGATACATTGGATAATTAGGAGAAGGTTCTTGATAAGCATTTTCCTCTACGTAACCTTTTCTATTTGTAGGTAAACGTTTTGGAAAAGTGTTTAAAGTGTCTCCAATCCCATTATCTAATGTTTCACTAGTAAATTCTAAGTCAGCTTTCACAGAAAGACAATGCCTATAATCTTGAGGCAAATCTGCTTGGGGCTTATCAAGAACTGGGTCTAATACTTTATCAAAAATAACAAGAGCCTTTATATCGTCCAAATCTTTCTGAATAACATCGAAATCTCCGTAGTTATCAGTTATATATCTAGATATAGCAACGTTATAAAAATAGTTGAAGTCTTTTACCGTAAAGGTTGGACTCTCAAACTTATCTAATTCACGCAGTAGGTTCTTATATACTTCTAATATAGTCATTATTCAGGCCCCTTCTTTTCTTTAAGTTGTTCAGTCATAATATACACCTGCTCCTCATTCTTTTTCTCATTGAGGTATTCAGCAACATCATCACTTTCTCTTCCAATTGATAGTCCGTCACGTCCTCCGAATCTCCACGTTCCTGCATACTTAATAAGTAAATCGAAACGTTTCAAATCTTCAAATATAACAAGAGCTTCTACATGTTTAGCTTTCTTAGTATCAAGCAAATTTGTAATAGACTCAGGTGTTTGTTCTGCTTTAGTAATTAACCAATCTTCAAGAAGATTACCACTAAGAGAATTAGCTCCCGGATGTCCTAAAGCAGTAGCAAGCTGTACTTTTTTGGTACTTGAAGCACCATAAATTTTAGCTTTAGCCATTGTGATTTTCTTATCTTTCGATACGTGAACCTCAGCAGCTCTTTCTGGATTATCAACATACAATACAGCATCTTTCGATGCGCGTCCTTTCTCTTCATCAACTGCGATATATGGGTGCTTCTTTACCCATTCCCAATTAGCAATATCAATAGGATTATTTTTCAAATCCAAAACATCACCTGCTTCAAAAGTTAGAACTGTATCATGTTTGATAACAAAAGGTAAACTTTTTTTCTCTTCTTCAGTTAGTAACTCGTAATAACCATGTTTACCTTGTCCTGTAAATAATCTACCGCTTCTATCTTCTAAAGGCGACACCTTTATAGGTGTTTGCCTTTTTGAATCATAAGCTCTTAAAACTATCAAATCTTCCATATTTCCTTAAAGTTTATATTATTAAATCAATTTTTTCTCAAGCATATAAGAAGAGTACGGGTTGTGTAAAATAAGACCCATAGTACCAATTATAATCTTAGAAGAACCATCAAGAGGAGTGGCAACCTTACCAGATGTTTTACCATCTTGTCCACCTACAC
>Ga0164315_10002183_pt1 | contig 14946 bp, 10 predicted proteins | sample GuaBasSedimGuay6_FD_113737 | JGI IMG/M metagenome (GOLD analysis project Ga0164315, IMG submission 113737) | Subseafloor sediment microbial communities from Guaymas Basin, Gulf of California, Mexico - Guay6, Core 4569-2, 0-3 cm | ecosystem: Environmental > Aquatic > Marine > Hydrothermal vents... | reverse complement strand
CTCTACCCATGTTTTCCGCGACACGTTTGATGCCAGCCAGTAATACCTCACGTGTCTCTAAATTATCATTACGAACCGTCAACTGAAGGTGTGCCGAATCGGAGATAATGTTGTGCTTGGTACCTGAATGAAACGAACCCACGGTGATCACACCGGCTTCCCGGGGCGCCAACTCGCGACTGACCACCGTCTGTAATGCCAGCACTATCTGCGAGCCCAGCACCACGGGATCGACACCGCGATGGGGGCTGGCACCATGAGCGCCAACACCGTGAATGATAATATCGACGGTATCCGCTCCCGACATCGGGGCACCAACAGAGGCAACCAGTTTGCCGGTGGGAACTCCGGATGCGACATGAAACGCCAGGGCATAGTCCGGTTGTCCGAACCTTTCCCAAATGCCGTCCTCCATCATCATCTTTGCGCCGCCTACACGTTCTTCCGCTGGTTGACCGACCAGCATCAGCGTACCGGTCCAGGTCTTTTTGGTTGCGGCCATTATCCGCGCGGTGCCAACCAGGCTGGTAATATGAACATCATGACCACAGGCGTGCATGACAGGCACCTCATTGCCATCCCAATCGATCTGCTTTGCTTTTGAGGCATACGGCAGACCGGATTTTTCCGGTACCGGTAGTCCATCCATGTCCGCACGCATCATCACCCGTGGTCCCGGACCATTTTTCATGATAGCCACTACACCGGTACCGCCAACACCTTCGGTTACTTCGAAGCCTGCGGCGCGTAATTCTTCTGCCAGTCGTGCCGCGGTCCTTGTCTCCATTGAGGAAAGTTCCGGGTTGCGGTGAAAGTGCTCAAACAAGACACCCAAATGCTGATCGTAGTCTGCCTCAACTGCATCGGAGAGCTCATCCGCGATCACTGTCTGGGTGAAAAAAGCGTTAGTAAAAATAAGTAAAAAAAGCAGTTTCCCGGCTGGAAATCGCATAGGCCTTCCTCAAATTTGTTTTTCAAGAGTGCGCAGACTATCAGAGTGCGAAAAGCACTGGAAGAATAAAGTCCCTTTCAGTCACTATCAACAGACACAGGTATTCAGAATATTTTGGCATTTACCGGTTTAACAACTATGCTTAGTGGAAGAAACCATAAAAAGAAACCAGCATTTGTCGATAATCAGAGAACTCAAACGCCGTAACGTCTTCAAAGTGGGTATCGCTTACGCGGTAACGACCTGGGTGCTATTGCAACTCGCCGATACAGCGACTCAAATCCTTCAACTGCCCGAATGGGCACCAAAACTGATCCTGCTGATGCTGGTGGTTGGTTTTGTGCCAGCGCTGATCCTGGCCTGGGCCTTTGAGCTGACACCGGAAGGTATCAAGTTGGAAAAAGATGTACCGCGCGGTGCATCCATCACTCCAAAAACTGGTCGTAAGCTGGATTACGTCATCATTGTTTCACTGGGTCTGTCACTGGGGTATTTTATCTGGGAGTCGCGATTTGAGCAGAAGACCGCCGAGTACGAAGCCGCCGTCACTGCCGTCGGAAATGTAGAGGTTGTAACAGAGCAACACGCGTCTCAAACCAGCCCCGAGCCAATAGACATCGATCAGAACTCCATCGCCGTCCTGCCCTTTGCCAATCGTAGTGCGGACGCCGAAGATATCTACTTTACCGATGGTATACATGATGACTTATTGACCCAACTCTCCAAAGTCGATGCTTTCAGCGTCATATCAAGAACCTCGGTCATGGAGTATCGCGACACCACAAAGAACCTGCGCCAGATCGCTCGTGAGTTAAGCGTAGCAAATATCATGGAGGGCTCGGTGCAAAGGGCCGGAGACCGGGTACGGATCAATGTACAGTTGATAGACGCCAACACCGACGAGCACCTGTGGGCGGAAATATATGACCGTGAATTGACCACCAATAACCTGTTTGATATTCAGTCGGAAATCGCACAAGCGATTGCCCGGGCTTTGCAAGCAACGCTTACACCGTCCGAACTGGCCAGTGTTGCGGATGTTCCAACCGAAGACGTTGCCGCCTACGACCTCTATCTTCAAGCCAGGCGATATGCCTATAACGAAATCATGGCCGATTACCAGACCGCCATCGCGTTGTACAGGGAATCACTGTCACTCGACCCCAATTTCAAGCTTGCCTGGATCGGTCTGGCACGGGCACATATGACCAACTATTGGCAATATGGTGGCGACCCCGCCAATCGCGATCTGGCACGTGAGTCCATTGAACGCGCCAGGGCCATAGATGCCAACTTTGCCGAATTGTATATGGCCGAAGGATTCTATTGGTATTGGGGTTATCTGGATTATGAGCGGGCCCTGTACAATCTCGGAAAAGCCATCGAAATGATGCCGGGCAATGATGAGGCCTATATGTGGAGGGGCTGGGTTTCACGTCGTGCCGGTTTATGGGAACAGGCACTGGAATCGATGCAACAGGCGCTCAGGTTAAATCCACGTGTACATTTCAACTGGCATGAATACGCGCTGACTTTCATGTACATGCACCGCTATGAAGACGCCAACATTGCGGTCAAAAAAGCACGTGAGATTGACCCGGACAGCTTCTGGGGCAAGACCACCCAGGCACAAATCGCATTGCAGGAAAACGGTGATGTACAAACCGCTGTCCAACAAACGATTGGCGTGCAACACGGCGATGATGTCAATTTTTATGAAACATTCATGCTGGCCAACATACTGGCACGACGATATGAGGACGCACTGATCGCTGCCCGGAATTTTTCCGGTGAAATGGAGATTCAGATTAGCGCAATCACATTTAGAGAGGATTGGGCAGCGCAGATTCTGCATTTCATGGGACGCCAGGACGAAGCTCGCCAGGCGGCCAGTGCAGCATTGTTTCGTTTGAGTGGTTTGCGGACCGAATTGGGTGAGGACTATCGAATTGACCTGGCCGAGGCCAGGGTCAGTGCCATCCAGGGTGCCGATCCGGATAAAGTCAGAACCATGGTACAAAAATCGCAATTATCAAAACCAACAGATGACGTGGCGGCAATTCAGTTTGATCTTGATTACGCACAGATATTTGGAATCGCGGGAATGGCCCCGGAAGCTATCGAAATAATAGAGTCCATCTTGCAACCACCCAGTGCGACCTCGGTTTACACGGTTGATCTGGATCCCGCATTTGATGCCATACGAAATAATCCCGAATTTGTAACCATGTTGGAGCGGTACAGGTGAGAATTCGCTTTGACAACCAGAACTCTGGCGAATCCACAAGGATATTCCAATGAAATTTCTCGGAGAGTTAAAACGCCGGAATGTATTCCGGATTGGTATGGCCTATATCGTCTCTGGCTGGGTGTTAATCCAGATAGGCTACATCATTGCTCAAAATTACGGAGCGCCAGCCTGGGTAATGGGCGTATTTATCACCTTCCTGATCGCTGGCTTGCCCATCGCGTTATATTTCACCTGGTCCTTCGCAATCACTACTGATGGCATCCGCAAGGAATCTGATCTTCAGCGTGTCGATTCTCTGACCCGGACAACCGGTCATAAACTGGATTACATCACAATGGCCTTACTGGCCGTTGTTGTGGGTATGGTGGCACTGGAACGGTATATGCCTTTACCCGATGGGTCCGAGTTGACATTCGAAACCGCCCCGCCTGCAACCGAACCAGAACCGGAACCTGTAATAGACGAAAACTCTATCGCTGTATTGCCGTTTATCAACATGAGCTCCGAACCCAATCAGGAGTACTTTTCCGATGGTCTGTCGGAAGAACTACTCAACGTGCTGACCCAGGTTGAAGGTCTCAATGTGGCTTCTCGCACCTCTTCTTTCGCTTACAAGAATGACACCCGAAATATCCGCCAAATTGCCCGGACCCTGCGGGTAGCGAATATTCTCGAAGGCAGTGTGCGAAAAGTGGGTGATCGACTGCGTATTACCGCACAGTTGATTGATACCAGTAGTGATCGTCACTTGTGGTCGGATAGTTACGACCGGGATATGAACGATATCTTTCAGATTCAGGATGAAATCGCTAATGCGATCGTCTCTGCATTGACCACCGAATTGGGTATTGGTCTGCAGGCTGTCAGTGTCGATACCGCCACCAGCAACCTGGACGCCTATGATCTCTTTCTTAAAGCCAGGGAGCTTTTTATTGCACGTAAGAACCTGCCCACGAGTTGGAAGTTACTGGAACAGGCGACCCAAATGGATCCGCAATTTGCACGCGCGTGGGAAGCCCTTGCTGCGGTACAGGCAGTCGCGACCACCTGGTTCCCGGGGGATGGTGTTGATCATCCTGCGTTGGCACTTGAGGCCGCACAAAAGGCGCTTGAAATAGACCCCAAACTGTCAATGGCCTATGCCGTGATTGGTTTGATGTTTGAATTCACCGGTGATGGTTACGCAGGTGCCATCAGGAATTATAACCAGGCGATATACAATGACCCGAAAAATGCCACTGCCTGGCTCTGGCGTGGAATTACACTCAAGGACATGGGTTACATTCAAAAAGCACTTGAAGATTTTGATCAATGTTTGTTAATCGACGCCGGATACTTAAATTGCCAGCAATACCGGGCCGAGAGCCTCTTGGGACTAGGGAGAATTGAAGAGGCCGTCAAGCAATTCGAAACAACCTTTGAAGCCAACTACCATTCAACCGACAGCACGTTTGTTTCATACTACGTGCATAGCGGACAACGCAAGATGGCATTATTGATCGCCGCTCTTGCCCTCAGAAAGGAATTTACGCCAGTTAAAGACTGGATAGAAGCCATTGAAAACCCGGATGAAGATCACACCTCCCGGATTGCCCGTTTCAACCAATGGGGAAAAGCCTACAACATGGATGTGTGCAATATGGTGTCAGTTGCAATCGCATTGAAGCAGGAACAGTGTTTTTCAACTATTGCCAATGCCTCAATGATGTGGCAACCCGATACCGCCTATTATCGCAAAACGCCTGCCTTCAAGGAATTTGTACATACCCACCTGATGGATTATTGGTTGGAAAATGGTTTTCCAGCACAATGTCGCGCCCTGGAAGCGGGTGATTTTGAGTGTGATTAGGTCACGTACATTTTTACGAACCCCCTGCTAATGCTCTATACTTAAGGTATCAGGCTGTGCGTACGCACCGCCTGATGTACGTGTTAGTACAACGTGACTTGCGACGTTTGCCGTCAAGCACGGTTTCACTCAATGTTTAGCAGGAGGAAGCCATGACTATCGCAGTAACATTGAAATCATTCCTTGAAGATCACCATGTCGAATATGACATGGTAAAACACTTACACTCCTCAACAGCCCTCGAATCAGCTCATTCGGCCCATGTTCCAAGCCACCAGGTGGCCAAGGCCGTAGTACTTGAGGATGAGAGTGGCTACATCGTCAGCGTATTGCCATCGACAAATCGTCTGGACCTCGAATGGGTCAACGAAAGTCTGGGTCGTAACCTGCAGATGGCACGTGAAGATGAGTTGCCCAACCTGTTCCAGGATTGTGACTACGGTGCTGTCCCGGCATTAAGCAATGCTTATGGACTGGATGTGATCTGGGACGAGCAACTGACAAACGCCTCGGAAATCTACATCGAAGCAGGTGATCATGAGAACCTGATCCACATGCATGGTGAGGATTTCTGTAAGTTGATGGAAGAGTTGCCACATAGCATCATCAGTGCGGGCAGAGATTATTCAAGGTGGATACACGATTAAACGGGGGTTACCACGACCGGCATTAAAGTGACCGGATGGTGGTGCACCGGGCTAGGGATTTGAATTCGGGGTACTCTGTGTAAGTATCACGTTCTTCATAATCTGTTCGGTTAGCAAACCCGCTTTTTCATCGAACTTTTCGGTTCGGTTAAAGATATATTGGGCGGCATCAAATTGCCGATCGAGTGCTTTTGAATCAACTTCTTCGTCAAACATGCGTTTATAGGCATCCAGTTTACCCCCGACAGAAAGAATCGCCTCATCGGTCAAACGCTGAAGTTCTTCATCAAAAAGCTCATATTCCATGATGTTTCTGATACGTATGGTTTGGGTTCTGTAATTCTGCAAGTGAATCGCGACCTCTCTATCATCAACCAGGCTTGAAAAGCCAATGGAATCGGCAATGGCATTACGAATGATGATGGCATCCTCGGTGATGGCATTCATATCCACCATGCTGATCAATACAGGATTATCTGAATTGATTTTCTCCAGGCTGGCCTGTATTTCATTCTCTGAATCATGCGCAAAACGCAGCAGAAACGCTGCCCCGGACAGCATCGACTCCTGGTCAACAATACGGATCAACGGGGTCTTGTAATCATCCGGGCTGAAATCTGTAACCTTTCTATCCTGTTCATTGCTACCTGGTGGCACCAAAGAATCCAGCAATACCGGGTCTGAACCACCCGAAATCAAAAGAATAAGGCTGAGCTGTCGATACTGTTCGCCCGGCGGAAGACCACGGATGTCTTCGATATTGGTGCTGGCACTGGTAGCCGATACCGTCAGGCAAAACAACAGAATCAGAATCAATGGTTTAAACAATGGTTTCACGGGGTAATAGACCCCGTAAGCGGTGAATTTGAAGCAAATCTCAGGCTCTGCAGGCTGCTCGCGTTTCCTTTACCGATATCCGTACCTGACTTGAATTGTCTCAACTTTGGCAGCTCACCCGCTTTCTCAACGCGTACAACGCCATCCGGCAAGCCATTTTTAAAACCACCTTCATAATAGGTTGCCCCGACCTGACCACTACGTTGAATGATCATGCCTCCGGAGCCCGAGGCCAGTCCGTTTTGGGCATCACCGATAAATTCAACCGTATTTCCACGTTGGTCCAGGATCAGCCCGTAACCTCTTCCTGATGCGAGACCGTTGTCACAAACGCCATACCAACGCCCGCTTTGTCCGAAGCCCGGGTGTGAGAAGCGGCATTGCATCTCAACACTGACCTGCATGGATCTGACCCTTGACTGGTAAAGACTCAGGGTCTTGTTCCTGAACTCGGCAAAGCCACGCGCTGTGATGACCTCTTTTGACTCCAGCCACTCCATCTGCACTGACATTTGCCGGTCAAATGCCGGCGCCATACGGGCAAGAAAGTAGCGGTTTACTTCCTTTGACTCAGTCCTGGTCTCAAGCGTTTTATGCAAGGCCCAACCGGAACCGGCCAGGGCCGCTCCTGATGCCACCGCTACCGCTGCCGTACCCGCCGCAGAAGCAGCGACCGCCCCATATACCGAACCGGCCAGTGCAACAACAGCAACGGCTGTGGTGATATTCTGCTTTTTAGCCAATGTCCGTCGTTCTTCAAGCATCCGGTACTCTGCGGCAATGATTTTGCGCATCTTTGAACCATAGTTGCCGTTGTAGGTACCATCGTAAATACTGTCTGACTGCGCGGCCAGAAACTCCCGTTCTGCACCCACCAATGCCTCGGCCAATTGCAGACGCGCCCTGACACTTTCATCCGTGGATTGAATAAAAAACACCTTGGCAAGCTCAGGATCAAATCGTTCCAGTGCAACCTGACGGGCGAAAAATGTAGCTTTCTCATGATCAATTGAGTTCAGCATTTCCACCAGCCTGGTACTGGCACCTTTCACAAAGCCCTGCACAAAAGGATCAATAGAGAAATCTTCCGGTAAGGTCGAGATGACCGCACCGTCCATTTGAATCTTTTCCAGCGAGTACTGCTCTATCGCCAGCAACTGCCCGTTTTCACCACCGCTCCTTTTAAGCGGCAAAGCGAGGTTCGGCTCATCCCTTTCACGCAGAAAGGACACAAAGCCCAAAGAAGAACCGCCGGTCTGCGGGCGGTCATCAAGACGCGCCCTGAAGCTCTTCTCTGTCTCAGACTGTGTCTGCCGCCAGGCTGAACTTGCCAGGGGTGGACTTGAAATCAGCAAACCACCCAACGAGGGTTGTACCCAGCGACTACTTTTTATAAGGATAAGGGGTGTCACCAGATCGCCAAAAGTGACCGGCGGTGAGTTCATTAATTCACCGACATCAGGAAACGAGTAAATGCTGAAATCAATGGTCAGAACACTGGGAATTTGCTCAGTACCCAGGATGGGTCGGCTGTACAGGTTACGCTCCTTGTCCCAGTCGATGATATGCGGGGACAACAGCACGGAGCCTTCGGGCAGAATACCCTTTAACTCATGGTACAGGGACATCGCGAAATAACTGGATTTTTCAACAATGGACTGTGCAATCCTGGAAGTCTGACGATCACCATATACACCGTAGGGCACATCACCACCGATGGCGTTGATGGCAAAAGAACTCACATACAGGTTTTCCGCGTTGGTGTGGATCATGGCCGGATAACGAATGATCACCATCGCCGGAGCCTCGGATGATTCCTGGCTGGAAATCTCCTCTGTTTTCTTACTTGAAAAGGATGAAGTGTCTTTACCCTTTGCAGTTCCGGCACAACCACTGATGATTCCGACGACAACAATCAGCATCGTAATCACGAATAGTTTTATCGGGAATCCGGTGGTTATCCGGATTTTAAAATTTTCACTCAAAGTATTTTCCACCTGGTCAGCAAGATTACTTGGAACATCTTGTGAGGATTAGGTTCCAGCGCGGTGCAGTATAACCTGCTTTCTATATCAATCTGTACATGTCAGGTCGACAGCAGCAACGATCTTGATTGTAGCTGAAAGGGCGAGATCCCCGCATCTTTTTAAGTATAAACAAGAAGAAAGCAACCCCTGGTGGAGTATAAAGCGCGACAATGAAATTGGATCTAAATCGGCGCATAATATGTGTCAGCGACCTGCCAGTACTCTGTGGAGGCTCGCCGATCCATATCCTTCCAGCGATGGATTCAACAGGGGCCGGGGCGGTATTAAGATGAACGAGCGAGACAGCGGCATTACCGACAAACATGAAATAGCTCTTCAGAATCTAATGAAGGAGCAAAACACCTTCCTCTTCGTAAGACCAACTGAATATGACTCAACGCTTCTCATCAAGGAGGGTTACGCTACCAAGAGTATGGACATCCATCACAAGTCCTCCAACTGGGGGCCGATGGCTGGATTTGTGCCTTGCGACCCGGCATTCAGTAAAAAACTTGATGGCAATCCTGATCCCACCAAACTGGGGGTGAAACACGCAAAGGCTCACCCGGTTCAGCTCTTTCTGAAACCATCATTGCTAAACGGTCACCCAAAAATCCGCAAGGAGAAATCCTACGTCCTCGAGCAGGGACCGACCGGAGGTCTGGCGGCATTCGGTTATCAACGGTTTACCGTCAAACCCATCAGCGCCGCCGGCATGTCCGGTATGCTGACAAGGACCAGCGCCCAGGCCACTTCGGGAGGCCTGCCACCACATCGTTTCGTACGTGACCGTAATGCATCCGGTACAGGTACCAGGGCAACATTGTTTTGTCTCATAAAGAAGGGTGACAGCTGGCTCGTGTATTGGGTGAAGTGGCAGGACCCAACAGCCCGTTCCGGTCGTCTGCACCCGCTGAATGTATTCGCATACCCGGGCCCAGGCGGGTTGAACCCGGTCACCGGTGACTATGACATGTGGATGGTCGCCCCGCATATCAGTCACATGCCCAAACACAGCAAGATCAATGCAGTCGTGGACGCACATGGATCATCAGCGGCAAGCATCTACATTACCGAGTTGATCAAAACCATGAATGCCGCATGTGGCCAGGCCAACACGCCCGTGTTCAACCACGGGGCCGAAGAACAGAACTTTGGTTTTACCCAAACACTGGATCAAAAACTCGCAATGATCACTCCGGGTGGAACCTCACGCATGGTCTTGATGGGCCTGATGCCAAATATCATGGCCGACATACAGAACGCGGGTTACCTGGTCATATGGAACAAGAGTTACGGTAGTGTAGATCCAAAACTGAGCGGTAAGGAAAACCCCGAATGGGTGCAATTTCGCAGCGGCCTCGATAGCGCACTTGAAACGCTCCGCCAGTTCCGCTCAGGTATTAGTGCAGATCGCCAGAAGCAGATAGCAAAAGAATGGGTGGCAAACGCCAATGCTAAACAGAGTATGCCGCAGGAAATGAAAACTGAACTTCTCCAGGCTGTGCAGGCACGCAGAGAACGTATGAGGGTTGCAAAATCAAACACACCAGAGGGGGCAATTTTCAATTTCCACCAGGAACTCAGCAAGTTACTTGGCCGCGGTCACATAAAATTGCTGACACTCAACGATACGGATTTTCCGGATGGTTATCACCGCACCCAGACAGAGACCCTGAAATTGCAACGTGCCTTGCAGCAGGCCATCGTGGATTCAACCACTGGTGGCGGTGAGTCAGACCCGGCGAAACTTGCTGTCTGGTTCAAACAAAACCAGGCTGATCTGGCCAATCTCAAGGGATACTGGAACATCACCTGATGACTTGTCATTTTTCGGTTGTCAGGGTGTTTTTTTACCCCCACGCCAAATATTCGGGCAGAAAAGAGTTCAGTCTCCCTGAATACTCTCGAAACCGTCCTTGAACAGCAGATTCTCAGGTAATAGGATCGAAAAGCTTCTTCTTTTTTCCCTTCCCCGGAACGAATGTAACAGCCGCAGTCATATGATGGGGCGTATAAAGTGTAGTCCTGACCAACCAGCCACCACCCGGAATACGCGCCTGTTCTGTCATAGTTCTGATATTGGTTGTATCGTCAAACGCATCTTCAATTAAATCGTAGTCCAGTTTCATTTCTTTACTCCCGATAGCTTAACCACCTACAAAAGATTATTCACCTTGAGCATAGATAAACAAATAGATTTTTTCCAGTCAATTCGTGTGGTTAATGGAGTAGGTTTTCTCTGGCTTTTGCAGGATATCTGACGATATGTGGGTGTCACGGCTTTTTGAAATATCATTTGTATACTGCAACCGGGTTTGTCTGTATCTTACGGTGTTGCAGCTTGAGCAAGCCCATGGCTCAACAAAATACAGGAGGCATGCAATGAAGATAGCAGTACTGGGGGCAGGCGCCGGCGGCACAACCCTCGCTTTTGACTATGCCGCACACGGACATGAAGTCAGTCTTTTCGATTTCCCGCAGTTCCCCAGCAACATCGCGGCCGTTGCTGAACAGGAGGGGATTCATGCTGATGGGGATATTTCAGGATTCAGCAGCATCGCCTACGCTGGTCACGACATCGATCGCACACTGGAAAATGCCGAACTCATTTACGTGGTCGGCCCGGCTTTCAGCACGGAGCCTTTCGGGGAAGCAGTAGCCGGAAAACTGCAACCGGGTCAAACCGTAATCGTCAGTCCGGGTTCCTGTGGCGGCGCACTTGCCTTCAAACGCTCTGCCGGGTTGAAACTGGAAGACGACTCCATCCGGATCGCAGAAACCCATACCCTGCACTACGCGGTCCGCCTGAGTGAACCGGGCCGGGTTCATGTGTTTCTGAAATTAAAAGCTGGCAACCTCTTAGCGGCGCTGCCCGGTCGGCACACTGAAGACGTTCTGCGCTTAATCGCCGATGTATACCCAGGCATGGAAGCAGCGAAAAATGTGATTCAGACCAGCTTGCAAAATGCCAACCCGGTGATCCATCCGGCGGTAAGCCTGGCCAATGCGGCACGGATCGAGGGAGCAGGGAATTTCCTGTTTTACGAAGAAGGAGTGACAGATTCAGTGGGGCGGATGATTGAAGCCGTTGACCGGGAGCGGATCGCAATCGGCGAAAGGCTCGGAATTAAAATCTACTCCGATCCGAAAATAGGTATGCTGCAGGGATACATGCTGGAAAACAACTATGGCTCAGGCTATCGAAATGCGCCGGGGTTCCTCGGTATTACTGCACAGCCGCAACTCGACCACCGCTACATCAATGAGGATGTCGGATACGGTCTCGTCTTCATGTCGCGTCTCGCGAAACAGGTCGGCGTCGAAACTCCGACCATCGACGCCATCATCCAGCTGACATCCATATTGATGCAGCGCGATTATGCGGCCGAAGCACTACGCACGCCGGATTCATTGGGAATCGGTAACTTAACGGCGGAGCAACTCGGAATTCTTTAATTCTGATAGAAATTTTGAGCTTAGGTTCTATTTTTGATTCAAAGCATGAAATTTCCCAAGCGATTTCATACAAGTCACGGTAAAACCCTTGAAGCCTTTGGATTGAGCTTGCGCATCGTCATGTCTTCGATCAGCGGCCAAAACCGGACCAAATAGATCACCAACGCAACGCATACTGTTGGCATTTTCCTGTCCAACCATTACTCTTAGCCGTAACAGCGGCCACCTTGAAGCCAAACCTTGTCCTTATTCAACGAACTGAAGCGTCGGAATGTTTTTCGCATAGCTGCAGCTTACGTGGTGGCGTCATGGTTGCTGATCCAAGTGGCCGAGACCATATTCCCGCTGTTCGGTTTCGGTGACACACCAGCCCGACTGGTAGTCATTATTCTATCCATCGGTTTTATACCAAGCCTGATTTTTTCCTGGGTGTTCGAGATTACGCCGGAAGGATTGAAGAAAGATGTAGATATTGACCACGAAGAGGCAATAAACCAAACCACTGGCAAGAAACTGGATCGTGTCATCCTGGTTGTATTGGCGTTGGCTCTGGGGTACTTCGCTTTCGACAAGTTTGTGTTAGATCCCGCCAGAGATCAATCAAAGATCGAAACCGCACGGCAGGAAGGCCGCACTGCCGCTCTAACCGAGGCATACGGTGACAAATCCATTGCTGTACTGCCCTTTGATAACCGCAGCAACCGCGAGGAAGACCAGTTCTTCACTGACGGAATACATGACGACCTGTTAACCACCATTGCCAAGATCGGCTCGATCAAAGTGATCTCACGCACCTCGGTCATGGAATACAAGGATACCGTCAAAAAGATTCCGCAGATTGCACAAGAGCTGGGTGTTGCAAACATTCTCGAAGGTGGCATCCAACGCTCCGGTAACAAGGTGAGGATCAATGTGCAGTTGATTGAAGCCGCAACCGATGGATTCCTTTGGGCAGAAATCTATAATCGTGAGTTGACTGCGGAAAACCTGTTTGCCGTACAAAGTGAAATAACAAAAATGATTGCCGATGCCTTACAGGCCAAGCTTTCCACCGATGAGCAATTACGCATCGATGCAAGACCAACCGACAATCTGCAAGCCTACGACGCCTATATGCGAGGTCGGCAATTGATGGCTACCCGAGACAGTGCCAATCTGAAACTGGCTACTGAGGAGTTTAGCAAAGCCACCAAGCTCGATCCTTTGTTTGCCTTGGCGTGGGTGGGAGTGGCAGATAGCAACATGTTGTTGTCAGGCTATGGCAATCTTAGCGTGGAAGAATCGCTACTCATCCAGGAAGAGGCCGTTAAAAATGCATTGGCTATCGATAATGATCTGGGCGAAGCCTATGCCTCACTGGCCAATATACACCTTTATTACAATCGGAAAGGTGAAGCCGAAACAGCCTATCAAAAGGCCATCGAGTTGAGTCCCAACTATGCCAGCGCATATCACTGGTACTCAAACTTTCTCGGCAGATATCCACTGCGGATACAGGAACAGGTTGAGCTGGCGCGGAAGGCCGCCGAACTGGATCCAAGATCATCCTCAATGAGTCTGGATCTGGGTTCAAAGTACCTCAACCAGGGGCTTTACACACTGGCAGAAGGCCAGTTTCAGAAAGTTATTGAACTCAACCCCGATTTCGCGCCGGGATATTCAAGTTTGGCAGTTTTATACATGCTTCATATGGGTCAATTTGACAAGGCACTACCCCCGGCCAACAAAGCAGTTGAACTCGATCCGGGAACCCATGGATATAATATGATCCTGATCTTCTTGTATACGACTCTGGGAGATCTGGAAGCTGCCCAAGTAGTCCGTGAAAGAATGGCCAGCCTTGGAGCATTGGAGTGGCGGTTGGGTTTTGCCGATGTACTAATAAGTTTTAATAAAAGTTTAACCACACAAAACCCGGCCGGCACACTGGAATCCATCAAAAGTTTGCTGCCAAAAATTCAAAATTTTCAATTCACGAACAGTCTTGTTGGTTTTCTTGCGCTTACCCAGGGTGACATTCAACTTTCACGGGAAATATTCCTGACGAGCAATCCAGGCTGGCTCGAACCGGGTCAATGGCCAGAACTGGTTGAACGCGACAGAAGAGGTGCTTGTATGGTTGCCTGGGTGTTGATGAACACTGGGGATGAGAAACTTGGTTCGGCATTGCACCGCCAGGCTACATCATACGTCGATGACTCCCTGCCTTTGGTGACCGAACACTCTGACTGGGACTTTCCGGAAGTATGCTACCTGATGGCCGGCGACACTGAGAAAGCCTTGCTAAGCATCGAAACCCAGCTGTCTCATAACCATTTGTACGCCTGGAACGCTGTTCACCTACTGCCGATGTACGACCAGATCCGCCACGAGCCCAGATACCAGGCGGCATGGGCGGAGCGCGAACGTCGAATTGCAGTTCAGCGCGAGGCCATCGATAGCCGAAATTAATAATGTTTTTGGTTTGAGCTATCTTTACTCGCAATCAGCCTACACTAACGATGGCTCAGTGATCACTCACTGGGTTGTGAATACTTGCCGGCCCAATAATCGAGCTTCATATCCCTAAGCAGCTTTATAAAACGCGGATTTGACTGTATCGCCGGTGTTTTGACCGAGGCGCCCAGATAGGGCACGTTAGGCCCGGCAATCTGGTAACCAAGTTCAAACCAGTCGATGGCTTTTTCAGCTTCACCGGCAAATTCATAGGAGTTACCGACACCCAACGCTAAGAGTCCGTCGGTTCTGTAAGCTTCTTCAAACGCCTGGGCATTGCTCAGCCACGCAGCAACATAACCGCTTTCAGCGTACGTGGATTCGAGCGCCATCGCGGCCTCCGGATCGTCGAACAAAAAAGCCGCGACACCCACATCTCATCAAATGTCCTACAAGATTCAGCGCTAGTTGCCCTATTGGATATGCGG
>Ga0164315_10002182_pt1 | contig 14950 bp, 11 predicted proteins | sample GuaBasSedimGuay6_FD_113737 | JGI IMG/M metagenome (GOLD analysis project Ga0164315, IMG submission 113737) | Subseafloor sediment microbial communities from Guaymas Basin, Gulf of California, Mexico - Guay6, Core 4569-2, 0-3 cm | ecosystem: Environmental > Aquatic > Marine > Hydrothermal vents... | reverse complement strand
CTCGAAGGCGCAAATTGCTGCCGGTGGTGTGAAGCGCTGTCTTGACCAGGGTCTTGAGCTGTTGGATAAACCCATCCAGGGTCCGGTAATTGACCTGGGGTGCTCTGTCGGTCGCAGCACTTTCGAACTGGCACAGCATTGCGATACCCCGGTGCTTGGTATCGATACCAATTTCGCTATGTTGCGACTCGCACAAAGAGTCCTGCAAAAAGGCGTAGTACGTTACCCAAAACGCCGCCTGGGTGTGGTTTATGATCGTAAGGAATTCGAAGTTGAATTCGATGCGGCGGCACAAGTGGATTTCTGGGCCTGTGATGCACAGGCTCTGCCCTTTGCCAGCAGAAGTTATGGTCTGGCAGTTGGTTTACAGGTGCTGGATTCAGTATCCTCTCCCTGCGGCTTGCTCGAATCCATTGGCAGCATGCTGCGACCAGGCGGTTCCGTCATCCTGGCAACCCCGTATGACTGGTCACCCCAGGTCACAGCGATCGAAGCCTGGATTGGGGGGCACTCACAACGTGGTCCCAACAAGGGTGCAGCAGAGCCCCTGCTCAGAACCCTGCTCACCCCGGGTGCTCATCCACAGTCCGTTAAAGGATTACGTCTGAGCAAGGAACTGTTGAATGTTCCCTGGCATACGCGTATCCAGGATCGAAGCACGATGAGCTATAGCGTACATCTTGTTACTGCTGAGGCTTTTGAGCCTTAGGTCTTTACAACTACATATCTCAGTGTCTTTCAGACTAAAACAACTGCTCCTGATTCGGCACAAAGTTCTTCATCATTTGATTAAAGACAGGAGCTGACTGGTCCGCATTACTGGCCAGATCAACAGCCGTCAGGGTATAGACTCTGGGTACGTCCCCTGCTGTGATAATGCAATACTGTTTTATCCGCATGCGGGATTCACCGGCACCCCATTCAAAATTGCTCATCACGCCGTTATGAGGACCCCGTTTTCCCGCAACCTGGTTGATCAACACGAAATCCACAACAGTTGCCTTCAATGCATCGAGGGATAAGTTTACATGTGCCTGCAGATCTGAAACGTGTGTCGCTGGCTCAAAGCGAACCGTCAGATTTGCAGAAAAACCATTACGTTCTGGCAGGACGAAAGCATATGAGGATGCATCCATGCAATCGTCAGGTAATTCTATGGTGAATCCCGAGCCTTGAAAATTGGGCATGCAACTACTCCTGATAAGCTGTCAACAACCACCTTTAAACAGGTGTGGTAACGAAGTGTACCCGGAAGAAGCAATTCGCCCTGACCTTCCGGCATTGATAGAAAAGTATATCAATTCTACGCTAAATAAAGGAAGGCCCTATGGCAGCCAGTGTCCAGTCGATCTCCTGCTCAAGTTCCAGAAAAAGTATAGATGCCATAGGTTTTGTTTGATGTGTGGCTTTTCAGCTCATTCCCGGAATGGCGCGAGCCACTCTTTATCCGCATCGCCAAAGACAAAGAAATGTGGGTTCAAATAGGTTTCCTTGCTGTTATATTCCAGTCGTGAACCGTCTGTTTTGACGATCTGACCACCTGCAGCTTCGACCACAGCCTGTGCAGCAGCTGTATCCCACTCACAGGTCGGACCCAGGCGGGGATAAAAATCTGCCAGACCTTCTGCCACACGACAGAATTTTAACGAACTGCCCATACTGGTGAGTTCAAACGGTCCTAGTTCATTGAGCTGGTCTTCGAGCTCAGGGTTGGCATGTGAACGGCTGCCAACAATAACGGCTGGTTCCGCTGCAGGTCGTCTGACCTTGATGGCAGTGGCGTCGGTGTCGCCATCCTGGCGCCATGCACCTGTTTCCTTACTGCCAAAATAACTGATATTGGTTACCGGCACATGTACAACCCCCATGACAGCATGGTGATCGCGGATCAGCGCGATATTGACGGTAAATTCCCCATTACGGTTAATAAATTCCTTGGTTCCGTCTAACGGGTCTACCAGCCAGTATTGTTGCCATTTTTGACGGGTTTCCCATGGGATATCAGCAGATTCTTCTGACAAAACCGGGATATCAGGCCACAGCCGGGTAAGCTCTGCATCAATCAGTTCATGACTGGCGAGGTCAGCTTTGGTTAATGGTGAGTTATCGGCTTTTTGGGTGATACCCATGTCACCGTCATACCATTCAAGTATGGCAAGACCTGCACGGCGGCTGATCTCCACCAGTTGATCAAGTACTTCATTTGGATTATTTTCAGGCATGTCAGTTTTCCTGTAGCAGGTGGTCACGCGCGATATACAGGGCAGCGATACTGCGACCTTCGGTACAGTCGGGTCGTTGTACAAGTCTGTGCAAATCGGCGATGGGCCAGGGTACAATTTCCAGTTCTTCGGGCTCGTCACCTGGCAGTTTTTCAGGGTATAGATCACGCGCCAGTACCACATGGGTGACGTGAGTCATATAACCGGGTGCAAGGCTTAATGCGGTCAGTTCGACCAGGTCGTTTGCGCCATACCCTGCCTCTTCCTTGAGCTCTCTTTGAGCACCTTCGAGTATGGTCTCCCCGGCATCAAGACGGCCCTTAACCAGGCCTAATTCATAGTGATGCAAACCGGCGGCGTATTCCCTGACCAGCAAGACGGTGTCGTTATCAATCATTGCCACCACGATGACGGCACCCAGACCGTGGGTGCAAAGCCTTTCATAGGTGCGCTTTTCGCCATTACTGAATTCCAGATCAAGACTTTCAACTGTGAATAATTTACCCGGATCCTGTTCGCGTCGGGCACGAATATTGGGAAGTTTTGCCATGGCGGTCAGGCGCGCTGCAATTCGGCTGACAACACGCTGTAAAGACGCGGAGTTGCGGCCAATACTGAACCTGTGTCCAGATCCGGTGCCTGTCCTTCGAGGTCGGTGAATACACCTCCTGCCTCGGTGACGATGACATACAGCGCGGCGATGTCGAGGATGTTGACATCAGATTCAATGACCGCGTCCAGTTGACCGGCTGCCAGGCGGTGGTAATGATAAAAATCACCATAACCGCGGGTACGGTTGGTCTGTGCGAGTATTCGACCCATTGCTGTCCAGTTTTTACTTGCAGCCAGGCTCTGGATATTGCCGGTTGAAATGCTGGCTTTGCTGATGTCGCCAACATCGCTGATATGCAACTGCCCTTCGGCATCAAATGCACCACCGCCACGGGTCGCCCAAACCAGTTCATTCATCGCAGGTGCACAGGAAACTCCAAGTATTAACTCGCCCTTGTGCATTAGCGCAATCTGGGTTGAGAACATGCCATAACGTTTGACGAAACTCTTGGTGCCGTCGATGGGATCGACCAGCCACAGGTATTCGGTATTTTTGCTTTCTGCGCCATATTCTTCACCAAAAATGCCGTGCTCAGGATATGCACTGCTGATCGTCTCGCGAATGATCCGCTCAGCACCTCGATCAGCCACCGTCACAGGTGTCTGGTCGGCCTTGATCTCAATATCAAAATCGCCGTTGTAATACGACAGGATCAGCTCGCGTGCGGATTTGGCGGCCTGCAGTGCGGTGGCAAGTAACTCCTTCATTGTGGGTTCAGTCATGATGGTTTCGGCATGGTTAAACTACCCGGTGATCGGTGAATTAAGGAGCCTTCATTGATAGAGATGCGGCTTGCATGGCTGACCACGCTTCTCCATGATACCAGACTCTATCCGACAGACTCCTGCCTAGTGCAGTGTAAACCCTAAAACGACGGATCAGTGGTCACCAGAATGTTCAGCACAAGGCATGCACGCGCAGGCATAGTGGTTCTACGTCAAGCGAGTGTAACGCCGTGATGGACATTCTGGTGTCCACCCACAGGGCGAGCTCACAAGCTGTCATCTGCTGCGTTAGCGCTTCTCGATATAGAACCACTATGTCTTCGAACCGCTGCCTTGCAGCTAACAGCTTGTGAGTTCGCTGATCCGTCGTTTTAGGGTTTACACTGCACTCATTTTAGAGATAATGAAAAAATGACAGCACGACAATCCCGTATTTATACCCCCCAATCCCTGGTTTCGGTAAATAGTATCGAATTGACAGGCCCGTCGAGCCATCACCTGACTCGTGTACTGAGAATATTAAAAGGTGACCCAATTATTTTGTTTAATGGTGACGGCAGGGATTACTCGGGGGAGATCTGCGAAATTCATCGGCAACGTGTACTTGTCAGGCTTGTTGACAGCCAGCTTGCCGCTAATGAATCGGCTCTGAATATTACCCTGGTTCAGGCTATCTCCCGGGGCGAGCGCATGGACTATACCCTGCAAAAAGCTACGGAACTGGGTGTTGTGTGTATCCAGCCGGTTTTAAGCAGCCGGGTTGGGGTCCGGTTGAAGGAAGACAGAATGACCAAACGACTGGCTCACTGGCAGGGTGTGGTGATTTCAGCATGCGAACAAAGTGGCCGCGCTGTCATACCCGAAGTGAAGAAACCGCTCTCGTTGGCCCAGTGGTTGGCTGTTGTGGATGAGTCGCCACGACTGCTACTCGATCCCTCGGCGGACGACAAACTGTCTTCAATTTCAATGACAGCCAAGGCCGTCTCCATTCTCGTCGGTCCGGAGGGAGGTTTGACTGCCGCGGAGATCGAGGAAGTGAGTTTGAGGGGGGTTAAGGCGGTATCACTGGGACCGAGGATACTGCGGACAGAAACGGCCGGTCCTGCTGCGATTGCAGTTTTGCAGGCGGTTGCTGGTGACTTTTAAGGACTCCGAACAGGGTACTAGTTGCCGTATGCCGCGTCCTCAACCAAACGCGTCAGGCCGCCGATTTCGGGAATCATGGCCTCCAGTTCATCAATGCTGACTTCACTGAATACACCTTCCGACAATTCATCGGCCAGATTCTCAAGCAGGTTGTCGGCGGTAATCTTTTTGAGCCTGGGTAAACCCTGAATGATCAGTCCGATATAGTTGACCTGGATGGACTCACCAAGGGTTTTGATGATGAGGATGCGTGCTTTTGCAGTAACGGTATTGGCGGCGCTGTCACTGATCAAATGTTCGAAACTGATGACAGGTACCTGCCAGCCGTTCCAAACCAGTTCACCCAGTATCCAGTCCGGTGCCCTTCTGAGTGGTTCGGGCATTGTGAAATCCATTAATTCTGCCACCACGATGTTTGGGACCAGCACATGACCATAGGTCAGTGGTGCAACGATACAGCGGATTTCTTTACTGGCCATGTTATCTGTCCTCTCTGCCCGCCAGTAATTTTTCGACTTCCTTGATCAATTCTGATTCCTTGTAGGGTTTCGAAAGATAGGCGTTGGCACCAGCTTTGGTACCTCGTTCACGGTGCTTCTTGCCAGCTCGTGAAGTGATCATGATGATGGGTATGTGACGCAGCCTGGCATCGGCACGTACATATTCTGCGACCTGGTAACCATCCATACGCGGCATTTCAACATCCAGAATTAACATGTCAGGTACGCGATCCTGCATTTGTTCGGTCGCATCCACGCCATCCTTTGCTGTAACAACTTCATAGTTATGGTTTTCCAGCACACGTGTCGTCACTTTGCGCATGGTGATAGAGTCATCCACGACCATGGCGAGTGTTTTGTGTTTATGAACATCAACACGTTTCATCGGTGCTGCTGGACGGGCACCTGTGAGTAGTGCCTGTCGGATCAATGGTCCGGTGTCAATGATGATGACAACCTGTCCGTCACCGGTCACAGTTGCACCGAGTATGCCCGATACAGAGTTGATTTGTGGACCGACCGGCTTGATGACAATCTCCCGGTGCCCAAGCAGTTCAGATACACGGAAAGCTGCCCGTTGTTCACCGGCCTTGATCATCAGCATTGAGATGGTTTCATCACCCAGCGGGGTGGAAGGCTCGCCCAGCAACGGTTCCAGCTCAAGGATGGAATAGGCTTCGCCGGCAAACTCATAGACCGGTTTTTTAAGCTTCAGCAGATTCTGATAATCGGCAGGTAACATACGCGCCACACCGGCTACGGCTGCGACAGGAATCATGTAACGGTGCACACCAGCCATGATGCCAATGGCCTGCATGACAGCCAGGGTGAATGGAATCCGGATGGTAAAGCAACTGCCTTTGCCTTCTGTGGAATCTAGTTCTATAGAACCGCCGATCTGCTTGATCTCACTGTTGACCACATCCATGCCAACACCACGACCGGCAAGGGCAGTGACCTTCTTAGAGGTTGAAAAACCGCTGTGAAGAATCAGCTGAAGCAGTTGTTGTGGAAGGGGCTTGGCCTTTTTTTCAACCAGGCCCATTTCAATGGCGCGTTTGTGTATGGCCCTGAGGTTGACACCGGCACCGTCATCTTCTACCCGGATCACGAATTCGGTGGCCTCGGCAGCAACGGTGATACTGAGTTGTCCCTCTGCTGGTTTTTTGAGCTTGCGTCTTGCAGCGGGTTTCTCAATGCCATGAACGATTGAGTTTCTGAGCAAGTGCTCCAGCGGTGCGGTAATTCTTTCCAGAACATTGCGATCCAGTTGGTCACCACCACCTGTCATACGCAATTTTAGACGGGCTTTCTTGCGTACTTCATTGGCTGCAGTCCGGATAATGCGGCGCAGTCGTGGTGCGATGGTGCCAAAATGTACCATGCGGGTTTGCATCAGGCCTTCTTGCAGTTCTGTACTCACCCGGGATTGTTGTACCAGCAGTGCATCGGACTTGCGGGCAGTGTCGTCCAGTAATTCCTGTAGATTCAAAAGGTCGGATACGGACTCGGACAAGCTGCGCGATAGCTGCTGCATGGAAGAGAAACGGTCCATTTCCAACGGATCAAACTCTTCGGAGTCGGCTGGTGCCTCCTGTTGATAACGTGATCGTATCTGGGTTTCGGTCTCAATCTCGAGTTTCCGGAACTGTTCCCGCAGACGTGACGTCGTGACATCAAATTCTTTCAGGTGTTCGCGCATCTGGACAATCTGTTGCTCAAGAAGTGAGCGGAAAATACTGATTTCGCCGGCGGAGTTAACCAGTGAATCCAGTAAATCTGCATTCACTCGAATATGCTGTGATACGGTTGATTCACCGCTCGGTACGGCACTGGCTTCCGGTTTGCTTGGGGGAACCACGACGTCGGGGATTTCCCGCAACTCTTCAACAACAGGTTCAATCCTGACAGGTTCTTCAGGCTTCGCGACAGGTTCAACACTGACGGTTTTTGTTTCTTCTTCCTCGGTTTCAGGACCAGGGCTGACGGAATCAGCCTCTTGTGTTTCGGATGAGGGTTCTGCACTGATGGCATCTGTCTCTTCCTGTTCGGGTAAAGTTGCTACCGTGTCAGTCTGTGGTTCTTGGGTATCAGGTATGGCTTCAACCGGTTGTTCCTGCCCTGTCGTCAGTGCTTCGATTTGCTGCTCGAACTGTTTCAGCACTTCGCCTGCCTGGGGTATTTCACCTCGTGCCGCCTGTTCCGTCCAGATATTCAGTCTGTCACAGCTCTGCTCCAGTAACTCAATGGCCGCGATTGATGGCGGTAACAAGTGGCCTGCAATCTGCTCCATTAGTGTTTCCATGGTATGACTGAGGGACCCCATGGCACTGAGCCCAGCCATACGGGAACCACCTTTGAAGGTGTGGAATTCCCGTTGCAGGTTCCGGACGATATCGAGATCCGGCAAATTGTCCCGCCATGTGTTCAGTGACGAATCACAACGTTCCAGAATGTCCGAGGCTTCTTCGAGGAAAATATTGAGAATTTCCGTATCGACGGGTTCTTCCTCGATATCCGCCAGTTCGTCTTCTGCCTGGTCCTCGACCTCATCACTGATAGCATCAACCGGTTCAATCAAAGCACCTGCAGCAGGCTTAAATTCAGCTACGAGGGCAGTCAATTGTTCAATTTGACTCTCTTCATCGCTTGCTAACTCTGCTTCCGGGTCGCCTTCATGTACGGCGAGGCAGGTTTCAAGATATGCCAGGCTGGTGGCGACTGTCCACATTGCCGTGTTGGTAAAAGTCTTCCCGCTTTGGCGTTGCGTTTCAAGAAAAACCTCCAGGGACCTGGCAACATCGGATTCCCTGCCCAGCGGGTCAAGGGCGGTTGTTCCGGCAATGTTATGGGCAGCTCGAATCTCATCATTGCTGGCGACACTGTCATGGTCTTTGGAGATTTTGTCCATCAGGCCTTTAAGCACCGAGAGGTTTTCAGCCAGTTCCTTGCATACCAGTTTTTTCAGTGTGGGCGCTTCACCGGTTGCAGTGAGACTACCCGGTAAAAGGACAGCAATGGATGCAGGCAATACGCCGCCCAGGCTTACCCAGTCAGGTTTTTTGCCCGTTGTAACTGCTTTGGCCTGCTGGATGATCGCTTCAATCCCGGCGCCATCCAGTTCCGAAGGTTGCTGAAGCAGTCGGTTCTTCATGGCAGGCATTGCAGCTTCTGACAATTGTATAAGCACTGCAACATCGTCAGTTGACTGAATGTTGCCTTCCAGCAAAGCATTGAGCATGTTCTCAATGTGCATGGCAAAATCACCTAATTCATACGCGCCCACCATTTTCCCGCTACCCTTGATCGTGTGGAAACCACGTCGGATTTCGGCCATCAGTTGGGTATTTTCCGGATGATGGATCCACTGAGGGATACGGTCGCCCAGCATGGCAGCGACGGATTCGTATTCTTCCAGGAACACATTGAGAAGCTCGGGATCTACAGCTGCTGGCAGACCGGTTGCAGAGCCTTCTGGAGTTTCAGTCTGTTTTTCAGGTTTGTCCTTCGGTGATGGTCGATGGGTGACTCTGACCACCTCCATTTCACCAACAGGTAAGTGCTCCAGCCGGTCTTTGAGTATTTCAAAAAAACGACCACGATTACTTTGTTGGTCCCGACAACCGGCGAGGTAGAGTTCGAAAGCCGCTACTGCATCGGTGACCGCTTCCAGTTTATCCGGATCCACGGCCGTTTCTGACCTGGCAAGACGCAACAGATTGCCGAGTGCGTTACGTAACTTCAATGCCAATGAAGCTGTTTCCGACTCACCAATTAACTCCATGGCACCTGCAATGTGCTCCATGGGGCTGATGTAATCTGCTTTTTCGCCATCGAAATGACGATGCACCTGGTCTTGAACCTGGTGCAGGCTGACGACTGTTTCATCCAGTAAATGTGCGCGAATGCGACGTAATTCATGCAGTGGCAGATCAATATAGCGGGGTTCCTGATCCTCCTGCAAAGGCTCGCCGAGTGTCACAATCTGTTCTTCCAGATCAGATTCCACCCGTATGAGTTCTCCTGCCAGGTTCATCAGTAGCGTTTTACGCGAGTCTTGTTGCGGGTCATCCCCCGGTGTTTCGCTGGCATCAAATGCCGGCATCAATTGATCAATGGACTGGGCGGAATCACCCAATCCCATCATCTTGAGTGTGTCCTTTAGTCTGAGCAGGGCTTCATGACTCTCTTCACGTCTTTGGGGTTCTATTTCACCAGTTCGCAATTCCAGATCAAGAGCATCCTTGACCAGTGACAGTTCATCGCGGACCGCGGCACCCAGGGATTTGTATAGCTCGCGATTGCGTCCGGTTACGGCACCGCGGGCGCGGATCAGTACGTCCCGGTCAGGAACCAGGTCCTGAAGCTGGAAACGATCTCGCAAATTATCTACACCGGCACTGCCCGACTTGGCCTGTGCAATATGAAACAACAGAGCCTGGGAAACCGCATCGACTGACTCGACATCAGTGGCTTCTTCCCCACCTTCCGACAGGGTCTTGAGAATCAGGTGCAAGCGGGCAAACAGACGCCGGAGATTCATGTCATTGTCGGTCACGCCATCGAGCAGACCGCCGATCACTTCTGCAGCGATCCACCAAAGACGGCGCAAATCTATACGGCTGAGTCTTCGCTGCAGTGTCTCGCAAACCGAGTGAAGGGGTGACAACAGTTCGATGTTTTCCTGGGCTTGCAACCAGCGCAGCAGTGCATTTTCCCATTGACGGCGCATACGCAGGGTAAATTCCTGGAATGGCTCATCAAATACCGGTTCTTGACCGTCTGCTTTTTGCGCCAGTTCCGGTAAAGGTACGTCCAGGCTGGGTGCGAACAGTGTGGCTTCTGAAACAATATTGGCGTTGTAAGCCGCACGCAGCTCATTGATGACCGGCAGAAGCAAAATGGGTAAATCATGGTGGCCGGCCTGCAAGCGGTCCAGGTAGGATGGCAGGACCACAATCGAATCCATCAGTGCACCGAAGGCTTTTTCCCGGTCGCGGATAGTGTTGTTCTGAAGTCCATCACAAACCGTGATCATCTCTTCGACCACCAGCGTCGCACCCTGTAATACCAGCGCTTCAAAGGTGAATTTCAGCTGTACAAGGTGTTCAGAAGTGCTTTCGACACCACCACCGACGATGGCGCTTCTGGCGATATGTTCGATCTGGGATCGAACCTGGTTCAGGTGTTTATCCAGATCAGGACGCACCCAGGTGAGTGCCGTGCTGGCGTTTGAGCCCTCCTGTAACATCAGCTTACCCCTGTCTGGAGTATATCTGGCATTGTGAGTGCAGCGATCATTCAGGCATCTTCCGGCAATTTAAAGTCGGTTACCGAGTCGCTGAGTTGCATCACCAGTTCGGCCAGTTTCTCTACGGATGTTGCTGCCTGGGTACTACCTTCAGATGACTGAATTGATATTTTCTGGACACGCTTCATAAGCTCCGAAATCTCAGTAGCGATAGCCGATTGGGCATGTGCCTCTTCTGATATGCCGTCGATCAGCGTGGACAGGTCTGAGGACACTGATTCGATTTGTTCCAGTGCGGTACCTGCATCCTCTGCCATCCGGGCGCCACTGACCACTTCCGATATTGTTGACTCCATTGAAACAACGGCTTCGAATGTATCGGTCTGAATCGTCTGAACCAGGCTTTCAATTCTCCGCGTGGCATGGGTGGCGCTTTCTGCCAGTTGTTGGACCTCATCGGCCACTACCGCGAACCCTCTGCCCGCAGCGCCGGCTGAAGCTGCCTGGATCGCGGCATTGAGTGCAAGGACGTTGGTCTGTTCGGAAAAGCCATTGATCAGTTCCACGATATCACCAATTTCCTGTGTGGATTCGCCCAGGCGCTTGATACGTTTGGATGTTCTTTGAATCTGATCGCGTATCGTATCCATGCCGTTGATGGTTTCACGAACTTTTTCTCCACCGGTATTGGCGATGGCCACGGAGTTACGGGCTACCTCGCTGGAATCACTCGATCGCTGGGCCATGGCATCCAGAGACTGTGCCATATTCTTCACTGTTATGGTTGCAGCACCGACCTGTTCTGCCTGTTCAGCGGCTGCAGCGGCCAGTTCAGATGTAGAGCCTCGTGTTTCCATGGCGGAGCCGGCGACTTCCTGGGCCGTGTACTTGATTCCCGTCACCAGCTCACGAAGTTGTTCGATAGCAAAATTTACGGAATCTGCGATCGAACCCGTGATGTCCTCAGTTACCGTTGCCTGTACTGTCAGATCACCATCGGCCAGAGATTCCATTTCGTCCAGCAATTTCAGGATAGCCTGTTGATTTTTCTGATGGCTTTCCGCCGCAATTTTCGCCCGTTGACGTTCGGCAGACAGGAATGAATGTACCAGCATCCAAACGGCAATAAGCATCACCAGCAGACCTATTGCCGCAGCGATTTGGGATGGCCATATACGTGCCCGTGGGAGACTGGCAATGGCATCTTTGAGGTTGGCCACTTCATTGAATATGTCACGACTGTCGAGGAAAATTTCGTCTGCTGCGCCACGTACCTCAAACAGATCGCTGGAGGAGTTCAGGATAGCGTTGATGGGTGGTTTGATGTTTTCGAATAACTCCCTGACCTGCCCCAGTGACGACAGTGCCTGGGTATTGCGCACCTGGCTGACACCCAGACGGGAATTACCTTTCAATAAGGAGCTGAGTACCTGCTCAAATAAATCACTGTCATTGCCGAGGTTTTCTGCGGCGCTGACCGCATTGCTACCACCCTGCAGGACTTCGGCGACACGCCGCAGAATACGATCTGCCAATACCAGTTGGCGACTGGCAAAAACCAACTGGTTAGAAGGTGCGCCGCTCTTTGTGAGGGCTCGTATGCTGTTGTCGGTGCTTTTCTGTATACCGGGGATGCTGCCTTGAATGAGATTACGGGCAGAGGCCAGTTCGAGAATGAGTTTCTCACGGTCAAGTATGCTGGCCGCATTGGTCCCCATGCGATTCCAGGTCTGGTTCAATTGCATCATCTGTGCATCAACAGCGTCCGGAGTAGCGGGTAGCTTGGGATAAGTAGAACCTGACCTTAGTTTGCCCATTGCGGTTTCAATGATGTCACGGGAGTTTCCAAGTTCCTTGAAAGCATTCAGATTTCCCGAAGCAGCTTCACCCGCCGATTTGGCCAGTTGTTGCGACGTGACCTGGACATCTGTCGCCAGGGAAACCCATTCCTGTTCATGGGAAGCGTTCCGCGCCAGAAAAAAGAAAGTAATAGCGACAAATAACAGGGAAATGATTAATACACTGGTTGCCAGGAAGACACGTGGACGCTGGCTTTGTAAATTGGGCTGTTGATTGTTCATCCTGTTATCCGTTTTGCTTAGTCTGCAGCGCCATTGAGGAATTCTGAGCTGGAAAACAAGAGTTCCAGTTCCAGTTCCTGCCAGACGTCCTTGCCTGAACGATATTGTTTATGTACGAATTCCTTCAGCGGAGAGCTTGCCGGTAGTTGGGACTTCTTGCCTTCGTCACTGACAAAATGACGTTGACCGAACACCTCATCTACCAGTAATCCGACTGGCCGGCCCCGTAGGGTGGCTGCGAGTAGTCGTGTTCTCATGGAAACCGTCGATCGTTTTCCATTGAGGAACCAGGCAAGGTCAACAATTGTCAGCAGATCGCCGCGAACACTGGCCAGGCCCAATATCCAGGGCTTGGTGCCGGGTACCGGTGTAAAGGTCGGGATTGGCAAAAATTCGTGTACCTGTCTTGTGTTGCAGGCAAGACGGACCTTGCCGATACGAAAAATGACACCCGCCCACTCGCCGCTGTGCTCCTGCCCGTCGATCTGTCCCGGTTCGAAGGCAAAACTTCGTTGCTCGTAATCCTGCAGTTTTTCAAACGATGCATTTACGACGCTCATAAACTTTGATCCCGTGGCTGTTTATTCATTGTCCCGGCGATACCGGTAAATGTTGATATCAGGCCGCAGCGTGCTTTTTGACTGCGCCGAGCAATTCTTCACGTGTAAATGGTTTGGTCAGGTATTGATCTGAACCAACGACCCTGCCGCGCGCCATATCAAATAACCCATCCTTGGAGGTGAGCATGACCACGGGCGTGTCGCGGAATTCAGCGTTGTTTTTGATGATGGCACAGGTCTGATAACCATCCAGACGGGGCATCATGATATCGACGAATATGAGGTCGGGTCGGTAACGGGTGATTTTGGACAAAGCCTCGAAACCGTTTTCAGCGGTGATGACGTCACAACCTTCTTTTGCAAGCATGGTTTGCGCTGAACGGCGAATCGTCGCGCTGTCGTCAACCACTAAAATACGAACTTTCTTTGCTTCGGAAGAACTTTCAGTGTTCTCGGATGATGTTTTCAATTGTTCCTGGCTCATAATATCTTCCCTGGTTAAGCAGCATTAGCAATGAGTCCTTTCTTTGCATACCGCGCGGTAATGAGGCCAAACTGTCCCCCCTCATACCGGTGCCTTGCAATTAGTTTACCCTCTGAAAAGAACGGTTTCCAGCATGTTGTAAATATTCAGGAATGTTCTTCATATCATTGAGCACCAAGACATTTAGTAATTAAAGGGTTTTGAACGGCTGGAATCATATCAGCAGGCGCATGATAATAGGGCCCCATTGAGATGGATAAAATTATGTCTGAAACTAAAAAAATAATGTCCCCGACTTTTAAAACCGGTGTTGTAATGGATCCCATCGCCGACATCAAATCCTACAAGGATTCCTCTTTTGCGATGTTGTTGGAGGCGCAACGACGGGGTCACTTGTTGTATTACATGGAGCCGGGAGACCTGTTCGCCAAAGACGGTCGAGTGTTTGCCGGCATGCAACAACTCGAAGTTCGTGACAACACCGTCGACTGGTTCACCCTGACCCCTGTTGGCAGCAAACCACTGGATGAGCTGGATATTGTACTGATGCGACGTGATCCGCCTTTTGACATGGACTATATCTATGCGACCTACATGCTGGAATTAGCAGAAAAGGAAGGTACCCTGATTATCAACAAGCCGCAAAGTTTGCGCGATGCTAATGAGAAATTTTTCATTAACAACTTTCCACAATGTTGTGTACCGATGATTATCAGTAGCCAATCAGACCTGATCCGGGAGTTCATATCACAACATGGGCATTGTGTGGTCAAACCCCTGGATGGAATGGGTGGGGAGTCCATTTTCCAGGTGAGTGATACAGACATGAATATGAATGTAATCCTGGAAACTATCACCCGTCATGACTCAAGGGCGGTGATGGCACAGAAGTATATTGATGAAATTACCGAGGGCGATAAACGCATTCTGGTTGTTAATGGCGAGCCGGTGCCGTACGCGTTGGCGCGTTTTGCGGGGGCAGGTGATTTTCGTGGCAACCTTGCCAAGGGCGGTAGCAGCTCAGGTGTGCCGCTTAGCGAGCGGGATCGCTGGATCTGTTCACAGGTCGCACCTGAATTGAAAAAACGGGGTATTCTTTTTGCCGGTCTGGATGTCATTGGCGACTGGCTTTCGGAAGTAAACGTTACCAGTCCAACTTGCATTCGCGAACTGGATGGTGAATTTGGGTTGAACATTGCCGGGCAGCTTTTTGATGCTGCCGAGGGCATATTAGTGTAGTGTCAGCCCTATAACGTAGGATCAGCGAGTACACAAGCCGTTAGCTGCAAGGCAGCGTTTCGAGGGCATAGTGGTTCTACGCCGAGCAACGTTAACGTAGCAGATGACGGCTTGTGTGCTCGCCCTGCG
>Ga0164315_10002181_pt1 | contig 14961 bp, 10 predicted proteins | sample GuaBasSedimGuay6_FD_113737 | JGI IMG/M metagenome (GOLD analysis project Ga0164315, IMG submission 113737) | Subseafloor sediment microbial communities from Guaymas Basin, Gulf of California, Mexico - Guay6, Core 4569-2, 0-3 cm | ecosystem: Environmental > Aquatic > Marine > Hydrothermal vents... | reverse complement strand
GTTCACGATTCCACCACCCTCCGGGGATGGCTGGCAGGAGAGGCCGCAGAGGATAATGAGCTGCGCGGGGTTCTCGGGTTGAAAGAGGATGCGGATTTATCCGGAAGTGCCGGAGTAAAGGCCGTTCTTGAGGCCTTGCAGAAAAGCCCTTCCATGGTGGCCGCCTACCCCATACAGGATCTTCTGGCTCTTATCCCCGAATGTGTGAGTGAGAATCCCGAAGATGAACGGATTAATATTCCAGGGACTGTACAGCCGGGAAACTGGACCTGGCGGATGAAAATCAGCCTGGAAGAATTACCAGAGCTTCATAATCTGAACAGGGCTTTAAAAGAACTGTGTTCCCTGAGAGGGAAGCAGCAAAATATTTGATGCTGAATACTTTAACAAATACACCCTGATATCTACGGCCAGATACCTTTTTTCAGTAGAGTCAGTATAATGAATGCAACAAATACCCGGAGGTTCCCATGATTGACTCTACCGCTGTCCCTTTGTTTCCTCTCAGCAGAACCGCCCGGAAGAAGCTGAATCTCTCAGAAGATTATTATGATGAACAGGGTTATCTGAAAGTATCCACCCGGAAAGAGGCCAGAGAACTCTCGTTTCTATACGCCGAAGCGTTCGGGGAGGAGGCCCCCCGGGCCTCTGATATATACGGTGCCGCCTGTATCGTTACAGCCTGGCATCTGCTGTTGGATTACTATGCAACGGGTTCAGATCCTTACGAAAAGAGTGCTCTTGAGGCCTCCGAACTTGCCGGTGACGGTACGGCAAAAAATACTTTACTTGATGTAATTGCTGTTTTTCCGGATGGGCCTCTCTGGCGCGGCCGTAAGACTCCAGGGGAAGCCCTGAACACTGAAGGTGGACCGGAAAACCTGGTACATCGCTGGACCCTGGCTATGCTGGCGGGTGAAGATCCGGCATTCAAATCTTTCGGAGAACTTTTTTCCCCAGGGGAAAAATCTCCCGGCGGGGAACTCTGGGAGACGATTTCAGCTGACGATGCAAAAAGAGCTCCCCGGGAGCCTGAAGATGCGCCTCCCCTGGCCACTTTGCGGAAGCCTGTTGAGGCGGCCCCGGATTCGGTAAAGGCTCAGCTGCTCTACATACTGAAGCACTGGGGTTCAGTGCTGGGAGACTGGGCCGCCGGGCTCATCGCTGCTCTGGACATGATTGGAGAAGAACAGCGGCCCCATTTCGGCGGCCCGGGGCCAGGACAGCGTCCTGGTTTCTCCGATCTGGATGAAACCGCCCGGTTCAGCCGGGATGATGACTGGATGCCCCGGGTTGTTCTTGTTGCAAAAAACGTTCTGGTCTGGCTGGATCAGCTATCAAAAGTTTATGGAAGGGATATACGCACTCTGGATGCGGTTCCCGATGAGGAATTGGCGGTACTTTCCGCCCGGGGTTTCAACGCTCTGTGGCTGATCGGGTTATGGGAACGCAGTAATGCCAGCCGGGAAATCAAACAGCGCATGGGAAACCCCGAAGCCGCAGCATCAGCCTATTCCCTGTTCGGTTACGAAATTGCCGGTGAACTCGGCGGCTGGGGGGCTCTTGAAAATCTCCGGAACCGGGCGGAGGCCCAGGGTATCCGGCTCTCCAGCGATATGGTTCCCAACCATGTCGGACTGGACTCGGACTGGGTAAGAAATCACCCGGAGCGGCTGCTCTCCACCGGAGAATGCCCCTATCCGGGCTACAATTTTAATTCCGATAATCTCTCGGGTGACGGGAACGTGGATATCCGCCTGGAAGACCACTACTGGGACCGCAGTGATGCTGCTGTTGTTTTTAAAAGAACTGACAGCAGCAGCGGGGAGGTCCAGTTTGTGTACCACGGAAATGACGGTACCACCATGCCCTGGAACGATACGGCTCAGATTGATTTTCTGAATCCTGAAGCCCGGGAAGCCGTAATTCAGGACATTCTCCATGTGGCCCGGAATTTTCCGATTATCCGATTCGATGCCGCCATGGTTCTGGCCCGAAAACACATACGCCGCCTCTGGTATCCCGCTCCCGGATCCGGGGGAGCCATCCCCTCCCGGTCGGAATTCGCCATGTCCGACGAGGAGTTTCAAAAAGCCTGCCCCGATGAATTCTGGAGAGAGGTTGTTGACCGGGTTGCCGCAGAGGTACCGGGCACCCTGCTCCTGGCCGAAGCCTTCTGGATGATGGAAGGTTATTTTGTGAGAGCTCTGGGGATGCACAGGGTTTACAACTCGGCCTTTATGAACATGCTCCGGGATGAGAAAAACCGGGAGTACCGGGACATGATTAAGGAAACGCTGGCCTTCGATCCGGGAATACTTCAGCGCTTTGTCAATTTTATGAATAATCCCGATGAAGAAACCGCCGTCGATCAGTTCGGAAAAGACGACCGGTACTTCGCCGCCTGTACTCTCCTGTCCACCCTGCCGGGGCTCCCTATGTTCGGCCACGGACAGATAGAAGGTTTTTCAGAAAAATACGGAATGGAATATCTCCGGGCCTATAAGGACGAGCATCCCGATACCGATCTGATAACCCGGCATGAACGGGAAATCTTTCCCCTGCTGAAAAACCGGGCCATGTTTGCCGGAGCCCCTTCATTCAGGCTCTACGATCTTCACAGCAGCGACGGGATAAATGAAAATGTTTTTGTCTACTCCAATTCCCGGGGAGATGACCGGTCTCTGGTAATTGTCAACAATTCCTACCAGAGAGCATCCGGAAATATTCACCGCTCTGTTCCTGTGAATATCGGAGATATGAAAATTCTCAATGAAAACCTCGATTCCGCTCTGGATTTGAATACAGTCCCGGGAGAGGACTGGCTGCTTATGAGGGATGTGGTTTCCGCACTCTGGTATCTACGATCGGTAAACGAATTAAAGAATCAGGGATTAACCGTTGTTGTTGATGGTTTCGGACGACAGGTATTTATGGAATTCCGCCGGGAAGCAGAAACCGCCGACGGTTTATGGGGAAAGCTTGCCGCTGAGCTGGCTGGATCCGGTGTTGCAGACCCCGATGCGGCTGTGGCGGAAATCCGTCTCCGGCCGATTCACTCTTTACTGAACTCACTGGTTTCACCCGAACTCATTGCCGGACTTGCAACTTCAATACGCAGGGGAAAAAGGCCGAAATGGTCTGGAAAATCAGAACCGGAGATTTCAAAAATTCTGCTGCAGTTTGAGCGTCAGCAGCAGAGACTTTTCCCGGGGCAGAACCCTGGACCCGGCAGCGCTGTTTCTGACATCAAAAGATGCCTGGCAGGGTCTTCCCGTCAGTTCCGCCTGTTCGGCGGCGGTATACGGCGGAGTTTTAACCGGCTTTACACCCTTTCAGAATGGGATGAGGCATTATTTCTCGCTCTGTGGAGCATTATTTCTCCTCTGTCTGAGATATGCGGGGAGGATTTTGAAATCTGGTCTGCCTGGGGTTTGCAGAATTGGATTGAAAAATCCGGTATTACTGCCGGGAACAACTCTGTGATACTGCCCCTGAAAACGGCACTTTCCTCTGAAATCAAAAAGAGCATGGACTCAGAGGAATACCTTTCCCGGCTGTTTTCCAATTCTGTGGTAAGAGAAACATGCGGGGTGAACGAATGGGACGGTATTCTCTGGTACAGGCAGGAGGGTTGGATTACAGTTTTCCGGACTGCTTCACTTACGTCAGCAGCCAATATAAATCCCGGCTTGAAGGGATGGAAACGGTACCGAAAACTCAGACAAATGATCAAAAAATGGTACCGCGCCGATAAAACCGCCGGATACAAGGTTGAACATCTTCTTGGAGCCTCTCGTTGACGGTACTCCTGAGTAAAAAGTAGACTGACTGCATGAATGAGGTTGTGCTGGTTTCCGGCAGTGAAACACTGACAGGCAGAAAGCTTATCGAAAAACTGCTGGCAGGGGGATCACAGGTTGTGGTACCCGTTGCCGGTAAGGAAACCGAGATGAAAGACACCGGTACTGCAAACCTCACAGTTCTCAGCTGGAACCGGTCTTCCTGGTTTTCCACAAAAGCCGTTGTCCGTGAAGTTCTCAGAAGATTCGGAAATATTGATGCCGCCTGGGTACTGCACCAGCCGACAAGCTCTGTTGATATTTTTGCTGACTCGGGAAGCAGCAGTATTGAAACCGTACTTGAGCATTCGATTAAGGGAAATATTGCTATGATCCGGGAGCTGGTTTCACCAGTGGAAACGGCTGGCGGTTTCCTGGGATTAGTCGTTCCCCACCATCCCGGAGGCAGCATCGGCCCTCTGGAAGCGCTGGCTTCCGGAGCCTTTACAGGATTTTCAACCTCTCTGCTTCAGGAACTCGGCTTCTCTCTATGGGCCTGCGGTTTTTTCTGTAATTCACCGGATGCCGAGGGATTCACTGATGAACTGATCCGTCTATACAGCGAAAAGCCCGATAAATTAAGAAACCAATGGTTTAAATATGCTGAAGGCAGAAAGCCTTTCGGCGGATCTTCTATCGTTAAAACCCTCTGCTGAAGGAATATTTCATGAAAACTCCATACCGATATCTTCTGGGAATTGTTGTCGGCCTTGCCGCCGGTTTCCTGCTCAATACAAACGATGCTGTCTCTACCGTCCTTAATACCGGGGTGGATCTTGCCATTCGTTTAAGCCGATATCTTCTACTGCCTCTGATTTTCTTTTCTCTGCCTGTAGCCGTTACAAAACTCAGGCGTACAGGAACCCTGGGGGCATTGTTACGCCGGTCATCTCTTTCAGCATTGGTTGCCACCGCTGCACTGACAGTCCTCGGTACTGCCGCTGCGTGGCTGGTTGGGTCAGGCAGAATTGCTGTAGTTCCAGGTTCTCTCCCCGAATCACCAGTAATTGGGTTCGGAACAATCATACACAGCTCTATTCCGTTGAACAGTTTCAACGTACTTGCGGGTGAATCATCTTTTCTGCTCCCACTGCTTATACCGGCATTTCTGCTGGGGTGGCATATGTATCACGACAGAGAAATTGCCGAACCTGCTTTCAATTTTTTTGATTCCATGTCCCGTATTCTCTACAGGACCAACCGATATGTCCTGTTGCTGATGCCCGGATTACTGGCCGTTTTAACCGCCTCTGCAGTAATTGAATCCCGAAAAATTGTGGAGTTTCAAAGATTCCTGCCCATTCTCGGAATTGTTCTACTCTTATCCGTTATTCTGATTGCCGGAATCTACCCGCTGATACTCTGGTTAGCCGACCGGAAGCATTCGCCGTGGAAAGCCATGGCAGGAATGTCCGGAGCCCTTCTCTCTGCACTGGTTTCGGGGTCGCCGCTGTTCAACTATGGAAATCTCACCCGGCACCTCAAAGAAAATCTCAACATACCAAGACACAGTGCGGCTCTTATTGCTCCGGTTTACCTGATGTTTGCCCGGGGGGGTACGGCCCTGGTTCTATCCTTCTCCATGATGACGGTAATCCGCTCTTATTCCAGTCTGGAAATTACCCTTTTTCAGGCCGCCTGGACTGCTCTTTTCTCATTTCTGATTTCATTTGCCCTGCCGGCCAGTCCGGATAGGGGCTTAACCGCCGCATTAGTCATCCTCGGAGGACTATACGGACGGGGGTTAGAAGAAGGCTGGCTTATTCTGGCACCGGTACTGCCTCTGCTTATCATGATTACCACCATGCTGGACACGGCCACAGGCGCTATGCTTCTGCTGCTGGCAAACAGAAAGAGCGGTCTTGAGGAAGAGGACGCTGTAGCCGGGGTTAAGTTCTAACGGAAAATAAATGGTATCAGGGCTGTTTTTTCTCTGTAATGTTGAATGCATCAAACCGTAAAGCTGCTGTCAGGGCAACCTGTATATTATGGGCACCTGGCGCGGCGGTCCAGAGATTGGAAAGTGGATAATAGAATCGCAGACCCGGAAGAAAATCCATCGTTTCGGAAACGGGGATGGTTGCCCAGGAAGCAATTCCGAAATAGAGAAACTGTGCCCCTCCATAGTAGGCCTTCCAGAAATCTGCAGGGACCGCGGTTCCTTCCTGGGCTGTCCAGAGAGGAAACCGGAGGTAAAGAGAGGGGCCGCCCTGAACTCCGATATCAACACTGCCGGCCTTGAAAACATATCCGAAGGGAGCATCCGCCATCAGCCCCAGAACCTTCATATGACCGATTTCAGCCTCTTCACTGTGCCGGGCGACTCCGTTGTAAACATCTTCCGTGTTCCAGGAAAACCATCCTCCCGGGCGAAAGTAAAGTCCTCCCCGCTCTCCGTCCCAGTCGGCAAAAAATGAGGCTCCCAGATTGAACATGAGTATCGAGGGGTATTTTCCGTTGGCTCCATTATCAAGCTGGGCGTTGTACTGCCATGTAAAAGCAATTTCCGCATCCACTGACTGCCAGTCGAGACTGAAAACAGGGCCTGAGACGGCAAGGAATACTAGTAGGAACGGTAATAATCGCTTCACAATACAATCATATCACGAAAGGGGCGGTTATTCCGCCTCTCCCTGCCGGCGCTCAAGTATCCAGTCCCTGATGGCAACAACCACATCGTCCAGGGGCATTTCGCTCTTCTCTCCGCTTTCCCGAAACTTCACTTCCGCATTCCCTGCGGCTACAGAGCGGCCTCCGAGAATAACCTGAACCGGATAACCGATAAGATCGGCATCCTTGAATTTGAATCCGGCCCTCTCGTTCCGATCGTCTATCATCGTATCGATACCGGCTGTCCTGAAGCCTTCATAGATGGTTTCCGCCGCTTCCACCACCGCTTCATCGTTCAACTGAAGGGGAAGAACTACAACCTCCCAGGGGGCGATGGGAACCGGCCAGATTATACCGTTCTCATCGTGATTCTGTTCAATGGCTGCGGCCATGGTCCGGCCGACACCGATACCGTAGCAGCCCATTTCCGCCGGTTGGGCCTTCCCTTGTTCGTCCAGAAAACTGCAGTCCATCAGTTTGGAATATTTGTTACCAAGATAGAACACCTGGCCCACTTCAATGCCCCGATGCTCTTCCAGTTTCCCGCCGCTGCATTTCGGACAGGAATCCCCTGCTGCGGCAAAGGCGATATCTATCATCTTATCCGGGTTGAAATCCCGGCGGATATTCACGTTCCTGATATGTTTATCTTCCTCATTGGCGCCGCTGATCCAGTTCGCCCTCGAGGAAACCGAAAGGTCAGCAACAACAAAAAACTCAGACGAAATACCCACAGGCCCCAGGTACCCGGGTAAAGTTCCCATGGTTTTCTCCACCAGAGTATTGGACGCCATCCGAAGAACCCCTGAACCCAGAGCGGCCTGCAGTTTGGATTCGTTCACATCCCGATCTCCGGCAATCAGAACCAGAACCGGCTTGGAATCCGATTCATAAACAAGGCTCTTGAGAAAGCCCGAAGCCTCGGCCCCCAGGTAGGAGGATACCTCTTCGATGGTTTTCTGCCCCGGGGTATCAATAGTCTCCAACGCTTTGAATGTCAACTCATCCGGAGTTTCCGCGGTAGAAGTGGTAACGGCTTTTTCAATATTTGCAGCGTAATCGCAGGAATCACAGCTGAGTATCAGGTCTTCCCCGGAGGAGGCCAGAACCTGGAATTCCTGGCTCATATCACCGCCAATCTCCCCGGTGGCGGCATCAACCGCCCGGAACCGGACACCACAACGGGTGAAAATGGCGGTGTAGGCCTCGTGCATCTTCCAGTAGGATTTTTTAGCTGATTCTACATCAATATCAAAGCTGTAGGCATCTTTCATAATGAATTCCCGGCCGCGCATCAGACCGAAACGGGGACGAAACTCATCCCGGAACTTACCCTGTATCTGGTAGAGATTCCAGGGAAGCTGCTTCCAGGATTTCAAATTCCTCCGCACCATATCGGTAATCACTTCCTCATGGGTTGGGCCCATGCAGTAATCGTTACCCTTGCGGTCTTTAAACTTCAGGAGAAGATCGCCGTAGAGATCCCAGCGTCCGGATTCCTGCCAGAGAGATGCAGGCTGAACCGCCGGCATCAGAACTTCTTCACAGCCCCGGAAATCAAGCTCCTCCCGAATAATTTTTTCTATTTTCCTTATGCTGCGCAGGGCCAGGGGGAGGTAGTTATATATCCCGCTGGAGAGCTGCTGAATCATTCCCGAACGGAACATCAGCTGATGACTGGGTATCTGGGCATCTTTTGGGATTTCTTTCAGGGTTTTATAGAACGACTGGCTCAGGCGCATGGACACTCTCCTCTTTAACCTGTTTATGCCGATACCCGCATTTGCGGGTATCGGTGCTTGGGGAATTGGTTGAATTATATGTATACGTCGTAATCTTTGATAGCCTGAGAAAAAGCCGGAAAAAACGCTCTCAGTTGAGAATCTGGGCTTCCACCATGTATCTCACCGACTGCTCCGCATCTATCTTGGCTACAGCTATGATAAGGGAGCGGCCTGCAGGTCCGAGCCATACCCGGTCTATTCTGTAGGATTCTACACCTTCCCGAAAATAAGTCGGTCTTCCAATGTTGTAGGAGGCCTCCCGCCCGTTGGAATCCTTAACTGTTAATTCAATGCCGAAGGCAGAGGAGACACCCTTCCCTCCGGAATTATTTTCCTGGGAGAGAATAAGTGTGTACTCCCGGCCCTTTTCAATATCACCGAAGTCCCGGAACTGCAGTGCCGGTTTGCTTTCGCCCTTCTCTCCGGTCTTCACTTCACTTTCATCACCGTCTGTCCTGGTATAAAGAAGGCGTCCCTGTTCCAGGTGGCTTATCCCGTAACGGATTTTCAAGTCGGCAGATTCTCCGAGCAGCTCATAAAGAGCACCCCGGGAGTTCTGATTTGGAATCATGGGAACATCCCAACCGCTTTTTTTCCATCCTCCCGGGACAAAGGAATTCCCGGCCGTATCCACTATGGCCGTTTCGGCATAGGCCTGTCCGGAATCTGTAATAAGAACATGTTGACCGAACATGAAATACCGGCCGTCCCGGCTGAATCCCAGATTCTCCAGTACAGCCAGATCTCCGGCCATTACATATATGGCGGTAAATATAAGCAGCAGACTCAAAATTGTTCTTTTCATAGTGACTACCTCGCTTTCTTCATCGACAGAAAATACCTTCCATTTAAATTTTTCGTTTTTCATCCCTTGGCCTCTGCTCCGGTTCGTGGCATTCTTACCCCGATGACACTTACAATCCGGCGAACATTACTGACAACCCTGCTTATTCCGGCTATCGGGGGAACCGCGGCTTCGGTGATGGCCTGGACTGCCTGGTTTCAAGGTGAATACGTCTATGAACTTCCTTCTTTCACTGCCCGGTGGTGGTATTTCCTCAGACCGGCTGAAAATACCGACTTGGTCTGGGCCATGGCGGGCATCACTTTTTTATCCGTTTTTCCTTTATTGAGTGAATTGGTGCTGAGGAAACGATTCGGTAGAAGTCCTTCACCGGAGATTTTTTTCCTGCGGTTTTTTCTACTCACACTCCCTTTTCAGGCCGGCAGACTGCTGCTGCCCCTGGTATCAACCGGCTATTTAACCCCGTCCTGGGGACTGACAATTACAAGAATTGTCTGGTTTGCCCGTTTTCTGGGAATCTCCTCCCTTTTAAGTATCAGTATCTTTTCTTCGGACATGCCTTTCAGGCGTTCAGGCTCCATACTGGGGATAGGTGCCCTGGCAGCCATGGGAATTGCCGTTATGATGCCTCTGGATATAACTCAGCCTCTGGGAAATCTGCTCTTCCTGACAGGAACAAAAACAGCGCTGGCCCTGGTTATTGTCTCCATTGAAATTCTTACTGTAATTGCTCTGGCGGGAAGTGCGCACATTCAGCATAACAGCAGATACTATTTTCTGACTGTCAGTCTGATGATGGTTGTTCTGGGAACGGATCTTATCTTCTTTCTCTCCACCCCTCTGATAATCCCCGGAGCCGTTTTTCTGCTTGTGGGTGTTATCGGATTTGCCGGAATAATCCGGAAGATTTATCAGTGGATTTAAAAAAATTAGAAAAAAACGAAACTGCGATCTTACATCAGTAAGGTTAGAACCAGCCCGGTTCCCAGTGGAATTATCAGATTATCCGCATCCCTGATGGGCAGAAGTTCGAGAACTGTTGCTGTGACAGCGGCAATAACCGCCAGTCGAAAATCCTTTAAAACGGCATGAGCACTGATTAACACGGCAAAGAAACAGAAGATCGACCCGATCAGGGTTTTTTCACCGATTCTGACACTGCTCTGCCGGGCCAGCAGCTTTCCGGCTACACTGGCAATTCCATCACCGAATGCCAAAGCATAAATTGCCACACTGGAAGCGGGACTGGGATAGTACAGTAATGCGGCCAGGGCTCCCAGGCCCAGGGTTACCGGTCCCCAGACAAAACCCTGTTCAACAGGTCTGGAGGCCATCTCTGTCATCCTGGATACAAACCCGGCGTTCCTGCCGCTGATCCGTCCAGTCTCATTGATAACATAAAAAAGAATTCCCGCTGAGAGAAATACAACGGTAAAAGCAAAATTCCAATTAGCCAGGGTGGGAACCAAGGCAATTGTTATATGAATAACTTTCCTGGTAAGCTCTTTACGAATCGAATACCCGGGAAGAACAGAGTCACGGGGGTTCTCAATCATCTACGACACATCCAACAATTCACTTTTATTACTGACTATTTACAAGCAATTTTCATGCCAAAACGGCAAACCCCTCTTTCTGCGTTGTAATTACAGCTTATACGCAGACAAAACCGGTTGTGTGTATGGAAAATCATACAATAGAAATTCTCATTTCACTATTCTTCTGACAGTAGAGTAAAGCCGAACCAATCGCTAACGCCTGTTAATCTATCGGGTAATACACCCAAAGAAAGACTGCTGGTTAATTCAGCAACGATCCAGCTGTTCTCACCTTCGGTGTAGCGCATACCCTCTCCGGGAATATCCAACCCCGTCAGGGCATGGTGCGCCTGCTGTGAAAGAAGCAGTACCCCGTCTACACCGTAATAATCCATCAGGATAAGCAGAACCAGGGAAAGGGAATCACAGTCCCCGGTTTGGCTGGAACAGGCCGCAGAAGGGGAGAGCAGATCCGAGTACCTGTCGATAGAACCGTAGGAAAATCCCTGCAGCCAGGAAAGAAGACTTTCCGCGACAAACCTCGGATCTGAGGTGTTCAGCGGCAGCGGACCGCTTTGAAGAGCCTCAACCAGGGGTTTCAACCGACTGTAACTGTCCCGGTAAATCAGTCGGTAATACCGCTCCCATGCCGGGTAGAAAAGTTCGGGAACCGAAGCGTATGCCGAGAGAACAAGAGCTTCCCTTTCTATGACATCCTGAGAAGCCTGGTTTCCGGCCGGGCTCTGTTCCCAACTCAGAGATGTATCTTCAAAATATGCCCGGGCGGTCTTCTGTACCGATTCTCCGGAAATTTCCAGAAAGGTACTGACAGCTCCAGGTGACAGGCGCCAGTTCTCACCGGGGATGTAGGAATCCAGAACCGACAGAAGAAAGGGCTGCCTTTCGGAAAAATCCTCTTCGGCGGCAATGGCCGATACCCGGACATCCGGCCCGCTTCGGACAACAAAAAGAAACCAGCCGTGAAAGGATCCTCCGGAACCGGGAAAAGTCCAGGTTGCCAGGGCCGCCTCACCATCCCAGCATTGAAAGACAAAAACATCCCCTTCAGCTCCCTCCGGGCGGGCACTTTCAATAAAACTATCCAGAGTATCCCATGTTCCCGGCGCCCAGAGCATTACTTCAGCAGCCGATCTTCGATCCGGTGAATACCAGGAAGGAACCGAAGGATCGCTGCCGTCCAGTTCCCAGGCCTCGGGAATATCCATCCGGGCTCCTCCGGTAAGGGTAATTTCAAAAGCTGTGAGGGAGAGAGAGACTGTGATAAAAAGGAATAGGACCAGAAGATCTTTCTTATTCATCTCAGGGGTTTTTTCTCTAAACGGCCCTTTTCCAGATTAAAAGTGATGCTCACCGATTTTAACGGTTCCTCAACCTTGATAAGCCGTCCATGGCTCTCAAACACAACTCCGGGCCAGGCCGTTCCTGAAACCTTGATTTCCGAATCAAAATGCCGTTCGAATTTTTCCCGAAGCAGAAATATTTTGAGATTTTTCTTCTCCATAATTCTCAAAGCATCCACTTTTTTCTGCCTGATGAGTATAAGTTTATTGGATGATTTTTTTTGTTCCAGTTTTTCCATCATTTCATCTGTTTTATCGAGAAATTCCTGAATTTTTCCAATCTCTTTCTGAACCTGTTCAATCTGGTTTTCCACCAGGTAGTCCTGCCCGAAGGAAATAACCGTTTCCGCTCCCCGTTCATTTCCCACATCCCTGCAGATTAATCCGTCCTTGAGCTTCATCACACCGCCGATCAGCTTTCCGTCCTTCCCCGAAATTTCCAGAACGTTATTGCATTTCACACGGCAGTTCATCAGAGTTTTTCCCACGATGATTTTTCCTGAAGCGAGGAGATTCGCCTCTTCAGCATATCCCAGTTTTAATTGACCCTGGGAGCGGATTACGGCCTTGCCTTCACCCTTTATACCTTTCCCGATGGTAACATCACCTCCGGAGTTGATAAGAGCTGCCTGAACCACCTGGGTTACCTCCACCCCTTCTCCGCCGTTCACGACGACCCTGGAAAGAACCGATCCATCTATAATAATCCTCCCGGGGTAATAAATATTTCCCGAAGCCATGGAAACATCTCCCACAAAATCCAGAAGATCTTTAATAAGCAGAATACCTTCACTCAAAACCAGATGACCGCCTTTTTCCGCTATCAGGCGAACGCCGTTTTCCTCAATCTCTTCCCGCCGAATATTTTCACCGGTGGTTAAAACACCTTTTTCATCCATCAGGGGCTCACCGAGAACGTTCCAGCCGCTCTCTTCCCCTGACTGAATCGTACCGATAACATCCCCTGTTTTCACCGGTACCGGTGCTTTCCCCGGATCCCCGGAAACCTCAAGAGAAAGCCGGGTATTGCCTTCCATCGGCAGTAAGCCTTCGGCAATAACACATCCCGTAAGAATTTCTCCGGTTAAAGAACGTTCCACAACGTCGTTAATCGCCTCATCGGAGAGGCCTTTTACCACAGCGGCTTTTTCCGCTTCATCCCGGATCCCCTCGACACTTACCGGCGCACCGGTTCCAACCGGTAACCTTGTGGAGACCAGAGCTTTAAACTTGTCTTCGGTGATATTGATTCGAATCAGAGCATTTTTATGAGGCCGGATACGCAGATGAGTGATACCGTCCGATGTTTTTCCCACATCCAGAATGCCCTCTTCACGGGCAACAATAACATTCTCACTCCAACCCAGTCCCTCATGAACACTGAGTTCAGGATCGTTTCCCGGGAATCCGGGCAGTTCCTTCCCCTGAATATCTATACCGTCCCTGCCGGTCTTCGCCGTTCCCAGTTTGCCAAGGGGCTGCTCCTTCTGCACAAGGGCAATTCTCGTTACCGCAGAAGAGGGAAACTCCTTCAGGGAGGCGATTCCTCTTACCCGATGGGGCTCAAAATCCAACCGTTTACGCACCGGAGCCGCTTCATCCTCTTCAAGAAACGGGATAAGAAAATCCAGCTCTCTGTCCGGACCTCTTTCCGGAAGACGTCCTTCTTTGAGGGCAATAACAGTAGAGGACTCTTCTCCATTCCAGAACCTCATAATGGCTGCTTTCACAGCCGGGCCATCCAGCCCCCTGAGTCCGCTTTGGCGAATCTTTGCAGCAATACTGTTAAGAACCAAAGGAACTCCGTTACCGGTTTCTCTCCGGAGCAGCAATTCTGCTCTGGTGTTCATTGCATCAATTTCAATCCTGATCAGGCCGTCTGTATCTTTGGAAATCGGAGACTGATGAAGAGAAACCTGATCGCTTAGCGCTGATGCCAGAAGGAAACGTATTTCATCTTCAGATAGAATTTTTTCAGATAAAAAACCCTGCCGGCCGGCTGCAGTTATAATTTCCGATGCTGACGGCAGAGCAAGAACAGGATTACCCGGTGTATAGTCAAGAAAACATCCGCCATCTTCAGGGCTGCCGGATAAAGACCAATGATGCCGGGGGCAGGGCACCAGATCCGCCCAATGCTCCTCAACCCGGAGTATACCCTCTGATAAAGCAATGAGATTTTCACCGCGAATTTCAAGATTCTCACCAATCCTGAAATCTTCTCCCTCAAGATCCGGCGGAGGAATCGGCTCCCGGTTCAAGCTTAAACCGGTACGGGCCTTGATTGCGGGAATCGTTATTCCCACAGAGGAACCCTTTTCCGCCCAACTGAATTTTATTTCTCCTTCCACAGAGGAAGCGTCTTTAAGAATCTCTTCCCGGATGGCTTCAATATCAGAGGGAAGTTTTTCAACCGTAATTTCAGCAAGAAGGAGTGTAGGAATCACCGGTTCTATTCCCCGGGCTATAATTTCAGATTCACAGGGTTCTGCTGAAACAGCAAAATTTTCAAGAACCTCTTCAAGAACACTGTCAGAAACCTCAACCCGGATGTCCGAAAGGGCAAGTAGAGAACGAAGACCTTCAATATCCCATTCAGTCCCGTCAATATCGGGATTCCAGGAAAAGGAAGCTTCGAGGTTCTTTTTTATTACGTCAATTCTCCCTTTCATACCATCAGCATCTTTCTATACTTTGAAACCCAGTTCCGCCGCTTCGACAAGTTTCTTTTTAACAAACCGGTTTTCTTTTTTCAAAGCTGTTATCTCAAACTGCTGCATTCTAACTGTTTCCACCAGATCTCCCTGGGTAAGTGCACCACTGTGAAGCAGTTCCTCCAGGGATGAAATTTTCAAATCAAAATCCGCCTCAGCCTCAAGTTCGGCTTCTTTGAAGCTGTCATTTGCTTCAAGGTTCGTCAGGGGGCCTGATAAAACCTCATCGTTTTCTATAATTTTATCTGCAATTCTGAAGATTGCCTGGGAAAGAACCGATTGAGGCTTGTAGGCAACAATCGGCAGG
>Ga0164315_10002180_pt1 | contig 14963 bp, 11 predicted proteins | sample GuaBasSedimGuay6_FD_113737 | JGI IMG/M metagenome (GOLD analysis project Ga0164315, IMG submission 113737) | Subseafloor sediment microbial communities from Guaymas Basin, Gulf of California, Mexico - Guay6, Core 4569-2, 0-3 cm | ecosystem: Environmental > Aquatic > Marine > Hydrothermal vents... | reverse complement strand
CGACGGTCCACCACCCAATAGCCCTTTGACAAAAAGGCCCAATGGGGGGTCCGCCGTGTGGTTCAGGCCTCCAGGGTAGTCAGGCGCCTCAGAACTCATCCACCGCCACCCGGCCCGGGAGACTCGCTCCAGAAGCTGGGGAACTGCCGACTCTTGGGTCATCCGGGCAGCATCCAGTATCGCCTTGGGCACTTTGCCGTCCAGAACATCGGCCAAGTCCTCGGCTGGGTCCCCAGCCTCGGCAACGATCCTGCGGACCTTGGCGCCCCCTCCGGCCATCAAGAGCCCCAATCGCGAAATCATCCCACATTTTCCCATCAGCCCCTCCGTCACGAACTTCCCAATCCTAAGAGATCCGAACCCATGGTGAGAAATTCGGGGCAAAAGATTCGTCTTGCAGGGTATACTGGATCGGTGAAATTTAAGGTCCTTGGTTGTTTTGGTGGTGACGATCCTTCCTGTCGAATGACCTCCTTTTTAATCAATGACACCGTGGCAATTGATGCGGGAGCCATCACACGGGCACTCGAAATCGAACAGCAACGACGGATTCGGCATGTGGTTATCACCCACACCCATAGCGACCACACGGCCACCCTCCCCTTCCTGATTGAAAATATTTTTGGCTTCGATGATGACGCCGTGACCATTTATTCGACCCGGCGCGTCCTGGCAAATGTCAAGCGCCACCTTTTCAATAACGATACATGGCCGGATTTTAGTCGCATACCCAACCATCTCTACCCCTCGGTACGTTTTGTTGAAATCACCGCCGGTGAACCATTCACAATTGGCGGCGTAGAGGGGGGAGATCTGGAGATCACACCGATTCCGGTCAATCACATCGTGCCGACCGTCGGTTTATTGATCCGACAAGCTCAGTCTTCGATTGGCTTCACATCCGATACCGGTCCGACCGAGGAATTCTGGGAGCGGGCCAACCGGACCGAAAATTTAGAGGCGGTCATCACAGAATGTTCTTTTCCAAACCGGCTTCAGGCCATTGCGGACATCAGCCTTCATTTAACACCAGGCACCCTTGCGGAGGAGTTGAAAAAACTCAACACCGGGCCCCTTGTGCGCCTCTACCACCTTAAGCCACCGTATCTCGATGAAATCAGGGCGGAGTTGCAAACCACGCCGTTTTCACATCCAGTCGAGGAGCTGGAGCAGGACCGGGTCTACGATTTCTGAAAGGCCTGCGGGGCTAGCAGGGCCCCTAGATCAGCGTTGAGATCAAAGACCACCCGACCGCGAAGACCTGGAGCAAAAATATCGTGTTTGGGCGCAAGGGTGGCCCTCAGAACAAGATGCTCCCCTTCTTTGTGAAGACTCAGTGCTTCAAATGGAAACTGTCCTTCTATTCGATCCAGGCGCCATCCTGAGTCATGATCGGTCACCCGAAACTCGACGGTCTCTCCCAGTAAATCCTTAATGACGGCACGATCACCCACTGTTGTAGCCTCTTCCACATCGATTCTTCTCTCTAGAATGGCCGATGGGTCCCGCCACAGCACCGACGCCTCTCCCCCTTCTCGAGCCACCTCAACCGTTGTCGGTTGGGGACCATGGTCGAACATCAGCCCTTCGATCACCTCTCCATCAACGCGTTGACCCCTGATGAGTATCTGTTCCATGCGTTCTTTGTCGACAGAGCACCGGGTCTTTGAAAACAAATCTTCAATTTCCAACACCGTATCCCGAAGGAGAAACCTGGCGGAGTCAGAGAACCACAGGAGTGTGAATTCTGGTGGCGTTTGGGAAGCGCTCGAACCTGTCTCCAGAAAAGCCTGCTGCCGGCCGGCAGCCTCCCGGCAGAGAATCCCTCCATCAAAGGTGTAGACGCCATCTGGACCGAGTTCTTCCCTGCCCAACCCCACCCGCACCGGGAGACCGGGGGCCACAACGGTACTGCCAACCTCAAACCATGGCCACCGCACTCCAAAGGCCGTTCCCCACCGATGCGGCCCGGAGGAAACCAGGGCTATCAATTCATCGAAAGCACCAAGGCCTGAACACCACCTGGCTTCGGCAATCTCCTCCACTTTTCCCTGCTTTGGGCCGCCGATCCTCAGGGGAAAGCGCCGGGCCATCAAGGCCGCCGCCTCCGCCGCCCCCTGCCGGGGATCAATCCCAGCAGCCGATACCAGGGCAGCAACCCGGTTCATCGGCCCTGCCGTTCTATTTCCCGAAGGAAAAGTTCGTGAATCACTGTGCCCTTTCCCAGCTCTGGATGGAATGTGGCGGCCAGGATTCCCGGGGACCGAAGAAGAACCGGATCATCACCCCTCCACGCCAGGGTCTCAACGCCTTCGCCAACCCTTGTGACCCTCGGCGCCCTGATGAAAACAGCCTCGCCGGCGTTGTCTCCCTGATATTGAGGACTGAAGTGCAAGGCTTCGACCGATGAAAAGACCTGACGACCATATGCGTTTCTTTCGATGTCAACGTCCAGGGCGCCAAGACTCTGCTGGTGGGGGGTGACCTTTTTTGCGAGGAGTATCACTCCGGCGCAGGTTGCCAGCACCGGGAGCCCAGAGTCAATTCTCTTTCTGATCCGCACGAAAAGCTCTTGCGGTTCCATCAGGCGCAGCATTGCAGAGCTCTCGCCGCCAGGAAGCAACAAGGCGTCGACCGCCTCCAGCTCATTTGCCGTTCGGACGAGGACACTCGAGACTCCGAGCCGTCGAAAGACCCCGCGATGCGCTTCAAACGCACCCTGAAGGGCCAGAACCCCAATTACGTGCTGATCCTTCAACATCTTCGGAAACTCAAAGCCTGCTTTCTGGTCAGGCGCCTGCACCCGCCACCCAAAGAACACATCAAAGGGTCCCGGTGATTTTTTTGGGCCCCTTTTATGGACAGATAGCCGACAGCTGATAGCCGATAGCTACCATGTTCGACTGTTACCATCCACGCCGGGAGAGCATTTCCTCTGTCGTGAGTTTTCCGGAATCCAAGCCTGACATCGCCTCACCCAAACCCTTTGAGATTTCCAAAAGCTTGGCGGGGTCTTGCCAATGGGTCACTGCCTGAACGATTGCCTTCGCCCGCCGGTCAGGGTCATTCGCTTTGAAAATTCCCGATCCAACGAAAACCGACTCGGCACCCAACTCCATCACCAAAGCCGCATCTGCGGGCGTCGCAATTCCTCCCGCGGCAAAGTTGGGAACAGGAAGTCGCCCATGTTCCGCAACCCAACAGACCCACTCATAGGGGGCCTGGATCTCTTTGGCGTAGGCCATCAGTTCATGCTGATCAAGGATCCCAAGTGTACGAATGCCCCGCTGCACGGCCCTCATGTGCCGAACGCCTTCGACGATATCTCCGGAACCGGCTTCCCCTTTGGTTCGAATCATCGCGGCGCCTTCACCGATACGACGAAGAGCCTCGCCCAGGTTCCTGCAGCCGCAGACAAAAGGCACGTCGAACCCGTGTTTGTTGACATGGTTTTCATCGTCCGCCGGCGTCAAGACCTCACTCTCGTCGACGAAGTCGACCTCGAGAGCCTGGAGCATGCGAGCCTCGGCAATGTGCCCGATTCGACACTTTGCCATCACAGGAATCTGAACAGTTTCTTGGATTTCCTGGATCTTCTCCAGGGCGGCCATTCGTGCCACCCCGCCTTGAACCCGGATGTCGGCCGGCACGCGCTCCAACGCCATGACGGCGGCAGCGCCGGCATCCTCAGCGATCTTCGCCTGATCCGCTGTGGTGACATCCATAATCACGCCACCTTTCAGCATTTCGGCCAACCCAACCTTTATTTGGAACTTTTTATCATGGTTTTGCATTACACCCTCCGAACCGCCGCATTGTACACCCTAGAGGTCCGGCCGGACCTCTAGACATGCATACCGGATTCGTTTTTTGTTTGTGGCGTCACCCCTGGTTTTCGGCGCAACCGGAGAAGGGACACCGTGTTGACAACGATGTGGGCAGCAGCAGCGGCCGGATACCCCCACTGTTCAAAAACTAGACCGAACGCCAAGCCAAGAACCAGTGCAATCACCGGCCACGCCCAAAGACGACGGTCCGGAACGATGTGCAACAGGGCGAAGAGAACCGCAGCAGCCACCAACCCAATCCACGGCTGAAGCAGGGCTCTGATCAATGCCTCTTCAGCCAGGCCGGAAAAGACCGCGACCGCCACAGCATCAAAGAAGCTCCAGCCCTGGACCATGCCGGCCTGCCATCGCTCGAGGTCTTTGACGATTGGGACGAAGAGCAGGACCCCCATGAAGGCCAGAGCGACCCCTCCAGCAACAACGCCGGCGCCGAGCGACTCTATCCACGGTGTCCGGGGCAGCAGCGCCGTCATTGGTCCTTGGCCCCTGAAGAATAATCCGACCGCAGCCACGACCGCCAGAACACCCTCCTGGTGCAGCAGCGCCGTAGCCCGTATTGGCACGGGATCAACGGTGAATGATCGTGTCACGCCTCGGTTTGGGGTTCATTATCAACTTGGGGTTCATTATCAACCGGTTCGCCCTCGTCGGCATCAATAACTTTGGCGACTGAAACGACCTTGTCCCTTTCACCAACACGGATAACTCGGACACCCTGTGTGGCCCGGCCCGCTTGTCGTATCTCCTCAACCCTGGTCCGGATGACAATGCCCTTTTCGGTGACCAGAAGTACCTGGTCAACCTCTGTCACACACCGGATCCCGGCGACCATTCCATTTTTCTCGGTGAGCCGGATGAGAATAATGCCCTTCCCTCCGCGTCCCTGCACACGGAATTCCGAGAGTTGGGTACGCTTGCCAAACCCCTGGTCGGTCACGACCAGGATGTCCGCCTCGGAATCCGCTTCGAAGGAGGCAACTTCCTCGACCCAATCGTCGGTCCCTATTGTGATTCCTCGGACCCCCGCGGCGGTCCTGCCCATCGATCGAACCTGATCCTCGTGAAAACGAATGGCCCGCCCGCGATGCGTTCCCATGAACACATGGCTGTTGCCGGTCGTTAGGTGCACGGTCAACAGGTCGTCGTCCTCGTTGATGGTGACCGCTCGTAACCCACTGGTTCTGATGTTTTCGAACTCACTGAGCGCGGTACGCTTGACCCTCCCTTTTCGTGTGGCAAAGAACAGGAACTGATCCTCTTTGTCGTCAAAGTTCCGAACCGCCAAAAGGGTTTCAATCCTCTCATTTTCCCCAAGTTTTAGAAGGTTGACCATTGCCCGCCCCTTGGCGTTGGGGGCAACTTGGGGCAACTCGTAGACCTTCCTGGAAAAAACACGTCCGGTGTTGGTGAAAAAGAGCATCGTCGCGTGGGTCGAGGCGACGAAGAGTTTCCAGACCTCGTCCTCCGCCTTGGTTGCCATGCCCACCTTGCCCCGTCCACCTCGCCGCTGGGCCCGATATTCAGTCAACGCTGTCCGCTTGATGTAGCCCCCACGGGTTACCGTGATGACCATGTCCTCTTCGACAATTAGATCCTCCATCTCAATGTCGGAATAATCGTCAACAATCTCGGTTCGTCGAACGTCTCCGAAAGTGGCTTTGACTACTTCCAGTTCCTCAATGACGATATCTTCGACCATAATGTCGGACCGAAGAATCTCCTCGAGATGTGCAATTGTTGCCTGGAGTTCCCGGTACTCCTCAAGGATTTTGTCACGCTCCAGGCCCGTCAACCGCTGCAGGCGCATGTCGAGGATGGCCTGCGCCTGAAGTGCTGACAACCCAAACTCTTCCATGAGGCCCGCTTTGGCTTCTGGGGGGTCTGCCGCTGCCCTGATGAGCTTGATGACAGCATCGAGGTTGTCCAGTGCAATGACCAGTCCCTCGAGGATATGGGCGCGCTCCTTGGCCCGGGCCAGGTCAAACTGTGTACGCCGCACGACCACTTCTTTCCGGTGGTCGATGAAATGGCCAAGCAGTTCTTTCAGGCTAAAGACCTTTGGCTGCTTGTTAAGAATTCCCAAAAGGATGATCCCGAAGGAGGCCTGCATCTGGGTCTGTTTGTAGAGTTGATTGAGGACGATCTCGGGAATTGCGTCTCGTTTGAGTTCGATTACAACCCGGATCCCATCCCGGTCACTCTCATCTCTGAGGTCGGCGATGCCGTCAATTTTCTTTGTATGGACCAGGCTGGCTATTTTTTCAACCAGGGTTGCCTTGTTCACCTGATAAGGCAACTCTTCCACGATGATACGTGGGCGTTTCTTGCCGTCGGGCTCTTCGATGCGTACCCGGGCCCGCATCCTCAGGCTGCCTCGGCCGGTCCGATAGGCATCGACGATGCCCCGCCGCCCGTGAATAAACCCGGCCGTCGGAAAGTCGGGACCGGGAATCAAGGACAACAGTTCATCGAACGACACCTCCGGGTTTCGGCAAACGGCCATAGCGCCGTCGATGATTTCTCCAATATTATGGGGCGGAATATTGGTCGCCATACCTACAGCAATACCGGTAGACCCATTGACCAAAAGGTTGGGGTAGGAGGCCGGCAGAACCTGTGGTTCACTCATCGACCCGTCGTAATTGGGGCTCCAGTCCACGGTCTCTTTGTCGATGTCGTCACCGAGAAGTTGATGCGCCAGGCGAGTCAGGCGAACCTCGGTATAACGCATCGCAGCAGCAGCATCTCCGTCAACCGAACCGAAGTTGCCCTGGCCGTCAACCAGGATGTATCGCATGGAGAATTCCTGAGCCATACGAACGGCGGTATTGTAAATCGCCAAATCGCCATGGGGGTGGTACTTACCCATGACGTCACCGACGATGCGTGCCGATTTCTTGTAGGGCCGGCCGGCGGTACTCCCGCTTTCCCACATGCCGTAGAGGATTCGACGGTGAACCGGCTTGAGTCCATCCCGAACATCAGGCAATGCGCGCCCGATGATCACGGACATCGCATAATCCAGGTACGAATTCTTCAGTTCTTCTTCAATAGCGATCGGCTGGCTTTGGCCTCGCGGCGTGTTATGGGTTTCATTCATGGGTTGTTCCGTTAAATATCAATGTTTCGAACATCAAGGGCATTCTCCTCAATGAACCGTCTTCGTGGTTCAACGGCATCTCCCATCAAGATCGTAAAGAGTTCGTCCGCTCTGGCGGCATCCTCTACGGTGACCTGGAGGTACCTACGATTTTCCGGGTTCATGGTCGTTTCCCAGAGTTGGTCGGGGTTCATTTCACCGAGACCCTTGTAGCGGGAAATGGCCAGTCCCTTTTTTGCCACTTCGTAGACGTGGACAACCAACTCGTCCAGTGACTGGAAGTCTGTACTCTCCCCGTTGCGTTCGAGATGATAAGGGCCCACCCTTATTGTGTCGAGTTGTTCCAAAATATGGTGGGCGCGCCGGTAGTGGCCGCTTTCCGTCAATTCCCGACCCAGGTTGACATCCCAACTCCTGCCGTTGTGTCCCATACGAAACCGGACAAATTCCAAACCATGCTCGTCGTCGTGCTCAACGTGAACCTCATCGTAGCCCAGGGCTTCGATGACCGACGCCATTTCTGCCGCCGTACCGATTTGACCATTGAACTCCGTATCAATCGCCGCGATGACGACATCTCGCGGCCACCCCCGTCTCTCCAGATGCCTTATTGTCGTCAACCACTCGCCGGCTATCGAAATGCCGTGGCGAAGGTCTCGGCCCGCCAGGGTCTTTCCTGAACCGTCGACCTTGAGGCTGTATTCCGCCTCAACCCGATCCAGGAGGAATCGGGAAAGATCCTCGTCGTCCTTGATGTACGTTTCTTTCTTCTTTCGGGTCACTTTGTAGAGCGGTGGTTGGGCAATGAAAAGGTGTCCCCGCTCAACCAGTTCCGTCATCTGCCTGTAAAAGAAGGTCAAGAGCAGGGTTCGAATGTGACTGCCGTCAACATCGGCATCGGTCATGATGAAGATCTTGTGGTACCGGACCTTGAGGGGGTCAAACTCCTCCGCTCCAATCCCGGTTCCCAGGCATTGAATCAACGCGCGGATTTCCTCTGATGCCAACATCCGGTCGAAGCGCGCCTTTTCAACATTAAGAATCTTGCCCCGGAGAGGCAAGATCGCTTGAAACCGGCGATCACGCCCCTGCTTGGCCGACCCCCCGGCCGAGTCCCCCTCAACAATGAAGAGTTCCGCCTTCTCTGGGTCCCGCTCGGAACAGTCCGCAAGCTTTCCTGGGAGCGCCGAGCTCTCGAGGGCGCTCTTGCGCCGGGTCAGTTCCCGCGCTTTACGCGCTGCGTCACGTGCGTGGGCAGCATCAAGACACTTTCCAATGATGACCCGGGCAACCGCGGGGTTCTCTTCGAAGAACGTAGCCAGCCTGCTATTAATGACAGACTCCACCCACCCTTTGATGTCGGATGAAACGAGCTTGTCCTTTGTTTGGCTGGAAAACCGCGGCTCACAGACCCGAACCGAGATGATGGCGGTCAGGCCCTCTCGGACATCCTCTCCGGACAGGTTCTCCTTCATTCCCTTGAGTAAATTCTGCGACTGGGCATAGGCATTGACGGTTCGTGTCAATGCGGCACGGAAGCCCGAGAGGTGCGTTCCGCCATCACGGTTGAACACCGTGTTTGTAAAGGCCAGCACGTTCTCGTTATATCCGTCATGCCATTGCATCGCCACTTCGATCGATTCCCCTTCGTCATTCTCATCAAACAGGGTCACCGGGTCGGGGTGGAGTGGCTTCTTGGACCGGTTGAGATAACGGACGAACTGGGTCAATCCCCCATCGAAGGAAAATTGTTCCTCTCGCTCCTCTTTTTCGTCGAAGAACCGGATTGAAATTCCGGAGTTAAGAAAGGCCAATTCTCTCAGATGACGAACAAGGAGGTCAGGATGAAACACCAACACGGAGAAAATTTCCGGGTCGGGCTTGAATCGTACGATTGTCCCCGTTCTTTTGGTCCGGCCGACAGCCTTGAGGTCCGCTTGCGGCTCGCCTCGGCGATACTCTTGTTCCCAGACCTCACCGTCGCGGTGTATTTCCAGCCGCAACCACTCCGATAGAAAGTTGACCACGCTGACGCCGACACCGTGGAGGCCGCCGGAGACTTTGTAGGAGTTGGAGTCAAACTTTCCGCCGGCATGAAGCTCAGTCATGATGACCTCGGCCGCGGAACGCCCGGATTCAACATGTAAGCCGACGGGAATCCCGCGCCCGTTATCTCCTACTGTCACACTGTTGTCGGCATTGACGGTGACCTTGACCTCATCACAATATCCTGCCTGGGCCTCATCGATCGCGTTGTCGACAACCTCCCAGATCATATGGTGAAGGCCGGAGATGTCGTCGACGTCACCAATGTACATGCCGGGCCGTTTCCTGACGGCCTCCTTGCCCTTAAGAACCTTGATGCTTTCTTCAGAATAGATTTCAGTCATATACCAAACCCCTACGGGAGCTCACACCGTTGAATTTTTCCATCAACCATCGACCACCAATTCGCTGTCGGTATTACGTCCGAGATGCCCCTGTTGTGGGCGCTGGTCATTATCACCTGCCGCGTGTGTCCCAACGATTTAATAAGTTTTTCGAATACCCTGTCATCCAGTTCAGCGTCGGCGTCATCGATCAGAACAGGGATTTTTTCGTTTCGCCGCTCCTCAATTTCTGCGAGGTTCGACATCCATAAGGCCGCAGCAACAATTTTGACCTGCCCTGCACTGAGAACGTCCCTTGCTGGATGTTCTCCAGCTCTCAAGGCAAGATCGTGGCGGTGTGGCCCGTCAAGAGTAAAGCCCGCTCGGCAGTCACGAACCCGTTGTTTATAATACCTCTGTCGGTAGAATTCCGCTACTGTTTCTCTTTCGAAGACGTCAAGGTCCGTCTCCATTCGGTAAACCGCGCTGATGTCCGGAAAACCCTCACCTTTCAAGAGTTGATAAACAGAGAGGAGCCTGGTTTGCCATTGTTCGATGATTCGGCAACGGCGCTCAACGATGACCGCCGCGGCACGCGCCAGGGCGTCTTCCCAAAGTTCCATCTCTGTCGACCCTCGTTTTTCGGACAGGGCGGCATTTCGTTGTCGAAGCGTCGCCCTATAGCGGTTCAAGTCCTCGAAGTGTTTTGAGTCAAGGAAAAACGACATCCTGTCTATAAAGGCCCTACGGTGTTCCGGGGGCCCCGTGATCAATGCCGTGTCCCCTGAAGAGAGAGCAAATACGGGAAACTGGAGCAGGTATTGGTCCATTGGTACGGCAACACCATTAATCTCAAAATGTCGTTTTACCGTAGTGGTACATTCAACAATCTGTCGAAGATGAACCGTCAGACCCCGCTGTTTCCCAAAAATTTCGAGACGAAAGGCTGCTTTTCCATGCCGGACCATCTTCCGAGCACCGGCTTGACGAAAAGACCGAACATTTCCTGCTGCTGCAATGGCTTCGAGAAAATTTGTTTTCCCTTGGCCGTTGGAACCAAAAATAAAATTCAACTCTGGTTCAACATCCGTTGAGACATTTTCGAGATTCCGAAACTGCCAGGTGACTATTTTTTCGAGATTCATAACTGCCGGTGAGCGTGTAACCCCAAGTTCTACTGCCGCATCGGCATCAGAACGTAGATATACTCCTCAAGACGAGGGTCATCCTCAACCGGAACAACCACCGTCTGCGTATTTCCATCTTTCATCTGCAATTCAACAACATCAACATCCAGCGCTTGAAGAACATCCATTAAATAAACGGCATTAAGGGCTACATCGATCGATTCACCCTGATACGAGATGGTTAAGATTTCTTCGGCACTCCCCTTGTCCGACCCCATGGAAATCAACGTCATCTCGCCGGCGCTCGGATCAAAACGGAAACGAACCCCTCGCGCCTTCTCATGCGCCATCAAACTGACTCGCCGAAGCGATGACAACAGTTCTTGTCGATCTACCCGGGCCCGGTAGGGATTATCTCTGACGATCACCCTTTCATATTGAGGAAAACGGAGATCGACAATCCGGGACACCAGTGTCCTGTCTCCCATCCAAAAGCCCATATGGTTTTCTCCAACAGAAATGCGAACATTTTCGTCAGAGAAGCGACTGAATTCCGTCAAGAGTTTTCGGGGAAAAAGTTGTTGTTCAAACGGAGGTGTGTCCATCGGCGCTGCAGCCCTGACGACTGCAAGGCGATGTCCGTCGGTAGCGGCAATTTCTATCTCACCTGGGAGAAGTTTAACCAACGCCCCGTTGAGCTGAAATTTTGGGTCGTCCTTTGTAATTGCAAAATCAATACGCTTCAACATTAACTGAAAAAGGTCGAGAGGAAGTTGATAGTCACTGGAATCCGGAACCTCCGGGACAGTCGGATACTCAGCCGGATCGGTTACGGACAAACGCGAATGAAATCTTCCACTCGTGATTTCAACGGCATCTCCATCCAATCTCAGAACAAAATCCTCCGCCGGCAAATTGCGCACCAGATTCTGGAAAACCCGATTCTCGAGGGTCACCCTTCCTCCGGTGTGAACAGCGGCGGCACACTCCGTCAATATTGTCAGGTCAAGATCCGTCGCAACCAACCGAAGACCATCCTCAACCGTCTCGGCCAGAATGTTTGCAAGAATCGGAATTGTCGTTCGATGTTCGACAACACCCTGCAGAATTGAAAGCTCCTGAAGTACGAGGTTACGCTGTAATTTTACTTCCATCAACGACTCCTCCGACGAAGGATAATCCCATAATCTGTGTAAAAGCTAACATAAGTATTCATCGTCGTCGAGACAGTGAAAAAGTAGCATAAAGCACGGAAATGTTCTATCGAAACAAGATAAGGGCTAAAAAACCTGTGTATATTTCTGTGTGTTTTCTGTGGAAGAGGGAGAGTCACCAGCAAAACCCACAGGAAAACACAGGTTATTGACATAAAATTCACAGGGGTCTGTGAAATCAGGGGCGCTGAAAATGGTCTGTGAAGGAGGTGAGTGTTGCGTCAAAATCCGGATTGGAACGTCTCATTTTTCCAACAGTTTCAACCGCATACATTGCGGTTGAGTGATGTTTGGAAAAAAGGCGGCCGATTTCCGGATAACTGAGATCCAAAAGATCCCGAATCAGAAACATTGAGACCTGACGAGGAAGAGCGATAGATCGACGATTATTGCGACCTTTGATGTCGGAAACCCGAATACCATAGTGTTGGGCAACGAATCGAATAATGTGATTAGGCGTGGTTTCCTGTTCTTCCGGGAGGATATCAAAGAGAGCCTGGCGGACGACGTCGGTAGTCAGGGGTGCGTTTCTCAATTGGGAAAAAGCAATTGTACGATTGAGGCAACCCTCCAATTCTCGAACGTTGTTTTGAACTTGGCGAGCGATAAAAAGGACGACATCTTCGGGAAGATCCCATCCTTGGGCCCGACCCTTCTCTTTCAAAATGGCACAACGGGTTTCAAGGTCAGGAGGTTGGATATCAGTCAGCAGACCCTGCATGAAGCGGGTGCGAAGACGTTCTTCGAGTCCCTTGATGTCGGCGGGTCGGCAGTCGGAGGTAAACACAACCTGTCTTCCGGAACTTTGAAGGGTGTTGAAGGTATGGAAAAATTCCTGCTGTGTTGCTTCCTTGCCGCCAATGAACTGGATGTCATCGACTAAAAGGATGTCCACATCTCTGAAGGTCTGGCGAAACAGGTCAAGATCCTTGGTCTGAAGACAGTAGATAAACTCATTTACGAACTGTTCGGTAGTCAGGTAAACGACTCGAAGGCCCGGTTTTTTTTCGACGGCCCTATGAGCAACCGCATGGAGCAGGTGCGTTTTTCCAAGACCGGAGCCCCCATAGATAAACAAGGGATTGTACGTCTCTCCTGGCCGCTCGGCGACGGCTTCTGCAGCCGCACAGGCAAATTGATTTGACGGCCCGATGACAAAACGGTCGAAAGTGAAATGAGGAGTCAGGGGCAGCGTTTGTATTCTTCGGGTTGATTCCTTCTGGCTTGGAATCGAGGACAGTTGCACTGAACCCAAACGAACTTGGAATTGCCGACCAAAATGGCTCCGGGCTACGGCCTCGAGGTCGCTGATGAGATGGTCCTTGATCCAGTCGAGAACGATTGGTTTGTCGGAGGTCAGAACCAGGAGATCCTTTGTTTCCTCTTGAACCTGCAGCGGGGGAACCCAGGTTTCATAATCCTCATCACCGAGCATTTGGCGGAGGTGCGGTTGAAGTGCAAGCCATTTATTCATAACCATCGGGGAGCTTACCATCAACACGATTAAGGGACACCCCCGCTGATAAAGAAAACACAAACCGAAACAAAGGTGGCCCCTTCAGCGGCGTGTAGACTTGACACCCGAGGAGTCCTGCGTTAAGGTTTGCCGCCCTATGTATTTGGAGTGTGATGTATCATGAAAAGAACATTCCAGCCGAACAACAGGCGCAGGAAGAAAAAACACGGGTTCCGGCTTCGGATGCGGACTCGCAACGGTCGCAAAATTCTCAGAGCGCGACGGAGAAAAGGACGCAAGACGATCTCGGCCTGAGCGGCCGGGGCTTGCCCAAAACACGACGCCTTCGTAAAAGGGCGGATTTCCAAAGGATTTATCGGAACGGCATTCGAGTCGTAGGCCGATTTGTTGTGCTGTTTGTGGAAACCGGTCCCTTGGCACAGAGGCGCCTGGGCATTACAGCGTCCCGAAAGATTGGGCCGGCAGTCACCAGAAATCGATGTAAACGGCGAATTCGAGAGTTGTTTCGATTGAACAGCAGGCTGTTGTTTGGTGGTGACTTTGATATGGTAGTGAATGCCCGCCGGGGTTGTGCTGATGTGGCCTGGCAGGAAATTTTGCACGATTACACTCGGTGTCTGTCCCGTCTTCATGGGATCCTTGAAGAGAAAAACCGGGGCGAACCGACCGCAACCAAGAGGTGATCAATGTCGATGGAAAAGCGAATTCTGATCGCCTTTGTGCTGTCAGCCATTATCTTTGCCATATGGTCCATAATCTTTCCTCCCCCAAAACCGGTCCGCACCAAGGTGGTTGAGACGGCGGTTACGACGGCGGCAAGCACCGTCGACGAAACAGGGGTGATGGAAGAAGGCAGCGTTGAGACGGCCGCCGTTGCCGGCACACAAAGCCTTCTTGGTGCAACGGGCGGCGGGCAGGCGTTGGTTGTTAAAATGTCCAACGATGTCATGGACATTGCGTTCAATACGCAAGGTGCGTCTATTGAGAGTTTAGTTCTCAAGAGATTTGATGATGTTGCCGGAGAACCCCTGAATCTGGTTCAGTCTGTCGAACATCCCGAAAGAACACACCCGCTTCAAATGGTCATTGATGGGTCTCCGGACACACGGGTGTACGAGGCCGTTGAGACCAATGGGCTCCTGACGTTTACCTGGGCGGATGGAGAGGGTCGGTCGATCATTAAAACAGTCTCGATTGACCAGGGATACGGGCTGAATGTTTCGGTTGAGGTACAAGGCGTCGGCCCCGAGAGCGTGATGAGTCTCGGTACCGGCATGCGTGATACCGGCCCTGTTGAAAGAGCCAACCGCTTTGCAACCTGGGGCGATGCAACGGTTGTGACGGTTGAGGACAAGGAAGATTACCGCCGAGAAAAGGTCGACGGCTCTGTTTCGGTTCAGGGAACGGGCTTGAGGTTTACGGGCTTTGAAGACACCTATTTTCTCAGCGTCTTCCGTGCCGAAGAAGGCGTGTCAAAGGTCGTAATTAACAAACTTTCTCTAACCGAGACCGACGACAAGGGAGAGGTGGTTGATCTTCCGGTTCTTCGTGTCGATATCGTCTCGTCTTCGGGCTTGTTCAAAGGAGAGCTTTTCTCCGCACCGAAGGAATTTGACCTCTTACAGAAAGAAAGTGGGGGGCTGGAAGAGACCCTGCATTTTGGGATTTTCCATCCGATCGCAGTATTTTTTCTTAAGGTCTTGCGATGGATTTTTGGTTATGTCGGCAACTGGGGCTGGGCCATTGTTCTTTTGACGGTGGCCATTCGTATGGCGCTCTTTCCCTTGATGCACAAGTCGACGGTGTCGATGCGCCGGATGCAGAAGGT
>Ga0164315_10002178_pt1 | contig 14964 bp, 14 predicted proteins | sample GuaBasSedimGuay6_FD_113737 | JGI IMG/M metagenome (GOLD analysis project Ga0164315, IMG submission 113737) | Subseafloor sediment microbial communities from Guaymas Basin, Gulf of California, Mexico - Guay6, Core 4569-2, 0-3 cm | ecosystem: Environmental > Aquatic > Marine > Hydrothermal vents... | reverse complement strand
GGAATATGGCCTGGATGTCATTCTGGGACCAGGAGCAAATATTCACCGCAGCCCGCTATGCGGAAGGAATTTCGAATATTACTCAGAAGATCCCCTGCTCACAGGAGAAATTGGCGCTGCCATTGTGAACGGTATAGAATCCAATGGCGTCGGAACATCTGTGAAACACTTTGTTGCTAATAACCAGGAAACAAACCGAAACTTCAACGATGTGCTTGTTTCTGAAAGGGCATTTCGGGAAATATACCTCAAGGGATTTGAAATCATTGTAAAAAAAGCGCAACCATGGACCATCATGTCATCCTACAACAAGGTGAACGGTACCTATGCTTCTGAAAGCAGCTATATACTTACAGACATTTTGCGCGATGACTGGGGATTTGAAGGAATTGTAATGACCGACTGGTTCGGAGGTAAAAATCCACATGCTCAGATCCATGCGGGGAATGATCTGCTGGAACCAGGGACAAGAAAGCAGCACAAAGCATTGAAAAAGGCCGCCAAAAACGGTGAATTGTCAGAGGAAGATATAAACACTTCTGTCAGGCGTATCCTGAAGCTTATCTTGAATTCCCGAAAGATGGAACTCTACCCTTACAGCAATGATCCCGATCTGGATGCCCATGCAGAGATAACCCGCCAGTCTGCAGCGGAAGGCATGGTTCTTCTGAAAAACGATGGTACACTCCCTCTGAAGAGGGTACATAATATCGCGCTTTTTGGGTCCACTTCCTACGATTTCATCGCAGGAGGAACAGGATCCGGTGATGTAAACGAAGCCTATACAGTGTCCCTTGAAGAAGGACTTACAAATGCAGGATTTGTGATCAATGAGGCAGCAAACCAGCTGTTTAAGGCACATAAAACGGCACATGCGGAAGAATTTGAAAAACCGGAAGGGACTCTGGCGGCCATGGTCAATCCGTATACTGCACCAGAGATGAATCTAACAAAAGTACAAGTTGGGCAGGTGGTTGGAACGGCGGATGCAGCCATCGTGACCATTGGAAGAAACAGTGGAGAAGGAGGTGACAGGGTGAAAAAAGATGACTTTCTATTATCAGCCGATGAACAGAAAATGCTCAAAAATGTATGCGAAACCTTTCACGCATCAGGCAAGAAGGTCATCGTTGTTATGAATGTCGGCGGAGTGATTGAAACAGCTTCCTGGAAAGAAAAGCCCGATGCGATTTTGCTGGCCTGGCAGGGTGGACAGGAAAGCGGAAATTCTGTTTTAGACATCCTGAGCGGAAAAGTGAATCCGAGCGGAAGACTTCCCATGACCTTTCCTATCGCACTGGAAGATCATGCGTCAAGTGCCAATTTCCCCATGGAGGGTGCACCCATGAATTTAATGTCGATGCTTTCCAATAAAAAAGACAAACCCGCAGACGAACTGGTAGCCAATGTAGACTACACAAAATACGAGGAAGGCATCTATGTGGGCTATCGTCACTTCGATAAAAGCAACATGGCCGTGTCCTACCCCTTTGGCTATGGTTTATCTTATACGGACTTCGATTACAAAAACATGGACATTGAGCTGATCGATGGAAACATACACATAACAGTACAGGTGGCAAACACCGGGATGGTTCCCGGAAAGGAAGTGGTCGAAATCTATGTATCAAAACCAGATACAGAGATCGACCGGCCCGTTCAGGAGCTCAAAGCATTTGCAAAAACACCCTTGCTGAACAGCGGAGAAAGCACCGAAGTGACCATATATTTCCCGGTATCAGATCTATCTTACTGGAACGAAAACACATCGGGATGGACACTGGAAGAGGGATCCTATACCATCCATTCGGCTTCTTCCTCAAGGGACATCCGCCTGAGTAAGGAAATCCTGGACCTGCACCGCTGAAAAGGAAGATTCCTTTAGATGTGTTTTTTTGATTTACTTGTTAAATGCCACATACCGCAGGTCGTGCATTCATATGCCTGCAAGTCCCTTACAGTTCGGTTTTCTTTGATATACCGGATCATATCCTGTGCCTCTGCAAGCGAATTATACATCGCCTTTTTACATGTAGGGCCGATTGGATCTAAAGACTTAAAATTTGACGTTTTGTAGGCCATCCTAAATTTTACAAAAGTTAATCATTCAAAATCTCCCGTAAAATTACTCATTTTTCGGATGGTTTGGAAAAGTTAACATCGTTCATAAACCCTCACTAGCCATGGAAAGCTCAATGCTTTTTCTGACAATCGGAATCCGTTGGATTCAATAAATTCATGTACCTGTTTCGGACTATGAATGTAGGTTCGAAATGGATTTTTCCTGAGAATTAGATATATTTTTGTGAATTGAGCCAGGAGTTCTGACACCCATCCCCCCAAGGGCATGGTCAGAGCCAGTGCAGTACCTGTTTTGTTCAAGGCGTTTCCCAGTAAACTTTTATACTCAGGATAGCAGCATATCACCTTATCCAGGGATACAAAATCATGTCTGCTTAATTCTTCATGCACATCGTTAAAGTCGGACATTTTAAAGCTGGCAGCATCATGATTGATCTCTTTTGCATAATCAGAAGCTACAGTAATGTATCCGGAAGAGGAGTCTACATCTGTGGTTTTTATCCCACCGTTTCTCACAAATTCCCATTGGATAGCTCCAATGCCTCCTCCAATATCTAAAAGGGATTTTCCTTTCTGATCATAACCCGAAAATAGCGAAAGTAATTTTTTTGTCGTCTTCCGGGGACCCCTCTTTTTGTAGGACGTAAGCTCCTTTTGGGCTGACTTAAGATCAAATAGCATATCGGCCCCACAGCAATGTTCACAGCTCATCTTTGCTTGTTCTTTAGAATGATTCTACGTTTCAGGGATCAATATAGAAAAAAAAATGAAGCCAGATTAACAGTTGCTTTACAGGGGGTGTTGTGATTACCTGATGGCTGGTACGTAGTTTAACCAAATAGAGTCCGCTACTGAACCGGGTATGCCCCTGGTTCAGATCATTCCACCCTATTTCATGGGTTTCCTCGGGCAGAGCATTCCATGAGGACGAATAAACCATTCTACCTGCAATATCCAGAATCTCAATTGTGATGAATTCATTACCAGGAAGTTTGAAGTTGATAAACAACTGATTTGTAAATGGATTGGGATAGGCTACCAACTCTGCAGTTTGGATTTCATTTTTGTTTGGCAGGCTGGTCGTTGAATCAAGACCCTCGCCCGAAAAGTGGATAACCTTTAAAGAATCCATGGGATCGGAACTCGTTATGGTTAACGAATCTTCATAGGGACCTAAAGAAACAGGACTAAATTTCACATACAGCTCTATGGACTCTGATCTACCAATTTCCAGGGGTAACTCATGGTCCATACTTATCGAAAAGCTCTCGGATTCAATGAATTGAAGATCGTAAATGGTGAGTGGACCAATTCCTTCGTTCTGCACACCACTGTTGGTATGAACGCCTCCATTATCATTCCCTTCCTCAACATTGACCCAATGCATACCCTGGTAAGTATCAGGATCTGAAAACTCCCTGGGATTCTCCATGGAGCGCAATGCCCGTGAACCGGCAAAAAACTCATTCAGGAGAGCATGGCTAAACATTTTCCCCTTCTCATACGCTATATAAACATACAGAATCAACAAAATAGAATCATGAAACTAAACTTTGAAGTAACTGAAGAGATAGGGGCCTCTCCGCAACAAGTCTACGGCGCCTGGCTCAATTCAGATCAACATTCAGCCATGACCGGTGGAGAGGCCATTATATCTGACCTTGTCGGAGATTCATTCACTGCATGGGATGGGTAGATAACTATTTTATTCCCATGAAAGCGTATTTTTCTGAAAGTCTGCATGATAAAGGATAATGACAGATGAAATTTCTTGATATCTTCTTTACGAGTTTTCATACCTGTCTCGTAATCTTCAACCTGTTCGGTTGGATTTGGAAAAAAACCAGACGTCTGAATCTCATATGCCTCCTGCTGACCGCGGCATCATGGCTTATCCTGGGAATCTTTTATGGATTGGGATTCTGTCCACTCACTGACTGGCACTTTAACATCCTCAGGAAACTTGGATACACTGATCTACCTGACTCCTACCTGAGTTTTCTATTTACGCGCCTGACCAAACTGCAAATCGATCAATCCCTGGTAGATGCAGTTACTTTATGGGGACTAATAATTGCTTTGATAATAAGCCTTTACCTGAATTTCCGGCATTGGTTCAAACCAGTTAGAAGAAAGAAAGATACCCTGCAATCTTAGCACCTATCCTCCAAGAGCCAGCCAGGAGCAGCCAGGATGTCCGTTTTTCCACTTAAACTTTAAATCCATCTGCTTATCTTCGTTATACATACTTAATTTTCAAGGGGCACGAGGCAATAGTGACAAATGTTCTAATGCAGCTCCCGGTTTCGAATGGGGCAATCATCCATGACTCCAGGTTATTCGAAAGTAAACAAATCACCACGATTCAGGGTTATAGAGGTAAACCATGAAAACGTTATGACTTCAGCTATCAAGAAATTAATTCTATCCACTCTATTTTTATCTTCCATCATGCTACTGGCCTATATGCCTGAAGAAAGCAAAGTTTTTGACTCTCCCTGCGAATTAGTTTCCTTGGAAGAGGTGAGGAAAAGATTTGATTTGGATGGAAACATAAAAATTAGTTTTGAGGATAAAGCCTACACATATCCTACATGCTCATTTAAATGGAAGGATGGCAAGGTCACAAAAACCATAGATATTGGCGGGCAGAAAATGGACGTCGAATTAGAGAGTGAGCTTCTCATTGTAATGGTTAAAGAGGCTAACGAATCTAAATATGAAGCATCCATATCAGTCTATTCAGATGGACAGAATGAAGAGGGTATTGGTGATCTGGCAACTTGGAGTCCCAAGCGAGCTCAACTAACCTTACTCCACAATAGTTACCTGTTCCATGTGCATGTTAGAGCATCCAATGACAACGACGAAAACAGAAAGAACGCCATCGGGATAGCAGGCGTTATCGTTGGTAAATTGTAGAATCATCTGGTGCACAGTGGAAAGATTGTGAAATCCGGTGTCTTTGAGTACTCCTTTTGGTTGAGGGTGCCTTGGACGATAATCATTTATCTTGTATATTAATGGATGATTTGATCTCGTTCAAAACATCAGGGATCATGGAAAATACAGATCGACATCAGCACATGAATAAACCACCCGAGATCATCTCCTATTATACCATGAGACGGGCCATCGGGGTCCTGGGGATCACCCTCCCGCTGATCCTGTTGACCGGGTCATCCCTGTTCGGAGATTACAAAGAGGTTCAGATGTCCATCAGCACCTATTATTACACCAATATGAGGAACATCTTTGTAGGGTTTAACTGCGCAGTTGCCCTCTTCCTCTTCGCATACAGGGGGCACGACTGGATGGACAACCTTGCCGGGTACCTGGGCTGCATTTTCGTCCTGGGGGTAGCCTTCCTGCCCTGCACCATCAGCACTCCCAACCAACCTTGCCTGGTCCCGGTATCAGAGCATAATCCCCTGGTGGGAAAGCTGCATAACATGAGTGCGATATTGTATTTCATCATCCTGATCGTCTACTCACTTTTCCTTTTCCCCAAGACGCATATGGACATGGTAACCGGTGAAAAGATGTTCATGGGTCGCCAGAAGAAGAAGCGGAACGTGGTCTACTACATCTGCGGTAGCATTATGACAATGTCACTGCTGCTGATCATTGCCTACATGTGGATACTGAATAATCGATACTCCGGACTGGAACGCCTCCACCCGGTCTTCTGGCTGGAGTCCATCGTGCTGCTTTCATTCGGAATCTCCTGGCTGACCAAGGGTCAGTTATTCTTCAGGGACGAGAATTACAAAAAGGGGCCGTAGTGGAAATTCCAGCAGCATTGGCCAAATTAATTACTTCTCAACCTCAATTGATTGTTGTTTCGTTCTCCCAGTAGCGTAGGGTTACCATAAAATTTTTATATATCTTTTTTGGCACAAGTTGGAAATGATTTTTTATATTTAGCATGTATGATACTACTCAGTAGTAAATCTTACCATTGGCTTTGTAACAAGTATTTAATTTTGACAAATACTTAAAAGATTACAGCTTATAAATGAGTTAAAATTAAATATATCCCTATAACTTACTCTAGCACAGAAATAGCCATGACAACTTATCTAAAAGGACTGATTACAATCGCACTGATCTCGATCTCAACCTTGCTGACGGCCCAGAAAAATGGTGAAGTCCAGGGACATATCATTGATGAAGCAGGTGAGGCGGTGGCCTTTGCCAATGTTCAATTAATGGGCACTTCCATTGGTACGATATCAGATGAGGAAGGTTTCTATAGCATTAAGAACGCACCTCCCGGCTCCTATACCCTCAGGGTATCTTATGTGGGGTATTCTAAGGGTGAGGCGTCTGTGCAGATAACGGCCGGAGAGGCCACCACCGCCGATTTCCAACTGATTATGACCTCCATCATGGGTGAGGAGGTGGTTGTCACCGCCATGGCGCGCGGACAGGCGAGGGCTATCAACACCCAGATCGCAGCCAGAAATATAAAGAATGTGGTTTCGGAACAGAAGATCAGGGAGCTTCCCGATGCCAATGCTGCTGAAGCACTAGCGCGTCTTCCGGGTGTTTCGGTGATCAGGAGCGGTGGTGAGGCCGTTGAGATCAAGGTCCGGGGGGTCTCCTCCAACACCATGTTTGTGAACGGGATGCGTCTGGACGGCGGATTGGCTTCCATCTCTTCGGCCATGATCGGGAGCATTGAACTGAGCAAGGCCTTTATGGCCGACCAGGATGCGGATGTGCTTGGCGGAAATGTGGAGTTCAAGATGCGTGAGGCGCTGCCTGGCTTCAGGAAGGATATCTGGGTCAGGACCGGCTACAATGGTTTTACCAACTCGTTCAAGATGCAGGATCTGTCACTCCTGCTGAGCAACCGATTTTTTAACGACAGACTGGGGGTGATGCTAAGCCTGAACTATGACCGGAAGAACAGGGGCAGGGACATACTAACAGCCACTCACAACTCCTATGAATCTTCAGTAACAGGATCCGAGGATATAAAGGAAGTTGAGCTCACTAGTGTAGGCCTGACCCGTATCGAAAATCTGAACCAGCGTTTCGGGACCACTATCTATACCGATTACCGGTTGAAAAACGGGAAACTCTATTACCAGGCATTCTTCAGTCAGCTCAATTCAGAAGCTGTCAGTTATAGTAATGGGTTTGGTCAATCCTCCACGAGTTATAATTCATCGCGCTCTCAGGGGATTAACAAGAATTTTTTACATGGCCTTGGTGGTGAACATACCTTTCTGGGTGCGAAAGTGGAATGGGGCGTTTCCATGTCAGGCCTGAAAAATGAGGTGCCGGCAAGCCTATCTTTAGGTGTCCAAAATCCATCAGGAAATGATGCTGGAGCTGTTGGCATTGACAGCTCCACAACCATCAGTGAATATATAAGTCGCGCTACACATAATATAGAGTTGACAGAGGTAGGCACCGCCACCTATGGCCGAGAAGAGTTTTATTCTAATGAGCTGGCTGCCAGTCTGGATGTGGAGGTGCCTTTTCGCATGGGCAGCAAAATCGACGGATACGTGAAATTCGGGGGGAAGGTGCGTGATATGAAACGCGGTTATGATAAGTGGCAAAGAGGCTCAAGTTTCGGTCGCCACTCCGGGGAGATGTTAGGCGATACTGCCATTGCACGGCTCCCCGATTTTGGATGGGTATATACTCCTAATACTGAGTTTGGCTTCTTACCTTTTGCAGTAGAACCATATGCGCATGATTTCTCCCTGTTGGGTGCTCAGAGCTGGTTCCATACCGACTTTGACAAGCTGGAGGATGTTTTGGACGTGTGTGATGATATGTTAAATGTGAAGATGATAGGCGATAAAGATGACTATACCAACACCCAGCGAAACTATGCCGCTTATATCATGGCGGGAATCGACATTGGAGAGTTCATCACCTTCATGCCCGGGGTGCGGTATGAAAAATATGAGTATAGTACTACCGCCAGATGGTTTGTACAGGGTGAGGGTTATGGGGCCTATCCAACTCAGGGCCAAATCGGGGATACTGTTGCGGGCAATTTCAGTGAGGATTTCTTCCCGATGATCCATCTGAAGATCAAACCGACCGATTGGTTTGATATCCGTTTGGCAGCTACCAAGACATTAACCCGCCCCAGTTTCACCCAGATGAGCCCCAAGTATTGGCGGGACCGGTCCCTTAAACAGGTTTTGGGAAGTCCCTACTTGAAACCACAGATCAATTATAACTACGATATCCATCTCTCCTTCTACACCGGCAAGACCGGTCTCTTCACCATCGGGGCGTTCTACAAGAAGCTGACCGATCAGGTGCTGGACTACCAAAGGACGATTATTGATGCGGAAGAAGAGTACGGACTCGATCCGGTTTATGAAGGTAAAGAATACAAACAACCGTTGAACAACCAATGGTTGGGTTATGTGCAGGGGCTGGAGGTTGACTGGCAGACGCACTTTTCGTTCCTCCCCAAGCCTTTTAACGGCATTTTACTGAACATGAACCTGACCTACATGCAGTCGGAGACCAGGTACCCCTTCTATAGCTTTTATAAAGAGTATCTCGATGAACCGCCATATGTAATAAACATAGGGCAGCACGACAGCAGGGTGAACACCATCATCGGGATGCCCACCATGATCGCCAATGTGGCGCTGGGGTACGAACTGGGAGGTTTCTCGGGAAGGATCTCTGCATATTACCAGGATAAAACCATTACCACCGCACAGGCCAGCAATAAATCTGAAGATAGGGACAAGGATGCACTGCTGAGGCTGGATATGCAGCTCTCGCAAAAGCTTAAAAAGGTGCCGGGACTGGTATTTTACCTGAATATAAACAACATAACCAATAACACGGACCGGGTGATAATGACCTACCACCCCGAGAAACTTGCGAGAGAAGAGGTGTATGGTATCTCCGGTGATATTGGTGTCAGATACAAGTTCTAATTAATGAATCAGATATAATCTTAATCTAAGAAAGGAGGTGCGTGATAAACAGAATTATAAATTGATGATTATAAACACTATTTATTCATTAAAAACTTCTTAGAATGAAAAAAGTATTACAATTAATAAGTAAAAGCGTAATGTTGGCAGTTGGTATATTGATGCTGACCGGCGCTACTTCCTTTGCACAATCATCAGTGATTGTTGACCCCGGATTGAACACAATCCAAGCTGCAATGGCAGCTAATCCCGGAGATACACTGATACTGCAAAAGGGGAAAGAGTATGTGGTTAGCGAAGCGATAGAGATCACTGAACCTACAGTAATCAGGGGAGAGGCATATTTGCGGGATGGTACAGGCGACCCTCCTGCAGTGATAAGGGGAAGTGCAGATCCCGGTGAGGAAGAGGGTTTTTATATGATCCTGGCAGCAGCAGACCTCACATTAATAGACTTGGGATTTATAGGTTTTACCTGGGAAAATAAACAAATTGAGGGTATCGTTGGAATTTCTAAGTCATTTCTTGATTTTGAAGCATCCGGGTGTGTTGTGCAGGGTGCCAATAAATGGTTTGTGACCGAAGCATTCTCAGGGTCTGACTTTCTCCTCCATGACAACATCCATTATAATATTGGCACCACTGGCTGGGACAATTATAGTGGTTGGGGCGGCCCTGCGTATAAAGGAGACAGCACTACCAATCACACCTATAACTGTACCTATTTTGTTGGTGGCCGTATGTTTCTAACCGGAAGTTCAGGTCCTGCCGGCTGGCAGTACGCTGACCATTGCACCTATGTCAACAACTGGGGCGAGTCTTTTCACAAGAGTAAAACCGATGGTTACAAGGTAGAGAATAGCATCTTTTTCAATTCGCACTTAAGAGGTTATGTGGGTGAGCGTGTGTGGATGGATGGTGCTGATACTGCCTTATATTGGGGTGGTGACTACGTCAGCTACAGACAGTTGGGAGACACCCTGAATGGTGATTGTGCTGTCTTCCCTCATTCGCTTGATTCTGTGGAAGGTCCAGGTGAAAGGTATGTTATTATCACGAACAACCTGAAGTATAACGAGCAGCGGGTACTGGACTGGCATGAAGCGAACAATGTGACCACGCAGCCATTTATGGCTTGGGCTATGCGATATCGGGCTGAGCAATATGAATGGACTATTGCGCCTAACTGGACACCGGATGATGGTACCGGCTATGATCCTCAATTCGAGATGGGGGCAATCCCGGAAGGGGCTTTTGAGGCATCCTGGGCGCAGAGGATTGATCGCATGGATCCGGAGATACCGGACCATGAAGTTGCCTGGCGTCCTGATGGCGCAGAGCAGAAGGATTTTATCTGGCCCTTGCCGTTTGATTTCACACCAACGAATGCGGATCTCATGACTGCTGGTAGCGATGGCTACCCTCTGGGTGACCTGAACTGGTTAGCCCCAGAGGTGAAAGCTGCCTGGTTGGCAGGTGAATCGAATCCTTTAAGCATCAGGAATCTTGAGTCGGTGGATATGAGGTTGAGGAACTATCCCAATCCTTTCAGCGCTATTACTACGATCTCATATAACCTGCTAACCAGCAGCGACGTAACCTTGAAGATCTACGATATGACTGGTGCCGAAGTGGCTAACCTGGTGAACGAAACTCAGATTGCAGGTCAGCATGAACTGCTGTTTGACGGTGCAAACTTATCGGGAGGGGTCTATTTCTGTCATATCAAGGCTGGAAATGACTCCCAGGTACATAAACTGACCTTAATCAAATAGTTCTCTATTTTTATAGTTGATAGTTTAATAGTCCGGTCTTCTGAAAAGATGGCCGGACTTTTTTTATGGTGGTGTGCCCAGCAGGACACTTAGACTCTTAGATGCACAAGGTTATTTGGGAGGACGCAGGTTCATAAGAAAAAGTTTAGGGTTAAGGTTCAGCATTAATCCTTCAAATAGCAAAAGGGCAAAATCATGGAAGGGCAAATGGAGGAAGAACTTTTTGGAGAACTATATGTTAGTCTTCTTTACTCTAAAATATATTATTATGAAAGATTTAAGGTGGACCATAGAGGATATGCCTGAATTAACAGGGAAAATTATAGTTGTAACAGGCGGTAACAGCGGGCTTGGTTATGAATCTGTGAAAGCGTTTGCAATGAAAGGAGCTGAAGTCGTTTTAGCAAGTCGGTCAACAGAAAAGGGTGAAGAGGCAAGAACTGAAATTTTAAAGGCAATTCCGGGTGGAAAGATCAAAGTGATGCAGCTTGACCTGGGCGACCTGGACTCTGTCAGGAGTTTTTCCACTGCATTTAGAAAAAATTATAAGAAACTGGATGTTCTACTTAATAACGCCGGTATTATGATGAGTCCGTACTTTCAAACAAAAGACGGATTTGAAGGACAGTTTGGAATCAATCATCTTGGACATTTTGCTCTTACCGGATTACTGATAGATGTGGTGCTTAAAACACCAGGCGCGAGAATTGTGAATGTTAGCAGCGGAGCTCACAAAAGAGGAGTTATGGATTTTAATAATCTACAGTTCAAAAATGGCCAGGAATATACTCCCATGAAGGCATATGGGCGCTCAAAACTCTCCAATCTTCTGTTTACTTATGAACTGCAGAGAAAGCTGGAGGCAGCTAAAAAGGAGACGATTGTAGCCGCGGCCCATCCCGGAATAGCCATGACCAACCTTGCACGTTACCTGGAAGGCAAGTTTCTATTTAAAATCCTGATTCCCCTTTTCAAAAGGATGGCACAGGACCCGGCCATGGGCGCTTTACCGCAGATCAGGGCTTCCGTCGACCCCGAGGTAAAAGGAAGTGAATATTATGGCCCTGATGGTAAAAATGAATACAAGGGTTATCCAGTTGTTGTGCAATCCAACAAGGCATCACATGATCTCCAGGATGCAGCAAAGTTGTGGGAGGAATCGGAAAAGCTGACTGATGTGAAAATTCCAGTGGCTCAGGATTAAAAAGTAACTACCTTGTCACTATCCACTACCCAACTTGTGAGTTCAGCCATGGTACTTATTTCTGTTCCATCGATAAGTGGAATATTTTTTAGTCCTCTGGCATCAGCACAACCACCACAGATTTTAACTTTTGCGCCTTTCGCGATAGTGGCTTTTAACATCCTTTCAATATTGTAATACCCACTGGGCGTGGTTTGATTTGCAATCGCACAGTTGGCAGCATCAGCCATTAAAAAAACTCTGACTTCCACTTCCGCATGGCCTTTACCGAGTTGCATAGCCAGACGTAATGCATTATAAGCTTTTTCAGTCCCATAGGGAGCATCATTTATCAGAATCAGTATTTTCTGTGTCATAGAAGTAACGTTTTCAACAATAAGAAATATCGACAAAAATAACAATTAATGCAGTATTTTCATTAACGTATTGTATACGTTTTTTCCAATTCAATTAAATGAAGTGTGACATGTATATCATTTCGATATTAAACTTATATTGAATTTTTCTTTAACCTTAATAATAACTCGAAATTCAAATGGTGTCCCCCAGCACAAGTGAAGAATATCAAGACAATGACAAGAAATGGGAATCTCTTCTGAGGATCTCTGAAGAAGCTCATACTGCCGTAAGCATTGAAGAATTTGTCGCTACCATACATGATATACTCGCAGATCTGATAATGGCCAAAAATTTCTTCATTGGTCTGTATGAGGAATCCTCCAAAAAGTATTTCTTCCCCTACTTCGAAGATGAATATGACAAGATTGAAACTGCTGGAGTGAGCTTTGACTATGACGAATCATTAGAGGTGACCCTGTATGATTTATCTGGAACCCTATCAGACTATGTACGAAGAACAGGCACTCCCGTTAGATTTCCAAATGAGGAAATGAACAAATTGTATGAATCGGGCGAAATAGAGCTCTTTGGCTCCCAATCAACTTCCTGGCTGGGTGTCCCCTTAAAGCTTTCAGGAAATTCTATTGGGGTGATGGTTGTCCAGGCCTATGACATTGCAGATGCATATTCGGTGAAAGATGAAGAGTTATTGGTCTTTGTTTCGGATCATATTGCCAGAGCCATTGAAAGTGTCAGAGCTGAAGAAAAAATCAGAAAACAACATCTGCTGGTACTTCAGCAAACACAGGCGATTACAGATAGTATCAGTTATGCAAAGCGGATTCAGTCAGCATCTCTTCCTTCTCCGGCTTATATGGATAATATTCTATCTGATTATTTCACGATCTATAAGCCAAAAGATATAATAAGCGGAGACTTTTACTGGGTAAGAGAGATAGATGGCTTTATAGTGGTCGTAGTTGCAGATAGTACCGGACATGGTGTTCCGGGTGCACTTATGAGTATGTTAGGTGTAACGCTTCTTAATGAGCAATTCAGAACTTTCGGGATCAGACAGCCTGGGGTAATTCTCGGACATTTAAGGACCAAAGTAAAAGAAATACTAGCCCAGGAAGGATCTGCAAACGATCAACAGGATGGAATGGATATGGCCATTGCCATTATTGACCCGGAGAAAAGAGAATTCCAGTTTGCCGGTGCCAACAGACCTCTTTTTCTGTTCAGGAAGAAGGACCAACTAGCGGATACTGAAAAGATTCCTTATTCATCATTAGAGAATGATGATTACGATTTATATACCGTTAAAGGAGATCAGCAACCCATAGGTGTACATTGGGAAGAAAAAGAGTTTACCAGCCATTTGATAAAGCTTGAAGAACAGGACTCCCTTTATATATTTTCCGATGGCTTTGTAGATCAATATGGAGGTAAAAAACGTAAAAAGTTCAAAACCCGTAATTTTAAGGAACTACTCCTGTCTGTTCAGGCCGAATCGATGGAGAATCAGAAGGAATTGATTGAAGTTGCTTTCGAAAATTGGCGTGGCAGCAATGAACAGATAGATGATGTTTGCGTGATTGGGGTACGGCTTTGTTCTTGAAATAAGTGGGAACGTATTATTTTGATTTGCTGGTTAAATGCCACATCCCACTGGCGGTGCACCGATATGCGTTCAATTCCATTACCGTGCGAGTTTCCCGGATATGCCGGATCATATCCCGAGCCTCCTCAAGCGAATTGTAGATGGTCTTATTACACGAAGGAGTGATCGGATCAAAAGACTTAGAATTCGAAGTTTTGTAGGTTGCCATAAAATAATGCAATTACAGATCATTCAAGATCTCCCGTAAAACTACTTATTTTATAAAAAGGAAGATAAAATATTTGATACGGGAAGGGAGCTATGGCCTGATCAGAGGGTAAACGGAGTTTTTGAGGACACTATTCCCAGCCTGCAATACTGGCAAGTATATACCACATGGCATAAGCCTTTCGGTTGGCCGTAATGTGTTGCGAATTGTGTGCACCGTAGGTGACTGAACCTCCGGGTGATGACCTGTTTTCGAAATAGCCATCTCCAACGCTGTGCTTGCTTTGCCAGTCTGCATAAAAGTCACCCCCTGCTGAAGAGTTTCCATCGTCCCCCGCATCTTCCCAGTAGTTCCCATCCATATCATGGGTGTCTATGCCATAATAATCAAGGCAGTAAAAATTGTACTCATTGCAGTAATTAATAATCAAATCCGCCTGGTTCTTTGGTTTTCCATCCCCCACATTGTCGCCTTTGTTGGCGTGGCCGGTCATGAATATAAAGGTGACTGAATTCCCTCTTTGCCCCTCACCGAATCCAATTTTGCTTCCGCTCTCACCATACTCATTAACCAAGGTTTGCATTCCCGGGATATAGTTGGCAGCTACATCATGTCCGGCAATATTACACCAACTCCACATGACTACATTGATCTCGGAGTTGTCTGGATCATCCAGATAGTTTCTGCTTGCCTGGATAAATGCAGTTTCGTTTCGACTCAGATCAGAGGCATCAACTCCTGCTTCAGCGTAGGAAGCCATGGCATTGTCTCTGAAATCGAGTTTGTCGAATTGCGGATTG
>Ga0164315_10002177_pt1 | contig 14966 bp, 10 predicted proteins | sample GuaBasSedimGuay6_FD_113737 | JGI IMG/M metagenome (GOLD analysis project Ga0164315, IMG submission 113737) | Subseafloor sediment microbial communities from Guaymas Basin, Gulf of California, Mexico - Guay6, Core 4569-2, 0-3 cm | ecosystem: Environmental > Aquatic > Marine > Hydrothermal vents... | reverse complement strand
TAAGCAATAAGCATTAAGCAATAAGCATTAAGCAATAAGCAATAAGCAATAAGCAATAAGCAATAAGCAATAAGCATTAAGCATTAAACAATAAGCAATAGGTATTAGACATTAAGCATTAAATACTTTGAAGATATTAAAATAACTTATATCCAAAATAATTTTGGGAGGAATTGGTAATAAATGAAGAGCTCATATTTGTTTTCCTTTGGTTTAGTAGCACTGGTTATTTGCATGGGGTTGTCCGTTTCACCGCTTTGGGCAATAGCGCCTGATGGCGTGACAAGGCATATGGATAAGATTAAGACAGAACTGACAAATCTTGAAGTTCAGCCTGGCGGTAATAAAATAGGTGTTTTGCCCCTTCAAGGTGATAGTGGAACTACTGTTCGTGATAAGCTTCAGATTGTTTTCAGCAATAGTGGTAAGTTTGAGGTAATTGCCCGGGACAAACTTGATGTTTTAATCCAGGAAATTGAGTTTCAGGAAGGTGCTGAAATAGATGGCAAAACGGCCAAAGAGCTTAAGCTTAAAGGTGTCGACTATCTGATCACCGGTTCTGTAAGTCAATCGAAAGAGGGTGCAGGAACAAAGGTAACACTTAATTTTAAGATGACAAACTGTTCAACAGGGGCAGTTAAATATGGCTATAGTAATGAGATACTTTTAAGCCTTGATGATAAACTTGGCTGGTTTAGCAAAACGGTAGGGCCTATAACAATAATTGTTACAGGTTTTGTTTTGTTGTTAATCCTTGTTCTTATCTTTCGTTTTTTTAGAGGTGCAAAATCTGCTGCTGCAGGTACAATTTTTGCTACAGTTAAGGACTATTTGCTATCAGACAAAAAGATACGTGAAAGTACTGCCACAGAATTAAAGCAGATCAAATCAAAAGTGAAAGATCTGGCAGCAAAGGCAACTGATGCAGATAAAGGTGATTTGGCTACTGCATCAAATGCTGTGGGTAACGAGATAGACTTACTTTCTCAAAAGGTTAATGGTGCTCCCTTTGGTCAGGATATTAAAAAAGCTCGTGCAATTCCCCGTGATGTTGCTGATCGTTTGAAAGCAGCAGATCTTGCTTTTACTGATCGAGTCAATGATTTAAGACAGCATGCATTTCGTGCCTATGAACTGGCAGAGGAAAAACGTTTTGATGGTCTTGATAATGATGTCATAAAACTTAAAACAGAAACTGCTGCTTTAACTGAGAAGTTTGAAGAACGTGGTCGTATATTAAGAAGTTTTTAGTATCTCAATTACAGGTAGAAAATGTAAATTGCAGGTAAATTAATAAGAAATGGGATAAAAATGGATTTGTTTTTCTGGAAAAATGTAACGGAACACAATACGTGGAAACGTGATAAAGGTGGAATCGGTACTGTCATTACAGAACGTGAACTTAGTGGAATGACCTGGCAGACCTTTGTTGTTTTACCTGGTACGAAATGTCTGTTTATAGATAATGGTGTAAGCCAGGGGGAACTAGAATCAGGGAAGTATACTTCTGACAGTCTTTATCAACGTTTCACACAGCTTCGCCTCAAGTCTGCTGTACGAATGTTTACTTATGATTCTGGTGATATTCACTTTGAATATGACACAGGTCGTAATTTTTACACCAAAGAAAATGTAAAAACCGGTGGTAAGTTAAGCATTGTAGTAAAAGTTGATGACGGTCTTTTGTTTCATAACAATTTTCTTAAAGAAAAGAAGGAAATTTTTAAAGTTGATTTAGGTGCATTTGTAAAAGGTGAAATAGATCACATTATCTCAAGTTTTATTGTTCAGCATAGCTTTGAAGAGTTGTATGGTAATCTCGAACTTCGAAGTGAACTGTTAAATAAACTTAATTCAGAATTAAGAACAACTTTCTCTCGAATTGGTGTTGATCTGGTTCATATTCCCTATTTTGATTATGATGAAGGTGCATGGGAAGAAGCTAAAGATAAAAGTGGTGAACTTGAATTAGCCCGAAAAATGATGAAGGTTGATGTTGATGTATGTAATCTTCAATACGAGAAAAATAGAATTAACGCTGAACTGGCACTTCGTGAGCAGCTTCTTACTCAGGAATTTGAGATAAAATCATCTCTTGAGCAAGCACGGTTAGTGCAAAAAGGTGAAGAAGACATAGAGGAAGTCTCCCAGGACAAAAGACTTCTTGGTTTGAAGATTCTTTCAAGGGAAACGGCTGCTGAGATGCAAGCCTTAAATACAGAAGAAGAAAAGATGAAGTTCCTTGATCGTCTTGATGAAAAGCGCTCCCTGTCTTCTCAGCAAAAGCTTGAAATACTTCGTGCTATTGATGAATCAAATGAAGATCATGACCTTGCACGTGATCTCTTTGTTAAAAAGACAAAGTTAATGAATGAGCAGGAATTTGATCTTCTTCATCTTAAATATCGTCATGAATTAAATGTTCAGGGCCTCAAAAATGACAAGGAAGTTCAGGTCTTAGAACATGATCTTCTTAGAAATGGTGCATTAAACCAGGGCGATCTAGACAAAGTCAGAATAGACAATGACTATAATGTCGATGCTGTAAGAATTGAGCTGGAGAAAAGAAGGCGAATTTTTGAGCGTGAAGAATCTGTAGAAGATGCAAAAGCTGAACGTGATATAGAATCAACGAGAATTGATACCTACAAAGAGATGAAGGAAGCCAAGGTTTCGGTTAAGGCTCAGGAACAGCTTGTTGATGAACGTGCTTTTGATGCAGCTCACCGTCGTGAACTTGAGAAAATGAAGCAGATGAACGTGATGGGCGCAACGGCCCTTGCTGCAATGGCCGATGGTGATGAGCGTGCTGCAATGCTTGGCAATCTTGCAAGAACTCAGGCCTTCAAAGGTATGTCTCCTGATGAAATTCTTGCAGCTTCAGCAAGTGACAGTCCTGAAGTAGCAAAAGCATTCCAGGAAAAATTCAGACTTGCTGCTATGCAGACTGAAAGAATGCTAGATATGAAAGATGCACATATAAATGATATTAAAGACTTTGGGAAAGATGCACAGCAGACTGTTCGTACTGTTGAAACAACAAGAGCAGCTAATCCTGTCCATACCAATGTAGGTATGTCTGGCGGAATGGGAATGGGAATGGGCGGAATGATGGCCTGGCCTGCAGCTGTTCCTGGTGTGATTGCTTCCGGTGGTGCTGTTAGTTCTCCTTCCGGCAATAATGCCGATGGAAGTTCAGACAATACCGGTGGTTCAGGGGCATCACAAGGACAAAATAGTGGTGGTTCAGGTAATGGTTCGGATGCAATAGAAGAAAAATTCTGTACTAAATGTGGAAAGAAACAGCCTGGTGATGCAAAGTTTTGTAGCTCATGTGGTTATAGTTTTCCTGATTCAAAGTAGTGTAGAGCTAAACAGAATAAATCAGAGCAAATAGAGAAACAGTGTTTAACAAAAGGAATAAGTAAATGACATCTACCTCCAGCCAACCTTGTCTGGTTTGTGGCGCCTATTTGTCTCCATGGATTATAGAAAATGGTGGTTTTTGTAACACCTGTGGTATGAAGTTAGGTTCGTCTGGTGTACCTGTTTTTACGTTAGAAGAACTTTTTGACGCGGTAAAAAAGGGTACGGAAGGTGTTAATGACCTGGCAGAAAAAGTAGGCATGCCTTTGCCTAACATCGAACGTGTATTTAACCTTGTACAAAAGGCTCAGGCACAGGCATCCTCAGGCGATGAATTACAGGCATCCTCAGGCGATGATTCGCAGGAAGTTGCAGCTGATAACTCGCAGCAAAAGATCTCAAGCCCTTGTGATTCGCCACCTTCCTTTATCAACCATCCAAAGATTGGTCTAACTACAAGGGTTTTGACAAAAGATCCTAAAATAACTCTTATAAGAGAATCTATTCCAATTCCAGCTCTCAAGTTTTCATATACCAACGCTTTTTATCATAATCAATCAGGTGAAATTTCTCTGCTTTTATCACTTGAAGGGGAGGATTCACTTCTTCATGATTTAAAATTAACTATCAAAGGTGATATTGCGCGACCTTTCAATGTAAATATGGAAGATTATCTTGGTTTAGAGAAAAAAATAGTAGTAACTCCAACAGTCTTTCCGGCCAGTAGTTTAAAAATACATGTAAGTGCTTTTGATGCAACAGAAGAACCTCACTGTTGGTCTGGTGAAGTAGTTATTGGTGATGTGGAGCAGACCATTGAACATGATGGTGCACAACACATTCACATTGAAGATCATTCAAGTAAGAATGTCGGTGATAAAGGTGGCGTTACTGTTTCTGGAATGGAGTTCAGCCAGACTTTACGAAGGAGACAACTTGCTCAGCCATTTAAGTGTGAGGTAATTTTCAATAGAGATGATGTTGCAGAAAGGCAGCTCTCTATTTCTGCCAGAGCCGATAGAATTAGGGCGCGGGAGATTTTTTCAAGAGCAAGAAATCGTGCCGGCAAAGGGCTCTACGAAAAGGCCTATGAACATATTCGTGAGGTTGAAGAAATTGGTTTTATGCTTCGCGATGCTCAGGAACTAAGGAAGAAGATAGAGCATCAGTTAAGCAGACTTTCTCTGGAAAAGGGCGAAAAATTATTTAAAAAAGGGGAGCTAAAAAAGGCATACGAATTTCTCCAGGAACGTAAAGGCTTGATTTACAATCAGAAGATCATTGATCTTTTGATAGAAATTGAAGATATTGGCGAATATTGTAAGGATGCATTGCAGTTAATTGAAGAAGATGAACTGGAAGAGGCCTTGTCATTGGTTGAGGCTGCAGAAAAGTTTGCTCCTTTGTATGAAAGAACAAAGTATGTAAGGCAGATTTATGATGCAGGTTTTGAGCAACAGATTGAGCTAAACAGGCAGCTTGAAGCCGAAGAGGAGGCTGCAAAAGTTGAACGTGTGGCTCGTGAGAAACAGGCTAAAGAAAGGGAAGCAAGAAAACAAAAGCTTGCATTGCTTGAAGATGAAATCACCGTCGGTATAGAAGAAAAGAAATGGCGGACCGTGATAAGGGTGGTTTCACAGTATCAGCTTTTGGAAGGGTTTTCAGAACAGAAGGTATCTGATTCTCTGGCTGTTTATAAAGAAGCCTTTGAAAAAGAGTCATTAAGCTTGCGTCCCATGGGAAGACTTACAGGTTCTGAAGAAAACGATCCGGATATTTTGTTAATTGGTGAATCAGAATTAACTATAGGACGTGATTTTCGTAATGCTATCGTACTCGTAGATGACTCAGGAAAAACTGGTCGTTCTCACGGTAGAATTGTAAGATCCGGCAAGGGAGAATGGCAGATTCAAAGAATTGGAGGAGAATATGGCAGTTCTGTTCAGCCAATTTCTCTGAATTCAGAATTTTTGGAACTAGGATCTTCTTCTTCTCTTCACGATGAAGATATTGTCACCTTTTCCGGCATTGTAGATATTAGTGTAAAGAAGAATGATTCATCTCTTCGATTAAACTTTTCGAGGTTAGCTGAGCGGGATGCAAAGTATTTGAATCTTGTGTTATGGGTATTAATGGATTCATCTGCTAAAGCCGGTGGAGATTCATGCTCAATACCTCTTTCCAGATGTACAGATAGTGTTTTTGAAATCTATCTCAGTAATGATATTTTCTGGATTTCACCGGTTGAAGGTTCAGGTGTTTCAATTTCAATAGATGATGAACCATTGATTCAGGCCAGGCCACTTTATCACAATGAGATCATACTGGTTGGTGATGATGAATATTATTTTTATCAGGTGCGCTCAGAAGAGGAATTGTGGTGGGCAGAAGACGAGCTGGATAGTCGATGGAAGTAGTTTTTACCCGTTTGAAATGATTAGGAGTTAGTTATGGAAGCAGTTAAACCACGATTTGAATTTCGTACTTTTGCACAGGATTTTGGAATTGTTCTTTCTAAAATGAGAAAGCTTTCTCCTTGTTCAGGCATAAGAGAAAGCAATGAAATTTACATAATGTCTTCAGGTAACAATGAAAATAACACAAAGATCCGTGATGGGAAAATGGACATAAAGGTCTTTGTTAAAGAGGAAAAAGGTCTTGAACAATGGAACCCTCGAATGAAGGGTACTTTTCCTATGAAGGCCTCAATGATTCAAGATGAAGTCTTTTCTGCCTTTGGTGTAGAAGTTCCTGAATTTAAAAGAGATGAATATACTCAAGAGCAGTACATAAAAGAAATTATTGATGTTCACAGTGAACTTAACGCAGTTCGTATTTTCAAAAGACGTTTTGCATTTTCAGTGAATGACACTATTGTTGAGCACGGTGAGATTATGATAAATGGTGCTGCAATTCAAACAGTGGCTGTCGAATCAACAGATCTTGATGCCATACTTAAAGCAAAGACAATGCTTGCACTTGACGAATATGAAAATATTAACTATCTTCTCGCAATAAAGAGAGTAATTGGAATGGAACCTCTTGCATAGTTACAGGTGAGTAATTTTATTCTATTCTGGAATTTACACTATCATTTAAGAAACAAGGTAAATTAATTATGGGCAAAGAAATAGAACGAAAATATCTATTAAAAGGTGATGGCTGGAAAGGTGTTAAAGGAACTCATTATTGTCAGGGGTATCTTAACAGCATTAAAGAAAGAACAGTTCGTGTCAGAACTATAGATGATAAAGGGTTTCTCACAGTTAAAGGCATTTCAGTCGGAGCAACAAGACTTGAATATGAATATGAAATTCCCGAAAAAGATGCGAAAGAGTTACTTACAGAGCTTTGTGAAAAACCTCTTATTGAGAAAAGTCGATACAAGGTCGAGGCCAACGGTCTGATCTGGGAAATTGACGAATTTTATGGTGAAAATGAAGGTCTTGTGGTCTGTGAAGTTGAACTTGAATCAGAAGATCAGAAAATTGACTTACCTTCCTGGGTAGGTGAAGAAGTAACTTCAGATCCCCGCTATTTTAACAGTAATTTAATTAATCACCCTTATAAGAATTGGTAGATATAATGAAATCCCTGCAGGTCAAGTTTGCAATCTTTGTAATCTTCGTGTTGGTCACTGTTTTACATCCTTTATCATCCCTCCTTTATGGTCGTGAATTTCTTTATTCCTATAGAATGGAAGAAAGTGGAAGAGGTGGAGTTGCTATAGTTGAAGTGAACGAAGAAACTGGCAACATAGGTCATCACGCCATTATTTGTGAAGATAGTCGTTTGTCTATGGCAAAAAAGGTTAGATATAATGCGGCTGCTGATAGGGTAGGTATAATCAATGAAGGTGAAGAGCCGCCTTTTGTTTTTTTAAGCAAAACCTCCCCTCCTTCTCTCGTAGGAACTGCCGATGTTGATAACCTTTGTGATGAGCTAAGAGTTTATAAACGATATTTTGTTACCTCCTGTGACAAAGGTGAAATTGTTCTCTTTAAGGGAGTAGACGGTAGTGAGCAGAAAACCTTTAAGGCAAAAAAGGAGCTCTCCCCACCAGGCAACAGGCCTGAAGATATCGTTGTTCTCAAAAACAGGGCCGAACCTGTTGTTGTTAAGGATATGACAGAACCTGCAGTTGAAAGTAATTCTGGTAATGAAGTGAAGAAAACTGATATCGCTATAGTAAGTTTTCAAAAAGATAATAAGTCAGGTAAAAAAATAGGGAACAGAATTATAGCTTTGTCTTTACCTGAATTGAAGTTAAAAGGTGATGTTTTAATCCCAAGAAATCATCCTGAACTTCATGTTGCCGGTAATCATAAATTGTCCGGGCCAGGCCCTGAGGTACTCCTTGTTTCAGAAGAAACAAACACTGTTCTTACTACCCTTGATTTTTATGGTGCCATTGGGATGATGGATCTTGATGGAGTAATTAAAGGCAATTTGAAAAATTACAGGTCATTCTCTCTTGATAAAGAAGGTAAATGGGGAACAGCATTTCCTGATAGAGCCTGTCTAGTCAATATTAATGGTCATCATTTTGCCCTCATTACAAATGCAGGCTTAAATGGTGGAACGAATCTCATTGATTTAGAAACAAGAACAATTGTACGTAGATTTAATACTCCACCAGGTCTTGAAGCTCCTTCGTATTTGCCTTCGTGTATGACAGCTGTTTCTGTTTGTTCGGGAAAGACTAAATACCGAAAAGGTAATGAGATAATAAAAGAGTATCACCCCGATAAAAAGCTCTACACCTTTGATTTTTCAGGTTTAAGTGGAAGTGACGTATCTGCTATTACCCTATCAACAACAAATATAAGGATAGAAGGTAAGGCTTTAATTGGAGTAAATAAAGAGACCAGTCCTTTAGTCTTAATCTCTGCAAAAGATACACTGCTTGTGGTAAACGCAATTGACGGCGAAGTTATTGAAAAAATTCAATCTATTGGAATTCCTCAAAGGTTTGAACTGAAAAATTAGATTTTAGAACAATCCAAAGACTCCATTTGGAGTATATCCAAGATAGCGATACCAGGTTTCACCCATCACAATACTCGTACCCCAGCCGATTACAAGCATTACGAGGCCGAATTTTGCAGCGTCTGTAAAACTGTATTGGTCTGTAGAGTAGAGTAAAAGAGCAGGTTTTGAATTAAAAGGAAAGACGTAAACATGTTCAATGAGTAATGCCACAGGAAGGGCAAGGCTTAATACAGGGTACCCGAATTTCTGGGCAACACCGATGGCAATAGGAACAAACAACATGGTACGCATCGTTTTTGATTGAAAAACAAGGGCACTGGCCAGCATACTTCCTGTAAGGAGGAGGTATAAAGCCCAGAATGGTGTAGTATCACCTAATCCCATAGCATCAAAACCGGCATTTACTGCAAGAGATGGAAGCCCTGTTCTTTTGAAGCCTGCTCCAAGGGTGTAGGCACCTGCTGAAAACAGCAGGAGATGCCATGGAATATCTACGTCATTCCATTTAACAACTCCAATTTTTGGCATCAGGGCAACAATGGCTCCAACAAAAGCGACTGCCGTGGCACTAACTCCGTGATATTTATCTGTAGCCCATAAAGCAAGGATCGTACAAAAAATTACAACAGCTTTTATTTCATTAAATGTAATAGGTCCCAGTTTGTTAAGCTCCTTATTGAGAGCGTCCATTCCTCCGGCAATTGAAGGTGTTTTTTCCTCTTCTTTTAATGGGAAAATCCACTTTGTTGCTACAAAATAACCAACAAAGAGGAGGGATACAGACACAGGAAATGCAACAATGAGCCAGTCATTAAAAAATATAGATCCGTCAATTGCCCCTGAAATAAGGGAGGCCGCAAGAAGATTTGCACCTGAGCCTGTTACAAATGCGCCAGCTGCAATGTTTATACAAAAGAGGTTCTGGAGTACAATATTACGACCAAAGTTGTTTTTGTCCTTTCCTCCCCTTGCTCCATAAACAGTTGCAATAACCATAAAGATTGGGAGCAAAATTGCTGCTTTGGCAGTGGTTGCCGAGATAAATGCAGATAAAACAACATTTATTAAAATAAAGCTTATTAAAATAGATTTCGCCGAGTGTCCGTATTTAACGATAAACCAGAGTGCAAACCTTTTGGCAACACCAGTAGCTGCAAGCATACTTGCAAGAATGAAGGACAAAATATTAAGCCACATAATTTTATGACCAAGTTGGGCATAGGCTACTTTTTCAGGCAGCACATTGGTAAGCACAAGTGTAATTATTAAAATTAATGATGTGAGATAGTTTGGTATGGCCTGAGTCATCCATAAAATTACAGCTGATACAAAAACTGCAAGCATAGCAATATTTGCTTGAGAGAAAGCCTGCGCACCCATTGACTTGTAAAAGGGAAGAACTTTATCACTGAGAACCGTTGAATCAATGGTTTCAAGAAACGGAATTTTGATTACCCACATGATTAAAATAAAGGCAAGAATTGCCAGGGGCCCGCCTATATAAGCAATTTTTTGCTCTAAAGGAGCCTTGTCACGAACAGGAAGATTCTCCATTCTGTAGTTATCCATATTCAGAGAATGTTCATGATTATCCATAGGTTGGTCCTTATATATTTAGTGCTTGCTCTTATACTTTTAGTGCTTGGTCTTATGCTTTTAGTGCTTGGTCTTATGCTTTTAGTGTTTTGTGAATCAAATCAAGTTGAGAGATTATTGATTCGTAACTTTCCGGTCTTTTTTCTCTGTTTTTATTCATCATTTCTTTGACCAGAGTACTTAATTCTTCAGGGCACTCACTCATATCTTCTTTCAACTCAGGAACAGGATCTTTCAAGTGCGCAGAGATTAAATCGCCAATGCTTTTCCCTGTGAAAGGAGCTTTTCCTGATAGAAGGTGAAAAAGAGTACATCCCAGTGAATAGACATCAGCTCGCCAGTCCAGATCATGTTCACATCTGATTTGTTCCGGTGAAATGTAATCTGGAGTACCAAGTATTGCACCTTCAGCAGTTAAAGTACTGTCAAATTCGTGTTTGTCGGGCTTGGCAAGGCCAAAATCTGTGACTACGGTAATTTCTTTTTCGTTATCATACATAAGGTTTGCAGGTTTTATGTCTCGATGAATAAGTTTGGCATTTTGCCATACAAAATCCAGGCCCTTTGCTGTATCTCTTATTGTTGAGAGAGCAGTTTCCACAGGAACAGGATTTTTTATTTTGAGCATTTCATTTAATGCCATTCCCTTTATATACTCCATTGTAAAGTATGGAACACCCAGCCATTCTCCTCCAGAATAGACTGAAACAAGGTTAGGATGGGCAGGAAGGCTTGCAAGCATTCTTCCCTCTCTCACAAATCGGTCTTTACAGTTTTTATTAGATGATAATTTATATCCAATAAATTTGAGAGCTGCTTTTCGATTGAGCATTTCATCAATTACCAGGAGTACAACGCCCATAGCCCCTCGCCCGAGAACTTTTATAATTTTATAGCTTCCTACAATATCCCCTTCTTTGAGCTTTGCCGGATCCCGTGTTTCGGCAATTACGGTGGAGTTACTGTCAGAAGTGTTGCGAGCATTTGCAGGTTGCTGTGCATTAATTGCAGGTTTATGTGCAGCAACTTGTTCAGACTCATTTTCAGGTTTGTTGGCAGAAGCAGGTTTGGATATTCCCGATGGAGCACTTCCTGAAATTACTGTAGCATCAGATGCTGATGGAGATTGGTGGCTAATTGACAGAGATGCTGTATTAATACTGCTTTGACCAATTATTTTTGCGGCGGCTTCAGAGTTCTTTGCCACAATATCTGCCGCCGACATCTGGTTTGACTGCATAGTATTAGAGTCAGGTTCTTCTGCCATAGAGAAAACACAGGCACAGTCAGGGCATATAAGGGTCGATGAAATGGCATCTTCAATATCAAACTCATTTTTACATTTTGGGCAACGAGCCTTCTTTTTATCCACTATTTGCTCCTTTAAAACACTGTAGTCTCAGAATATTATCATGAAAGAACACTCTCATCCCAGAATACTATCCTATGAGTCCAGCTTCTATAGCTAGTTTCTCAAGCATTTTCACTGCCATTTCACCTTCATCATCAAGACAGATACTTTGATCATTTACAAAGGTATCAATATGTTTGTTAATAATCGTCTCATCTGTTTCTATGGCATGCTTTTTAATATACCCCATTATAGAGGTTTTATTTTTACGGGCAAATGAAATACTCTTATTTATTATTTTTTCTATATTTTTTATGGTGTTTGGGGAAAGCGTTTTCCGTGCAGCCAGACAGCCAAGTGGAATAGGAAGTCCTGTTTTATCTTGCCACCATTGCCCGAGATCGCAAATAATCGTCAGCCCCAGGTCTTTGGCAAGAAATCGACTTTCATGAATAATTACTCCTAAGTCTGCTTTTTCTTCTAACACAAGATTCATGATCTCGTCATATCTACTGTGAACTTCAGTGATTGACAGGTCTTTGTATGTTTTATCTGCCTTAAGTTTGTATATTTCATTTAGCCGAAATAGCAAGGTTGCTGTTGTATGTTCCCCGGGAAGAGCAACAGTCAGATTCTTTCTTCCTGATGAGATTACAGTGTCGTTTTTTGCCACAATTAAAGGCCCGCAGTTCTTACCAAGAGCAGCTCCGCAGCTTAACAGTTCATATTCATTACGAACGTGAAGCCAGGCGGCAAAAGATAATTTAGTTACATCATATTTAGTTACATTAAATTTAGTTACATCATATTTAGTTACATTAAATTTAGTTATATCATTTGTCTTTGATAAAGCATGCCTGTTTAACTCTTCAATATCCAGGTAGGTAAATTCCGGTTCTATCATTGATTCATTGGCAAATGTTGATTCATCGTTGAAATTAATCAAATCCAGAGCCAGAGCTCCAAAGATGAAAGTATCGTTAGGACATGGTGATATAGCAATTGATAGTTTCATAGGTTATTTTTAGAATTTTTGTAACTTTTCTATTTTTCATGAGTCTATAAAATATGTTGATAAAGTGAACTATTTTAATATAAAAAGATATTGTAGCAGAAATCTACTTATCTTTTTATTGTAGGTGACTCTTAAACTGATCTAAGATGAATATTAAGGAGATGGAGGTGGAATTAATGAAATGTAACAGTAATCTCCTTTTGTCTATAAGGCTTATATTAGCAGGTTTAGCTTTTGCTTTGGTTACAGTAGCAACCTTATCTATTAGTTCGTTCAAGATTTTTGTTGCTATAATTTGTATTAGTATTTTTATGACGAGCCCAGGTTCTCTTGTTGCTGCAGGTTGGGGAACTCCGGTTGTATCATCTGATCAATCTGATATGGTACTTCCATCTACAGGTTCATATTCATCTACTCAACATCTTTCAAGCGGTGCTTACTCAAATTCACAACAGCTTGGTCGTAATTCTCTTTCGTCAACACAGCAACCGGATACTTCACCTTCAGGTTCTTCTTCCTGGGGCACTTCTTCAGGTTCTGTTTCTGCAGGCTGGGGAAATGTAGATACTCTCAATTCCGGTTATTTAAGCAACAAAACAAACCAGTCAGGTTCTGCCACTGGTCGGTCAGGTTCAGGCACCGGGTTCAATATTAGTCCTACAACCAAAATGATTGATAATCCGTGGTTTAAGGCTTCAGATTTTTTGCCAAATCCTGATGAATACAAGGCACCAAAAGCCTCTGAAAAGGCTGCTATTAAAGATACTGTAATTAATCCCGTAACTGTGTGGATTGAAACAGTTGAAAAAGATGGTAAAAAAGTACGTTCAAATTTTAAGGCTCTTCACGTTAATGAAGAAGTTTTTATTCCTGTTATAACCTTACCTAGAATGTTTAAAACAAAGGTTCAGTGGAAGGCGGCAGGTCAAAAACTTTATATCTATAAAAATGCCAGTACTTTGACATTTTCCCTTGATGGAGGTTTGAAAATAGACTTCTTTGGTGAAGACATATCTTTTGGCGAAAGGCTCATATATTACGAACAAATGCTCTTTGTACCTGTAAAGGCTATCAGTGAGTTTTTTAAATATAAGGTTTTCTGGGCCCCTGCAAGGAAACTTCTTCACTTTATTAAGCGGGTATCAACTGCTCCTGTACTCAAGAAGCGATGGGAAAGTACCTTGAAAAAACGTAATCTCTACAATTATGCTAATACCCTAAATAGTACGGTATCAAGTGGAGGTACAGACAGCACAGGAACAGGTCGTACAGGATCAACTGGTAGCACAGGTTCTACTTATCGTGGTCAGAAACAGGTCTTTGAAAATCGTTGGGGACCTTCTGAAGAACCTCAAACTATCGCCTGTAAGGGGCTTCGTGGTGACTGGAAGTTAAAATCTTCAGATATGGCTATTGCTCTTCCATCACGGAAAGCTTTAATGAAAAAGGTTAACATAAGATATAGGAAAACAGGTCGTGTAGTCAGCGCAACAGTTGTAGATGTTGGTCCCTGGAATATTAGTGATCCATATTGGGTTAAGGATGGAGGTCGTCCGGAAGCTGAAACGAATCGAAGTAAATTTTATTCAAGGGGTTATAATAAAACTAATCTGGCAGGTATTGATTTAGCCTATGAAGTATGGGCTCAGTTAGGTGTTTCAAGATCTACTGCATATAGTGGCAACTTTAGTGCCTATGTAGACTGGTGGTTTGAATAATCAACGTTTCCGGTTATCTTTAATATGTTCGTTTAAAGTATGTAACTTATTGGGAAGTAATGTAATTTGTTGGAAATTGTCTTTATTTTAAGTGTAGTTTTCTAAAAGGAGGAACTATGAGAAATTTAAGTTTGTTTATGTGTATTGTCTTTGTAATGTCTTTATTTGCACCTGTTTTGCAGGCTGCAGATCAGCCACAGGTTAACTGGGGTGAAGAGTACATTAAAACTCGTGGTTTAGGCTCATTTAAAGGTGCTCCCAGCTCAAGAAAGCTTATTATTGCTCGTGAAAAAGCAAAAATGAGAGCTGAACGTGACCTTCTTGGTGTCATTTATGAACTAAACATAGATGCAGACACAACAATGAAAGAAACAATGGAAAGTGATGAATACACAGAGATCATCAGAAAGCAGATTAAAGGTACCCTTAAAGGTGCAAAAGTGCTTGCAGAAGGTCAATTGAATCGAAATACCTATGAAGTCATTATGGGTGTAAAGTTTTCTGATGTAAGAAAAGCAGTTCTTGTAAATAAAGATCCAAATGCTGATGTAAACGATGATAATCCAATTATCATTCCTTCCCGTAACTTCATGAATATGGGCGCACCTGGTGTTACCAATCTTAATTATATGAAAGAAGCAGCATTTGCTAAAACTAATATACCATCAGATAATTCAGCTTCAACTCCAAATTATCACCATGAAGTTAGAGGCAATAAACTTGTAACTGACCAGCACGGTACTGTTACTTCAACAGTTACAGATTATGCTCCTTCCGGTGTAGATCCTGTAAATACTGATTCTCCAAGAGATTTGACTGAAGAAGAATTAAATGCTGCATTAGTTGGTGCTCTTCCTGGTCAGGTAATGGATAAACCACTTACTGGAATTCCTCCAATGCCAACAAAAGCATTTACTCCTCCTGCAGG
>Ga0164315_10002176_pt1 | contig 14971 bp, 13 predicted proteins | sample GuaBasSedimGuay6_FD_113737 | JGI IMG/M metagenome (GOLD analysis project Ga0164315, IMG submission 113737) | Subseafloor sediment microbial communities from Guaymas Basin, Gulf of California, Mexico - Guay6, Core 4569-2, 0-3 cm | ecosystem: Environmental > Aquatic > Marine > Hydrothermal vents... | reverse complement strand
TTACTGCCTGCTTGATCATCTGAAAACAATTCCCAATCCCCATTTGCATCACGGGTTATTTTTATGGTAAACTCATTGATAGAATTACCAGTATTCCCATAAGTCCCAGAAATAATCTTTATAGTCGTATTTCCATCTTGTCTGTACAGACAAATATCATCTTGAGTACTACCAAACTGCACATAATATCCATTAAGACTATTTATTAAGTTAGATTGGTCGCTTATAAGATATATTCGAGAATGATTATTTGAGGATGAATTAAATGATTGCTTGATATAGAAACGCCATTCGGTATTATTCACCAATGAGTTTGCAGTAGAAAGATAGGAAGTGTCACTACCTGAAGAACTTAATTGAAGTTTATCACTTGTATTTATTTTGAATTGAGCGTCTGTACCACTCCATGTTGGGTTATTAGTAAAGTCTCCATCTGAAAAATCATCTTGGATTTGGGCTTTTACCAAAAATGGCATCATCGAAAGCAGTAGAAATAGAAGATATATACGCATAAGTAAAACAATAATTTGAAAGGGTAAATATAGTATTTTTGCTAACAGAAACTAAAGTGTATATAATGAAGGTTGTTGTTGTAGGTGCCACAGGCATGGTAGGTCGAGTAATGTTAAGGGTTTTGGAAGAGCAAAACATTATTCGTGACGAATTATTAGTTGTTGCTTCGAATCAATCCATTGGTAAAAAGATAGAATTTGCTGGACAAAAACTGATAGTCCAAAGTCTGCAATCAGCTTTGGATCAAAGACCTGATATAGCTTTATTTAGTGCTGGAGGAAATGTTAGTAAGGAGTGGGCTCCAAAATTTGCCAAAAAAGGCTGTTTTGTAATAGATAATTCTTCTGCTTGGCGAATGGATGAAAACACCCCTTTGGTTGTACCTGAGATTAATGCCGATCAAATCACGGCTGATACAAAGATTATTGCAAACCCCAATTGTTCCACAATTCAGATGGTACTTGCATTACGACCTTTACAGCATATATATGGAATTAAAAGGCTTGTAGTCTCTACTTATCAGTCGGTTACAGGTTCAGGCGTGAAAGGGCTGAATCAATTGATGGCAGAGCGAGAAGGTAAAGAAGCTGTTGAGAAAGCTTATCCACATGCAATTGACTTGAATGTAATTCCTCATGGTGGCGATTTTTTGGAAAACGATTATACGACTGAAGAAATGAAGTTGGTGCACGAAACCCGTAAAATTCTGGCTTGTCCTAATATGCCAATCACTGCAACCGTAGTTCGTGTTCCGGTGACAGGAGGCCATTCCGAAGCTTTGAATATTGAGCTTAATAGACCCTATGAAATGGATGAAGCTAAGAAGCTAATCGGGATGATGCCTGGTGTCGTTATGGTTGATTTTCCTGCTGGGAATATATATCCTACTCCATTATTGGCTGAAAAAAAAGACCAAGTTTTTGTGGGTCGAATTCGTCGTGACGAGTCAGTGGAAAGTGGAATTAATATGTGGGTTGTTGCAGACAATTTACGTAAAGGTGCTGCTACCAATGCTGTGCAGATTGCTAAAGTTATTATGATGAAGGGATTGGTTTAAGTTTCATTGAATTTGGACTTTGTAAAAAAGCTAAACCTACAAAACCAAAGCTCCGTAGGAGCAAAACAGTTTGTAATAAATCACCTTAAAATAATAATGTACTATAGTTAAAACATTATACCTATATTTGCACATAATATAGTACATATGTATTTATCATGAAATTAAAAAAACAAATTGTATTTCCCCAACATCAAAAGATATTGGATCGTTTGGGTGAAAATATTAAGCTCGCACGAAAGCGAAGAAAGCTCACGGCTATTCAAGTAGCTGAGCGGGCTCGAATTTCCAGAAATACGCTTTATCTACTCGAAAAAGGGAGCCCGAGCGTTTCAATAGGAGCGCTATTCAATGTTTTAAGAACATTAAACTTGCATGAGGATTTTTTGAAGCTAGCAGCTGATGATGAGCTTGGTAGAAAATTGCAGGATATTGAACTAATGAAAAAATAGCATGGCTAAGAAGTACGAAATATATGTATATGCACATTGGATTGGGATGAACGATCCAAAGTTGATGGGACTTCTCGAAGCACAATCTATTAAGGGTAGAATGTCTTTTAGTTTTGAATACGATAAAGATTGGCTGCTTTCAAATGACCAATTATTATTAGATCCTGATATTAGTTGGTTTTCAGGAAAGCAATTTCCAAACACCAAAGGGAATTTTGGATTGTTTATGGACTCTATGCCTGATACTTGGGGAAGAACATTAATGAAAAGAAAAGCTGCCATTAGCTCAAAGCAGAATGATGTAAAATCGCCTATTCTAAATGAAGTAGATTTTCTGTTGGGAGTGTATGATGAAAGCAGGATGGGCGCACTTCGATTTAAGCTTGATAAAGAAGGTGCATTTTTAGATGATAGTAGGCAGTTTCTTATTCCACCTTGGTCATCGGTACGAGAATTACAGCATAGTGCTAAAATATTAGATTCTGATATCGATAATAAAAATGTAATTGATTATTTGAGACTTATAATGGCACCAGGTTCTTCTTTGGGTGGAGCGCGCCCCAAAGCAAATATTTTGGATAAAAATAAACATCCTTGGATTGCTAAATTTCCTTCAAAAAATGATGAAATAGATAAAGCCCAATGGGAATACTTGGCGTATAAACTTGCCCTTAATTCAGGTATAGAAATGTCAGAATCAAAGTGTGAGAATATTATGGGGCCTTTTCATACATTTTTCACAAAACGATTTGACCGACTGCATGGCGAACGAATTCACTTTGCCTCAGCAATGAGCATGACTGGCCACAGTGAAGATGGTTTACGTGATGATACAGCTAGTTATCTCGAATTAGCTGAGTTTATTCAGTTTGCAGGTGCAAATGTCGAGAATGATTTAAGCCAATTGTGGCGTAGGATTATTTTCAGTATTGCAATTTCAAATACAGATGATCATTTAAGAAACCATGGTTTTATATTAGAAAAGAAAGGATGGCGCTTGTCTCCTGCCTACGATATTAACCCTTCGATTGATAAATCAGGGCTTGCTCTAAATATTGATATGGACAGCAATGCACTCGAATTTAATTTGGCTCGTAGTGTTGGTGATTACTTTTTGCTTAATAATGTTGAAATGGATAAAATAATTCAAGAAGTATCTGCTGTTGTAAGTAAATGGGAAATTGAGGCAGCAAGAATCGGTATTTCAAGAAAAGAGATTCAGCTTATGAATCCTGCTTTTCGATGGGAGTGACATAATGAGACTAGTCGATTTAGAGATCCTCAGCAGCCGCTTTCTTTGCCGCTCTTATCCTCTTAATATTTAAGCCTATTCCGACTTTAAGTTCTACACTTAATCCGTGTGCAACTTCATTTACGTAAGGGTTAATATTGTACCCTACTTGGGCTGAAATACGAAAAGTTACCTTTTTTCTACCATGAATAGTCAGAAAACCCAAACCAGGCTGAAAACCAAAATACTGTCGGTTATCAGATACTAAATTATCGAATGTATAGTTTGCCTGAGCATATAAATAGGGTGATAAATGAAGCATGCGACTAATCCAAAATGTGATTCTTGTTGGATTATAAAAGGCCTTTAATCCAAATTCAGCATAATTATGATTAAATGAGGTATTTGCTCCAAAACCGAAATGAGAAGGCCGACTAGTACATGTTTTTGTCCCTTGATCATAAACAAATTCAATATTTTGTAAGTAACCTCCTTGTAAATGATATAGTCCTCCGTAGAGTAATGAGTAATTAGTAAACCACCACCCCATTCTTGCACTTGTGGATAAAGGTAATAGAATTAGTATAAAAATAACAACTATAAGAGATTTTCGTGTCAATTTTTAGGTGCTGTTAGTAATGTTTTGTGAAACGAAAATAGACAAATTAAATCTATTATTGAAAATAATGAGCTATTTTAGTTTCTGTATCTTAGCACGGAAATTGTTGAAGAGGAATCATAATTCATTTGATGATTATTTTTATTAGTTTTGTTCAGTTATATTATTAATTCGTTTAATTATGAAGAGACTTTTACTTATTGCTTCCATTATTTTATTATCATTTCAAGCTTGTGTAACTTCTAAAAGTTTATCAAAGAAGGCTGCCAAGATGGATCAAGCAGGTCAATATGTTGCTGCAGCGGATTTATACTATCAATCAATAAGCAAAAATCCAAATAATACGGATGCTTTAATTGGCATGAATAGAGCTGGAACAAAGGTTCTAAATGACTATTTGAGAGATTTCTCCAAGGCGTCCCTTGATGAAGACTATAAAACGGCAGTATATAAATATCTGGAGGCGGAGGCCTATCAAAAGAAAATACGCGGTGTGAATGTGGATTTAAAAATAGCATCCAACCATACACAAAAATTTGAGGAGGTTAAAGAGGAATATGTTAAGCAAGAGTATGAGAACGGCCTAAAGCAAATAGGCATTGAAAGCTTTACGGAGGCAGAAAAGAGTTTCAATGAGGTTTTCAAATTTGATAAAAACTATAAAGATGTAGCCGAATTGCGCAATATTGCCTATCTCGAACCCTATTACCGCAAGGCAGAGAAATTGAAGGAAGAGAAAGAATACCGTGAGGCATATAATATTTACAATAAAATATTGGCACGCGTTGGAAACTATAAGGATACTCGAGAACATATGGCGTTTGTACTCAAAAAGGGCCAGATTACAGTTGCATTAGCAAGTGTTAAGGGTAATCAGTATTCTATTTATTCAAAAAACATGAAGCAGTTCACGATGAATGCTATTATGAAAGTACAAGATCCTTTTATAAAGATAGTTGACCGTGATGATATTGCTAAAGTACTTCAAGAACAAGAGATTGCCTTAAGTGGATACGCAAAATCAGATGGCCAGATGGAGGTTGGTGAAATTTCTACCGCACGTTATTTAGTTATTTTTGATGTTACTACTTTTGATGTGGATGGGGAGGTATTACGAAAGAAATCTTACAAAGGATTTGAATCTTTTTCAGAAAAATACTATGATAAAGAAGCAGAAAAGTATCGCTATCGCACCAAATATAAACCTGTTACTTATTATCTTTATACCGCTTTTCGAAAAGTTGCTATTACAACAACATATAAGATTGTATCTTTCAGTACTGGAGAGGTAATGTCGACAGATATTCTAAACAAATCCTATGAATCGAAAGTGCGTTACGTGGAATATTCTGGGAAGAAGTCGGCTCTTTATCCAAATAAAGAAGGTCATGTAAACACTTCAAGTAATGACTATAGGGCCCTGCAGAAGTTACTAAAAGGGAATCGTAAACTAGCTTCAAGAGGCGAACTTACGAATGAAGTTTATAAGGTAACGAGCCAGCAAATCTCACAAAGAATACTCAAAACGTTTCAATAATGAATATTAAATTCTATTTATATATTTTAATTGTTTTGGCTCTGACATCTTGCGGAAGCTCAAAATCATCTAAGAAAGAAGCCGCCATCATGGAATCAGCTCCTTCATGGGTCAAGGAGCGGCCAATTAATAATGCTTACTATATTGGGATTGCTAAGATTAGTAAAATCACTTATCCTGATAATTATCGGGATGTTTCTAAGAAAAAGGCACTTACAGATCTAGCTTCTGAGATTAGTGTTAATATTCAGTCCAATAGCATAGTATCATCCTATGAAGATCAAACTGGTTTTCAATCTGAATTTTCGAATTATATACAGATGGAGATGAGTAAAGATTTGTCAGGATATCAAATGCAAGGCTCCTTCGAATCAGATGAAATGTATATGGTCTATTATAGATTGTCGAAAGCCAAATGGCAGCAAATTCTTGCCGAGCGAAAAAAAGTGGCTGCAGATAAAGCATATTCATTGTATGCCCAAGGGCAAAAAGAAGAAAAGTCTTTGAATTATCCAGCTGCAATAAAAACTTATTTGAATGCCCTTCTTGAATTGAAGAAATACTGGAATGAAGAGGTCTTTCATTCTATTAATGGTGAGCAAAAACGATTGGATTTGGCAATAAGAACTGCATTGATTGATATTCTTACAAATTTTAGATTGGAAGTTCAACCGATAATTATCGCGATGAATATGAACAATCATTTCAAATCAATTGTAAAGGCCTCTGTAATTAATAAACAAGGTCAATTACTTAACGGTTTTCCAATTCGATTATATTATCGTAAGCAATCTATGCCATATCAAGCAACTATATATTCCGAAAAACAAGCACTTAACATTCCGATAGAAAGTATTCAGTATCGTGCTAAAGGGCTTTTTGTTTCATTGGAAATAGATATAGATCAAGTCCTTCCCATTAAAAGTGAGGATAAAAGGCTCTTAAAGTTTATTAGTAATGCCTATACTGAAAACATTGTTAAAGTTCAGGTAAATTATATCTTACCAAAGATTTTTATTAGCTCAGTTGATGATGAAAATACTAATTATCATTATGTTGGAGACGCTGTAAAACAGGCATTGGGAAAACAATCATTTCAAATAACATCTAATAGTAAAGAGGCAGATTTACTTTTTAATATTAAAATTCACGAGTCCATTGGAACTACAGACACGAAAATAAAGACAGCATTTATTGTCTATTCGATAGATGTAAAAGATTATCGAAATGCCAATACTATATATACATTTTCATCACCTAAATATAAAGGTGTTGATTATTCTGTGGATGCAGCCAAGGAAAAGGCTTTTGTAAAAGCTGCCTCAGAGATTAGTGAAAGTTCTTTTAAGGATATGCTGCAAAGTATAATCAAATAGTCTTCTTTTGGCCTGCTTTTTGATTTAGTCGATAGATATTTGCTTAGTTGCTAAAACAATTGTTATCTTTGTGAATAAATAGAATAGAAAATCAATTATATGAGAAATAAACATGTAAATAATTAATTAACTATAAACAATAAGAATCATGGAAAAATTTACAAAAAAAATAAGTTTAATCGCACTTTTAGTTATTAGTGCAATGGTAATTTCCTCATGTGGAGGTTCAAAAAAAGTTGATAAAGAGACTGCTGATCGTACAGGTGGTTTTCATGAATTGAAACTTCCTTGTGCTGATAAAGGATCTTCAGACAAAAAATTCTTTAGAGCAGCTAGCGTAGGTAATAGTAGGGATTTGGCAACTTCGCGTGAGAAGGCATTGTTGATGACTAAGCAGCGTTTAGCTTCATTGATTCAATCAACATTAAAATCAGTAACAGAGCGTTATGTAAACGAAATGGATGCTGGTGATGGGACTGAATTTAGTCAAACTTTTGAAAATATTACACGTGATGTAGTAAAGCAGAAGCTAGTTGATATCACTATTATTTGTGAAAAGACTGGTCAGAAGGATGATGGGTCATACGAAACCTATATGGCTATCGAAGTGAGCAAAGAAGCAATTTACAATGGTGTTGATAAAGGAATTTCCAATGATAAAAAAATGCAAACCTTATATGATCGTGAAAAATTCCGTAAAACCTACGAAGAAGAAATGAATAAAATGGGTGAAAATTAATCCCAGATTTATACAAAGATTTAAAGACTCTGCACGTCAGGGTCTTTTTTTATGTTCATTTATAAAACAGGTATTATTACCTAGCTTTAGGTTTTTTAAATTTTTTATCTTTGTAAATAAGCCTCATTATCAGAGAATTGTCATTTTTGTTTAAAAAAAGCAAGAATTCATTCAACCTTTTGAGCTTGAATGTTGTCTTACAAAAACATTGATTTTATCAATTGTTTTTGGACTGGTTATTCCAGTACTATTAGGTTGTATTTTTAGTTAAAAACAACAAGTATTAATTAAACGAACAGATATATATATTAGCAAAAGTGTTTTCTACCTTATTTTCAGGCAACCCTTTTGTTGAATTATTATCTTGGGAGAGGATTTAATGAGTATTGAGTTAAAGATACTTGAAGGATGTAAAAAGGGGGAAAGAGATGCACAAGAGCAACTCTACCGTCATTTTGCGCCTACTATGTTAGGTATCTGTTTACGATATGCTAAATCCAGAGATGATGCGGAAGATATTATGCAAGAAGGCTTTATAAAGGTTTTTACGAATATCGACCGGTTTAGGCAAGAGGGTTCTTTCGAGGGCTGGATAAAGAGAATAATGGTCAACACGGCCCTAAATCATTATCACAGAGCTCAGAAGATGAATTCACATCGAAACATTGATGATATTCGAGAAGTGGATATTATTGAAGATGATAAACCAATGCCAAAGACCCGTTTTTCTCAAAAAGAAATGCTAGATGCTATTCAGGAATTACCTGAAGGTTATAGTACTATTTTTAATTTGTATATTTTTGAAAAGTACAAGCATAAAGAAATAGCAGAAATGCTCAATATATCGGTAAATACCTCGAAATCGCAATTGGCGAAATCTAGGATTTATCTGAAAAAAGTTCTGAACCGTATGGAAGAAGAACGATGATAATGAAGAATTAATGAAAGAAAGAAACGAAATAGACCAATTATTTGAAGAATCGTTAAGTGGATTTACCGCTGAGCCTTCTGTAGAAGCATGGGATAATATTGCTTCTGGTTTAGATGGTGCAGCTAATGAAGGTTCTTCTTCTGCAACTTCTACTGGCATTACTCAAAAATACCTATTGTGGGCATTAATGGGTACAGTTGCAGCAGTATTGGCTTATGTCTTCTTTTTTAATCAAAACCAAAGTAGTATTTATTCAGTTGATAGCTCTGTTGCTCAATCAGAAGAGAAACGTGAAGTGGATGTTCCCACTGTTATAGAAGGTCAAGGGAATAATCAAATAAGCCTTAGTAAGGAAACTAATTCTGATTTAAAATCAACGAAGATCAATAAAGAAAATGATATTGAATCTTCATCAAAACCATCTGTTTTATCTAATAAACAGGAGACCACAAAAATTGACCAACTTAATAATAATAATTCTAAGCCTTTAGAAGTAAAAGAGAGCCCAATAGTTAGTTCTGTTATTGAACAAGATAAAAGCCATAGTGTTGATAGATATAATTCGGTATATGAAGTCGCAATTATTGAGAATTCAAATGAGAATTTGGTAGTTGTCTATAAGCCAGAAAGCCAGAATGAGAATAAGCAAGTTAAAGAAGCTATTATAGTAAGTGCAGCCTTGCCCCTTACTGAAGCAACTCTGTCAGAAAGTAATTTAAGAACAGAATCTGTTGTTAAGGAGCAGAATGAATTGGAAGTTGCTACAGAGCCTTCAGTTGAAAATACTGAAGTAAGCAAGGTTGTTGGAGAAAATTTAGCTAAGGAAGAAATTGTTAGTGAAACTGTTTCTGAAGCCAAGGAAGAGAATATTGTTGAGAAAGAAAACACCGTAGCTAGCGAAAGTAAAAGTACAGCAACTCAAGAGTCGAAACCAAATGAAGACGCAAGTATTCCATCTCCTTCTGAAACTACTGGAACACATTTTGCGACTGGTTGGTCAGTAGATATTTTTGGCGGGCCTGCTTGGATTATGAATAATGAGCAAGCTATATCTGATGAAGGGCAACCCATATCTCAAGTTGGAATAGATAATAATATCGTTACACCAAGCATGGGTTTAAATCTGAAGTATCATGTAAATAATTGGTTTATTCAAAGTGGTGTTGCTTATGCTGAATATGGAGAAAACAAAAATTATAACCAAAAAATTGAAATGCATGATACTAGTGGTTATGCACATCAGAATGTAGATGAATACTATACTTATGATAGTGTTGGGTTTTATATTGACCCAAATAATCCGGGTGTTGTGATTACGCTTTATGATGCTATCAAACACTATGATACATCTTATAATTGGGTTTCTGAAGACAGTATTTTCCATGAAAACCAAGGTATTTATGCTCAAAATCGATTTCGCTATATTGAAATCCCCCTTATGCTTGGGTATGAATTCCGATTCAAGAACTTAAGTGTTGAAGTAAGTACTGGAGTGTCTTTTGGGTTTAGAGTTAATTCCTCTGGAAAATTCTTAAATTCCAAAAATGAATTGATTGATATTAATCAATCGAATAGCCCTTACTCAAACACTATGATGAATTATTTACTGAGTGTGGGATTGAAATACCATTTGGATAATCGTTTTTCAATTATTGCTCAACCCATTTATAAAACAAATCTGAATTCATTATTTAGTTCAGAAAGTAGTCCGTCATACAATCATTTTGGTTTGAATATCGGGTTAAACTATATTATTAAATAGAACAATCATATACATGAATAAAAAATTAAAAATATTAATAGTTCCTTTAATTCTTATTCTGATGAGTTTAGAATTGTCGGGGCAGTACTATTTAACGGGTGTTGTACGTGATTCAGCTACATTGACAGGCGTTCCAAACAAAATGGTTACTATTACGAGAAATAATTCTAGCTATTCGAAGATTGTTTATACCAATGCATCGGGTATTTTTTATGATACTATAGCTTTACCTTACGGTGTATATAAGAAGTTCTATGCAACTACCTTAGACTGCAATCAAAATCTTGTAACTGATTCGGTAACTAGTTTTATTACTGGCATAGCAGTTCTTAATATATGCACTGGAACTATGCCTCTTTGTCAAGCAGGCTTTAGTTATTATCAGTCTGGAAATGTTTTTAAGGATGTTTTCTTTATTAATTCATCTTCCATGACCGCAGATTTATTTCATTGGACATTTGGTGATGGTGATTCATCCAATCAAGTTAACCCAAATCATTTCTATTCTACAGCAGGAGCATATAATGTATGTTTAAGTATTACAGACACAAACATTAATTGTACATCTACTTTTTGTGATACTGTTTTGGTTTTTCCTTCCACTGCTTGTTCAAATAGCTTTACTTATAATGTGAATAATCTGAATGTGAATTATAATGCTAGTGTGAATAATAGTTTCCCGACCACATATTATTGGAATTTTGGAGATGGAACCTCTATTGATACCGGGCAAGTAATTTTTCATTCCTATATTCATGGAGGTAGTTTTAATACTTGCCTTACTACAGTTTCTGTAAACCCCTGGACAAGTGACACATGTATTGCTATATCATGTCAAAATATTCATGTTAGTGGCCCTCCAGCTGTTAATATTTCTGGGCAAGTATTTCTGGGTACAAATGCTGTAGATGTAGGAAGAGTTTATTTATATGAATATCATCCAGGATCCGGATTATATTCTTTAAAAGATTCGACAGATGTTGTTTCGGTTGCTAGTATGAATATCAGTTATTATTACTTCCAATCGGTACCAGTAGGCAAATACTTGACTAAAGTTGCTCTTCTTCCAAGTTCAAATTATAATTTATTATATGCTCCATCTTACTACGGTAATACAATTCATTGGGCAGCAACCGCACCATTTGATTTAAATAACGCTGGCTACGACTTCCCTATAAACTTGAGTGAGATAGAGTTTATGAATGGTTTTTCTTCGATCGATGGAAAAGTATTAGCAGGAACTGCTAAAGCACCAGGTGATCCAATTGCAAATATTCCCATATTTTTAATTGATGTCGATAATCATCTTTTGGGCTTTACCAAATCAGATATCAATGGTGATTATAGCTTTGGTGATTTGCCTTACAATAAATACTATCTCTATGCAGATTTAATAAATTTTGCTGTATCTCCCTCCACAACCACAACATCAGAAGCTGATAAATACAAAACAGGAGTTAATATATATGTAGGTATGGGAAAAATAACTGGTTTAACTGATGAAAACTTGCTTATTACTGATGCTAAAATCTATCCAAACCCTTCAAGTGATTTTATGAATCTAGAAGTGGATTTAAAGATGGAACGGATTCTTACTGTTGAAATTTATAGTGTTTTAGGAACCTTGATTGATAAACCAATCCACAAAGAAATTTTTATGCCAGGAAAACAACAAAGAAAGATTGATGTTCAAAGTTTACCCAATGGGGTTTACAGCTTGGTTATTAAGGAAAATGATATCAATATAAAACAATTAAAGATTATAATCATGCGTTGATTATTTGCTAGTCTAGTTACTATTAGTTGTCGCTAATTGTTTATCTGTGATGGCAGGAGAGAGAGAAGTGGTGTTTTACACCGCTTCTTTTATTTTAAAGCAAGTGAATGTCGTATGCCCTCATATTCTGTCAACTCCATCCGTACCGAACCCACCATCAATTTACTTACGACAAGTATGGGCAAATGATTTCGATCGTTAGAGACATAAATAGTCATTGGAGTTTCATCTTCAAAAACGCCTCCTGTTAATACACGAGGCTTAAACTTAATACACTCAAAGGTGCCAAGTTTTGTTTTAACGGTTCTTATACCCAAATATTCAAATTGAATTTGATATACAGAATCATCAATAAAAATATTTAAGTAATACTTTTGCCCCATGGATGTTGAGCTGAAATCCCAATTCCTAATATAATATATAGATGATACTATATCTTGAACTTTATAGGGGGTGTTTACAACTCCGTTAAATCCATTTTTTATATTATGGTATGCTATGGTCCCACTATTTTGATTAAACCTAACGACTCTTTGTGTTTCATAATCACCTTCTCTAATGCGTTTTTTAAAAACTCTTGGGAGCAGATACTTCTCATCAATGTAAGACTCAAAACGATCACGAATTTTGAAAAACCAATTAAACGCGCCTTTGGTTTTTCCTTCCATTACAATATGATAGTTGGCATTGTTTGAAATAAAAACTCGATTTGGCTTTACTTCGCTTATCAGTTCTCCAGCTGAAATATTACCTGTAGCTTTTGAATGATAATATAGTTTGAATTGGAGCTTCTCACCTCTCTGAAAAGCTTGTCGATTGATTATACCCTCAGTCTGGGCATTAACACTTAAAAATAGCATACTGAAGATGCCTGCGATTAGAAGCCTGCTTAATTGACTATAAACTTTTTGATGGTCCATATGGCTTTGTTTTTATAATTAAGCCATGCAGAAATCAAAAAGTGTTCCAAATAGTTGTCTTTCGAAAAAATGGGCAAACTACCTATCTTAAGAAAATATATTCCGCTTATATCTTAATCCATTTAAGAGTGTGCCAAAAGAAATATTTAGAGCCAACTACTTCAATTTCACGCTCTCGTATTTCAGTAATCTTTAGATTGAAGATCATTCCTTTTTCAGGGCCGTACATACTTCCATTAATCCACTCTTTACTTTCTTCATCAAATTCAAGGTCTTTAATAATGACCATCCCTAATAGATGTGTGTTTTGCTTGGAGTTGTCAGGATTTTTATAGTCTATGGTTTGTCCATCTTGATATCCATTTAAGGCAATGATTTTTCCGTAATATTTTTCTCCCTTTTTATAAATTTCAATATCCAAATCATTGGGTAAATGATATTTTCCAATTAGGTCGTCAGCCTTTTGAGCAAAAGAAGAATTTATAATAAAGAATAACAGGAAGAGGCTTAATTTTAGTTGCTTTGTAATCATTAAAAACTGTATTTAATTTTGGTGTAAATCATAGAGTTATCGTGGAATTGTCCAAATTGTCCAGCCTCATCTCCAACAAATATATTTGCTCCTAATAGAATTGAAAAACTATCATCAAAATCGTAGGTGATTTTTGGTCGTATCAAGGCATCAGAATTAGTTAATCCAATATAGGAGAACAATTCAAGGTGTAGAGTTTCGCGCAACATATCATAGCGAGCTAATACAGTAGCCGTATTCAAAGTTTCATTATTAGTCATCATATCATCATAATCAAGGATATATTGCTGAATAAATTGCCCGCTTAGCTTAAGAGCTCCAATGCTAAAATCTAAGCCTACAACATAATGCAGGTAGTCCTTTTGAATTAGTGCGTCCGTGGCCATTGGATCTTCTGTTTGAAAATATTTTCCATTATAATAAGCAGCCTCACCACGTAATATGAACCCTTTAATTTCGGAGCTAAATGAGCCTCCAGCAACTGTTAAGCGATGGTGCTCAGGTGTTATATTTAGGCCCGTTAAAATAGGTGAGGGAGGTGTGGTAGATGTGTCTATGCCAAACTGTTTTTGTACATGCATAGTTGGATTATCATCCCATGTATAAGCTCCCATTAAATCAAAATCGATCTTTGAAGTCATTATTGAATACTTCAGGAATAGTTCGCTATTTTCCAATGATGGTGCAATTTGGCTCTGACTCCAATCAAAAGTAGGCGTAGCTGGAAAATCGGGCTGTATATACCAAATAGAATTTGAAGCGGGCCGCTCAGTAGGTGTAAATTGAGGAATTAGAATGGCTTCAATAGTACTATTTCCAATGTAGTAATCAAGCTTAGCCGCAATTACACCTATTCTTATTTCATCAAAATCGGGTAGTAAGAACTCGGTCAGGTTTAATGGTGAAACAATATCCGTAATAAACACACCATCGGCTTTCCCCCATACAATTTGTTGCTTTCCAAGCCTTAAATCAAAATTCTTAAAATATAAGTCCATATAAAGCTCACGCATTGTAAAATTTAAGCTATCAGCATTATACATATATAACATTGGATTTGCTTTAAAAGCAACTTTTTCACCCCGTTTCTCAAAATTGAGATTCAAGGTTTGCTGAATAATTGCAAAATCTCCATTTTCAACCAATATTCCTTCATAGGTTCTTGCAAATCCTGATATGTCAACATTTTGTGCTACAGTGTTTTGATTTTGTAAAATCAAGCTTAGAAAAGCAACGAATACTATAATCTTTCTCATAAGTAGATTTCTTTAGGATTAAAACTCAAACTATTAATTATAGCCTCTTGCTTAGATTCCTCGCATCATCATTCGATCAGTAAATTTAGAAGCAGGAACTCCAGTATTGATTTTAATATCAGATAATTGAATTGTGGTTTTATGATTTTTTTGAACATTCTTCATTTCAGAACGTGTGATGACCCAAAAGCCTTCAATTTTTTCAACTTTCTTTATTTTCAATACTTTTAATAATTCTTCGTCTTCATCATAAAATTCTTTTTTCATCC
>Ga0164315_10002174_pt1 | contig 14977 bp, 14 predicted proteins | sample GuaBasSedimGuay6_FD_113737 | JGI IMG/M metagenome (GOLD analysis project Ga0164315, IMG submission 113737) | Subseafloor sediment microbial communities from Guaymas Basin, Gulf of California, Mexico - Guay6, Core 4569-2, 0-3 cm | ecosystem: Environmental > Aquatic > Marine > Hydrothermal vents... | reverse complement strand
TTAGTTCAGAACCTTGAGTACGTCTCAAAGATCAGCGATTCCATTGCGAGCGTTGCTAAGCAGACTAACCTTGTTGCTCTAAATGCATCAATAGAGGCGGCGAGGGCTGGAGAGGCTGGAAGGGGCTTCGCTGTAGTTGCCGACGACATTAGGAGGATGGCAGTTCAGACAATGAATTTAGCTAAAGAGATAAAGGACTTTAACTCGAGGGTCATGTCCCAGCTTGATGCATTGAGGGATGCCTTGGAGGTCATGGACAGAATAAAAGAGGGGACTGAAATCTTGGGGAGGGATATAGGGGTGATAGTGGAGATAAGCAACGTGCTCAGCGAAATTTCCAAGGAACAGGAGCAGTTTATAAATGATATAAAAAGACTCAAGGGCATAGCTTTAGCGTTGAGGAAGTTCGCAGATATGCAGGACAAATACAATAAGGAACTGGCTACCCTTCTTAGGTTAATGGTTAGTGAATATTCAAAGGAGCAACTTGAAGAGGGTGGTATATTATGACGGAAAGGCTGTATTATGAGGATCCCTATCTGAGGGAGGCTGAGGCGATAGTTGAAGACGTAAGGGTTGAGGGGGATAGAGTTGCAATAAGGCTTGACAAGACAATATTTTATCCAGAAGGCGGTGGCCAACCTGGGGATAGGGGAAAGATAAAGGGTAAGGAGTTTGAAGTTTTGGTAGAAAACACCGTCGAGAAGCCGGACGGGATATGGCACCTTGGAACTTTGAAGGGTTCAACACCTAAAAAAGGGGATAGAGTTAAGCTCGACCTCGACTGGCACTGGAGATACGAGAATATGAAGATCCATACTGGCCAGCACATACTTTCTGCAGTCCTAAAGAAGCTGTATGAGCTTGACACTTCAGGCTTCCATATTTTCGAGGACTATGCGAAGATAGAGGTGAATGGAGAGGTAACCTGGGACATGATAGAAAGAGCCGAACTTGAAACTAACAAGATAATTCAGGAAGATCTGCCCATTACTGTTAAAGAATATAAGTATCTCCCTGAGGACATCGCCAAAATTTTGAGGAAGCACGTGACAAAGATCAAGGATAAGATAAGGATAGTAAAGATAGGAGATATTGATGTAACCCCATGCGGTGGAACCCACGTTAAGTCTACTAGGGAAGTTGGCTTCCTTAAGGTTATCCGCTTCTACAAGAAGTCAAAAGGTGTCTGGAGGATTGAGTTCGTTGCGGGCGAGAGGGCAATAAAGAAGCTCAATGAGATCCTCAAAGATTACTGGGAGGCCCTTGACCTAATGCCAAATAAGAATCCGCCCCTTTCCGAGAGAGTTAAAGAAGTTCTTAAGTCAATTGATAAGCTTGAAGATGAGTTTAATGCTCAGAGGAGGGAGCTCTGGAAGTGGAAGGAACAGGCGTTGCTTAGCAGGAGCTGGGAAGTTGGTCACTATAACGTTGTAACATTTGTTGAGAGCTGGGACATGAAGGATGCTCAGGCGTTCGCGGTGGACTTCGTTAAGAATAACCCTGGGACGATAGTTATCTTGGCAAGTGATGACTATGTAATCTTCGCGAGAAACGAGGAGGTTCCAGTTTCAATGAAGGAATTGCTTAAGAAGGTCATGGAGGAACTTGGTGGAAAAGGTGGCGGAACGGACAACTTAGCGAGGGGCAAAATAGAGGCAGAGCCTGAGGATGTAATAGATGTCGCCCTCGAAAAGCTAAAGGAGATGCTCGAGGCCTAGTCTCTTGTACACGTATTCCTTTTGTTCTTTTGGAACCTCTGGCCTTTGCACTTTCTTTAGGGCCTTCTCCTCATCCAAAAGGCCATATCTCACTAGCGCAGCTATTCTCCTGTGCTCGAAGGAATAACCATGCTTCTCCCAGAACCTCTCCAATGCTGGCCCCAGGATCAAACAGTTGCTCGTGTACCCTGGAAGCTCTGGAAGCTTAAATGGCAGGTTTTTGAGAATCTTGAGCCTTTCTTCCTCCGTCATTAGAGAGAGTAGCCTTACCTGAATAACTCCCCCGCTCATAAGCATGTAGGGATGGTGGCCAAAGGGTATCTCGTGCCCCGTTATTATGTACTTGTATCCATTTTTTAGGGCGTACTTTCGAAGGGTTTCCATCGTTCTTTTGGAGCACTTTCTGCAAGGCGACTTTGCCTTAAGCAGGGCATCCCTGAATGTATCCGAATAGTCCCTCTTTATAACCTCAAAAGGCACTCCCAGGTACTCTGCAACTCTTCTGGCATTTTCGATGGCTTCCTTGGCTATGAAGCCGTGATCAACCATTACGGCCTTGAGCTCTGAGATTTTGTAGTGCTCCTTTGCTAGGTACAATGCTACCGTTGAATCTTTGCCCCCAGAATATGCCACGATTGCTCTGTCAACGTTCTTCATTATCTCCTCCAGCTCTCTTCTTATCTTTTCTTTGTTTGGCGGATGCTCAAGGTAAGCCTTGCATTCTTTGCATATAGGTTTTCCATCTATTATGAATATCCTCGTTACCCTCTCGTCGTTTATGCAGATTGAGCATTTGAGCATTTTATCACCCTATAGCTCAAGTTTGCTCCTCTTTACTAAAGGGACAACTTCCCTAGCGACCCTTCTAACGCTGAAGAGTGTTAGTGGATCCATCTGCTTCAGCTGAACCAATAAGCAACCACCTATCCTTACATCTATGTACTTTTTGGCCTCCATTGCTGCCTTTAGGAATTCCCTAATACTCTCAGCTCTCTCGAAGTCTAGCCCAGCTTTTCTAAGTCTCTCAACGTTCAGCTCATGAATTGTTAGCGGTTGCAGGAACATCTCGTCAATCCCCAGAGATGCCGCCAGCTCCGCGATCTTTGGGATGTCTTCGTCGTTTATCCCAGGCATGAATATCGTTCGTACGGCCGAAACAACACTCTTATCCTCACCAACTATCTTTAATGCGTTAACAACGGCATCAAATGTGTCCGCATTTGTTATCATCTTGTGTTTTTCCCTCGTCGCTGCATCGAGGCTTATCATGACAACATCAAAATCAAGCTTCTCCCAAAGTTCCCTTGTAAGAAGGGAACCGTTTGTTTGGAGGTCCAGTCTGGCGTCTGGAAACCTTTTCCTGAGCATCTTGTTGACTTCGACTATCCTTGGGCTTAAGAGGGGTTCTCCATACTGGGAGACGGTTATGGCCTTGGGATTGTCCCAGCCGTAGTAGCCCGGTTTTGGTGCCTTTCCTAGCTTTACGGCAACGTTAGAATAGCAGAATATGCAGTCGTGGTTGCACGCTGGAGTTAATTCGTAACTTGGATGATGGACTGGATTTGGGTTGCTTAAATCTAAGCCTTGACAGTAGTTACAGTGTGTTGGCCATGTTACCTCGTCAACGAACTTCTTTAATAGTCTCGCTTCCTTGTTCTCTAGAACCTGGGGCTCAACTCCCATGAGCCTCGCGAACTCTTCCCATGAGTACTTCTTCATATTTTCACCTTCCTGCCGTCAGGTAGCCTCGAGTACTGGCCAAATTCCGTATTCTTAAGTTGCTTTCCCATGAATACCGGCCCATCCCTACAGACTAGGTAGGGGCCAAGGGCGCAACTCCCACACACCCCAATCCCGCACTTCATGTACCTCTCCGCTGAAATCTGAACCCTTTTATAGTTCATTATCTCCAGAACCCTCTTCAGCATTATCTCGGGCCCGCAGGCGTACACCTGTGTAAATTCTTCCTTTCTCTTTTCTAAAATGTCAGTGGGAAATCCTTTAATTCCCTGAGAACCGTCATCAGTGGTTATGATGACTTCATTAACGTAATTCTCAATATCTAAGAGAGCTAGCTCATCCTTACTTCTTGCGCCATAGATTAGGATTTTTTCTTCGAGGTTACCATGCTTGGCAAGGGCATAGATTGGAGGAATCCCAATCCCTCCGGCAACTAGCGCAACTCTTCCCTCAACGGGAGAAAATCCATTCCCATAGGGGCCTCTAATCCATATGTAATCTCCTTCTTCTAGCTTGAAGAGTTCTGTTGTGAACTTTCCGACTTTCTTCACGACTATGAGATCTTTATCGGCTAAGCTGAATGGCTTCTCTCCCTTCCCTGGGAGCCACGTCATTATGAACTGTCCTGGGGTGAAGTCTAACTTCTTGTCAAATCTAAATGCCTTGATGTTCCTCGCGACTTCCCACACTTCCCTCAGCTGAACCCGCTCTAACAATCCTCTCCCCCCTTGGTTTTCCTATTACCTCATCCTCCTCCATCACTATCTCTCCCCTTAGGATCGTCATTATAACTTTTCCCTTCAGCCTCCATCCCTCGTAGGGGGTCCATCCTGCTTTTGTGTAGAAGTTCTCAGCTTTGACAGTCCACTCCCTCTTCATGTCAACGATTATAATGTCTGCATCTTTTCCTTCTCCCCAGCCTTTGTTCTTTATCCCAAATATCCTTGCTGGGTTTATGCTCATCTTTTTCACGATGTCCCATAACGTTATCAATCCTTTGTTAACTGCATTTAGGAGTAAATGGACTTCAGTTTCTAGCCCTGGAAGCCCTGCAGAGCCAGCTTCCTTGTCTTCAGGTGTATGTGGGGCGTGATCACTTGCTATTATTGGGATATCTTTTATCCTTGACCAGAGGTACCTTCTTTCCTCTTCGCTCCTTAATGGGGGGTAAACCTTCAGGAACTTGTTCCTCTCGTAGTCCTTCTCCGTGAGAAATAAGTGATGAGGGGTTACTTCAAAGCTGACCCAGGGTAACTTTTTGCTTAGTATCTCCTGAAGGCCTCCTTTTGTTGAAACGTGACATATGTGTAGGGGCTTCTTCAACTTTTCAGCCGCTGACAGAGCTTTTCTTATTGCGGTCACCTCAACTATTGGTGGCCTCTCTGGATGTCTCTGAATTAATTCATGATCCTCGGCATGGACGCTTACAATCCCTGGGGCTTTCCTGAAATCTTCTTCAAAGTTCTTGGAATATATTCCCCCAGTTGATGCCCCCATAAATATCTTGTAGAAATCAGCCGGCTTAGGTTCGTTTCCAGCTAGTAAGAAGCCAAGGGCATAATCTGCATAGCTTTTTCTTTTAAATAAAAGCTCCCTCATTCTAAGGATTCTTTCGTCCATTACAGGAGGTTTTGTATTTGGCATATCAAATACCGTTGTTATCCCCCCATGAAGCGCTGCCTTTGTCCCACTTCCTATTGTTTCCTTTCTATGTTCTTCAAAATCCCTTAGATGAACGTGAACATCTATTAGGCCGGGCAGTATTATTTGGCCTTTCCCTGCCTTAATTTCGCTGTCACCTTTTAATTTTCCTAGAGAAAATTTTGATATTTTGCCATCCTCTATGCCTATATAACCGTCAAATATCCTTTCATTGAGAAGAAATTTACCTGCGATGACCATCTCCATATTGAACACCTCTCTACAACAAAATTTTTAGGGTTCTTAAGCTTTTTCTGGATTTCTTACCTTCTTTGTTGAGGTTTTAGCCTGATTAGCGACCGATATTTCCTTTAAATTGGGAAAACCGGAAATAAATAACTTTTACATTGACGTTAAGGTTTGAGATCTAGAATTTCTTGTAATCACTAATTAATCTAACGGATTTCAAAATTTGTCGTAATCCTTAAATACTGCATTTAATGTATAAAACTATGCCATACTTCCTCAATGGTGGCATTGTTGTGTCTTTAGAGATACACGGTGGGTGATATGCAATGAAGAGATTGCTTGGCATATTGGCAATATTAATTGCTCTTGGTATGGTAGTGACGCCCCTTCTAAAGCCAGTGGCTGCAGAAGAGCAGAAGGTTCTTAAGATAGCAATGTACTCAGCAACGGGTTCACTCTTCATGGGTGCATGGAATCCAAGTTCAGCAGGTTTCAGAGATGTGTACTCACTTAGAGCAGCAAGCCTTGCCCAGGATGAGGGTTCCTACGTTTGGGGTATTGATGGTGACTATCACCCCTACAGGTGTACAATAATCAAGGCAGAGGAAAATGTAAAAATTCCTGATGATGCTTTAATATTCAACTCGACAACAAAGAAGTGGGTTGCAGCTTACGCTGGAGAGACCGCTCCGACTGCAGTTACCTTTAAGTGCCAGAAGATATACTTCCACGACGGTCACAAGCTTAGTGTTGCGGACGTGATGTACAGCTTCTACTGGTCCTGGGAGTGGACTAGCCAAGACGGAGACAACGATCCTTACTACGACAAGAATGAGGCTGACTGGAGCGCAGAGACAATGCAAAAGCTCCTTGGTCTGAAAGTTGTCAGCGAGGACGACAACCACTTCGTAATCACAATTTACCACACCTACACGTTCCCACCATACAAGAAGTATCAGTACTGGTACTTCACCCCATACACCCCATATCCATGGCAACTTATCTACGCAATCAGTGAGGTAGTTGCTCACAACAAGAAGTACTCCTTCAGTGAGTCAACCGAAGAAGTTCAGCAGATTGATATGCTAACTCCTAGCCACACCCAGGATGTTTTAGCGGAGCTTGAGAAGCTCAAGAAGGAGAAGCCAATTCCAGATGTAATCAAGCAGTTCATTTATGATGAGCAGGATGAGATTAAGGAGTACGATGACATAATCAACTTTATCAAGCAGCACAACCACATGTTCATATCAAACGGTCCATACATAGTTGATGTGTACAAACCGGAGAACCTCTACCTTAGGTACGTTAAGTTTGACAAGTGGGTTAAGCCTGAGTACGCAGAGCCAATGTACAACTTTGAGCCGTACTTTGACGTTATCGAGCTTTACGGTATACAGAACGAGAATACAATAATTCTTGGTGTTGCTAAGGGAGATTATGACGTATCATTATATTCATTCCCGTCATTCAAGTTCTCAGGACTTAGCGAGGAGGACAAGAAGAACATTGACATGTACGTTAATATTGGTGGATTCTGGGATATGGTTTGGAATCCAGTTCACGACAAGGACAATCCATACCTAATCACCGTTGGTGACAAGAAGTACTTCAACCCGTTCGCAATCAGGGAGATAAGGTTTGCAATGGAGTACCTCATTAACAGGAACTATATCGTCCAGAACGTCCTCCAAGGTTCAGGTGGGCCAATGTACACCCCATGGACGAGCGGTGACAAGCTCGCAATCGAGAAGCTACAACCAGTTCTTGATGCCTTTGGAATTGACGCCCAGGGTGACGAGGAGTACGCACTACAATTAATCGACGAGGCCATGAAGAAGGCTGCAGAGGATCTCGCTAAGATGGGCTACAAGCTTGAGAAGAAGGATGGCAAGTGGTACTTCAACGGAGAGCCCGTCAAGATTGTTGGTATCGGAAGGCAGGAGGACGAGAGAAAGGATGAGGCTTACTACATTGCAGAGATACTCAAGAAGGCAGGATTTGACGTGCAAGTTAAGATCGTTGACAGGAGGACCGCAAACAAGATAGTCTACCTTAGTGATCCAGCTAACTACGAATGGAACTACTACACTGAGGGCTGGGTTGCAAGTGGTAGCGTTAAGTTCTCAATAAGCAGGATCCTGCAGTACTACACCACAGCATGGTTCGGCCCAGGATTCGTTGGCTGGAAGTTCACACCGGAGAACACCTACAGAGCAACCGTTAAGGAAGTTCTCGAGTTCCTTGGCGAGGGTGACATCCAGAGCGCAATTGACATGCTTGGACTTGAGTACTACACCAGCGTTGACAAGCTTAAGCCAATCCTCGATTGGACTGCTGATGACGTTGGATGGCTCATCTACACCAGCCACTACAAGAACTTGACCCTAGACTCAGAGGCTAAGTACTGGGACATGAGCAAGATTGGCGCAGCACTTGGTATCTACGAGAGTTTCAGAGTATTCACCGCAGAGACCTGGGAGTTCTTCCCAGTCAACAAGAAGATCAAGTTCAGAGTCATGGATCCAGCAGTTGGTCTTGGTAACAGCATTGTCATGAAGAGTGCCTACCTTGCTGAAGCTCCAGAGACACCAACCCAGACTGAAACTGAAACCAAGACCGAGACAAAGACTGAGACCCAGACACCAACCCAGACGGCAACTGCAACTGAAACCGTAACCCAGACAGTGACCCAGACGGTTACTCAGACTGCATCACCAACTGAGACCACTGAAACCGAGGGTGGCATTTGTGGTCCAGCAGCTATCTTGGCCCTAGTGGCAGTACCACTACTCTTGAGGAGAAGGCTCTAATCTCAGTTTCCTATTTTCTTGTTCCTTTTCTGCCTATTTTCCTTGCAATCTTTCTGAGAGTTCTTCAGATTTTAAATTTCATGGCTTTTTAGGGTACCCATTTAAATGAATATCGAAAAGAAGATATTTAAACTAGTTTTACAAGCTTGAAAAAGACGATGTTCAAAAATGTTCGTTACAAAACTTGCTTGGGCAGGAGGGTGAGAAATGGGGATGGGTAAATACCTGCTCATAAGGATAATAAATGCATTAATAGTTCTCTCGATAGTCACCCTGGTGGTTTCGGCGCTATTCGTCAAGATGGCCGAAAAGGACTTAGAGAACAGGATCCAGGAGTTAGTGAATTCTGAATATCAAAGCCTGTTACAACAGAATAAAGCTCCTTCTGATCCTGAAAAATGGAGGGAAGAGAGAATAGCTTACTACAAGCACCAGTTTAAGTTAGATAGGCCGTACTGGTGGAGAGTTCTGTATTATGCCAAGAGGACAATACTCTTAGATTTCGGTAATACCAGAATCCCAATATTTGGAACTGAGAGAAACGTAAAGAACATAATCTCCCTCGCACTTCCAAGAACGATACTTCTATTCACAACCGCTCAGATAATAGTTATCATTATTGGACTACTCCTGGGAGTTAAGGCTGCCCAGAAGGTTGGTAGTCTATTTGACAGAACACTGTCGATTCTGGCGCTGATCACTACAAGCATACCAATGTGGTGGTTCGGAATGATGATGCTCTTGATCTTTGCCTTCAAGCTTGGATGGTTCCCAGCGAACTCAATGCCTGATCCAAATTTGACGGGTCTTGCTCACGTACTTGACGTGGCGAAGAGGTTGGTACTCCCGGTTACCACAATAGTGTTTGTGCTATTTGGAGGATGGGCCTGGGTTACAAGGAACATAATGATAGGAACTATGCAAGAGGACTTCATTATGGCTGCAAGGGCTAAGGGCGTTCCAGAGAGGAAGGTGATTTACGGTCACGCCTTAAGGGCTGCAGCCCCGCCAATTGTTACAATGACGATATTCTCCCTCCTTGGTTCATTAGGCGGTGCAATAATCACGGAGAGTGTATTCAATTGGCCTGGAATGGGAAGAGTTTACTGGATTGCAATTCAAACTAATGAGATAAACCTCGTTATGGGATTGACGTTCATAAGCGTGGCGCTTTACCTAATTGGGGTGATAATAGCTGATATATCATATGGTTTCCTCGACCCAAGAGTAAGAGTTGGTGCCTCAGCAAGTATGTGAGGTGGGGGAGATGGTTAGATGGGTCGACCTTAAAGACTCATTATCAAACTTTTGGTTTGAGTTCAAGAGGCAGAAGACCGGAATACTTGGAGTTCTCCTCCTCATATTTTGGATTCTCGTTGCAATAGGAGCCCCGTACATTACTGAGCCGGATATCCCAGAAAAATGGAGGAGCATATGGATAGAATACCCAAAAACAGTTCCTCCAACTTGGGTTGGCATATTCAGTGGTGTTAGTGAGGCGCCGCAGTACGTAGTACCCCCGGAGGAATTACAGAAGTACGTGAGGGTAGAAGGGACTAAAGTAATAGTGGATATCCCCTATAACATGAAGTACGACGTTCCTCCTCAGGATATCGTTATAATGGGCATTTCAGGTAATTCAACGCACAAAAGATTAAAACCATCACTCACATTGAAAGTCCTGAGGCCCGATGGAGAGGAAATAACCCTAGTTTCAGGGCTTAAAATCAAGGGAACTACCAACATTCAGGTTGCAAGGGATAGTTCAGTTAGGAAGACAGTTATAAATTGGGTTAAACAGAAAACTGGAATTCAACTAGATCCTACTAAGGAATTTCAGCTTGTAACTACCCTTGATACACTTAAGGTCGTTTTTGCAAAGCTTTCCCCAGACATGCTTGACAATCCACAGGCCCTCAAGGGCGAATATCACATAATACTTGAGATTAAGACGCCTAAGGGAACCTCCGTTGATTTATCAAACACCAAACTTATCCTTACTGGAAGGACTTACGGTTATCTTGGAACAGATGACAAGGGAAGAGACTTATTTGCAGGAATTGTCTGGGGTTCGAGAGTGTCCCTGACCATAGGAATAGCAACCGCAGTCCTCACGGTTCTCGTTGGTATATTCTATGGCGTTGCAGCTGCCTACTTTGGAGGATGGACTGATGAGCTCATGATGAGATTTCAGGAGTTCATGGCATCAATTCCAAGTCTCCCTATCCTGATCCTCCTGGGAACGTACTTCGGTGGGCACATTCAGCTCTGGCAGATAGTATTACTGCTAACGGTCTTCGGTTGGGTCGGAATAGCTAGAGTAGCAAGAAGTATGGCATATCAGATTAAGGAGCAAACGTACGTAGAGGCGGCAATAGCCCTTGGAGCTGGTACTGGTAGAATAATCTTCAAGCACATGGTTCCACAGCTCTTGCCTTATGCCTTCGCTCAGATGGCTTTAAATGTTCCAAGTGCCGTGCTCTCTGAAGCATCGCTTAGTTTCTTAGGTCTTGGAGATCCGACCCAAGTAACTTGGGGTCAGATATTACACGATGCACAGAATGCAGGTGCAGCAGTAAACGGTTACTGGTGGTGGGTTATCCCTCCAGGGCTTGCAATTGCCTTAGTGGCGTTAACGTTCGTTCTCCTGGGTACCGCACTTGATAGGGTGTTGAACCCAAGACTCAGGAGGTTGTGAATATGGGGAGGAAGATACTTGAGGTTAGGAATCTTAAGATGTATTATTTTACTTCGAGGGGTCCTGTTAAGGCGGTTGATGATGTTACTTTTGATTTGGAGAAGGGTGAGGTGCTTGGGCTTGCAGGGGAGAGTGGTTGTGGGAAGTCGTCAATAGGCTTCACCTTGATGGGAATGCCTCAACCCCCAGGAAGGATCGTTAGTGGTAGTATTAAGATTGATGGCAGGGAGATAGTTGGCTTACCCGAGGATGTTCTTAGGAGGGAGATTAGGTGGCAGAAGATTTCAATGATATTCCAGGGTGCTATGAATGCCCTCAACCCCGTTTACACTATTGGTTATCAGATGATTGAGCCTTTAATTTACCACAAAGGCATGGAGAGGGAGGAAGCACTAGAGAAGGCGATGAAGTACTTGGAGCTCGTTGGTCTTGATCCTGAAATAGTTTACAGGTATCCGCACGAGCTCTCGGGCGGGATGAAGCAGAGGGTTGTTATTGCTACCGCCCTAATACTCGAACCAGACATTGTAATTGCAGATGAGCCAACTACAGCCCTTGATGTTGTTGTTCAGGCTCAGATAATAAACCTGATGAAGAGGCTGAAGAAGAAGCTTGGCCTTTCAATGATCTTCATCACCCACGATCTCAGCATCTTGGCCGAAATAAGTGACAGGGTTGCGATAATGTACGCGGGGAAGATCGTGGAGATAGGGCCAAGCGAGAAGATATATAATGAACCAGCACACCCGTACACGCAGAAGCTCTTGGCCGCAATCCCAAGGCTACATGAGGACGTTGAAAAGCTGGAATTTATCCCGGGAAGTCCTCCAAACTTGCTCAATCCTCCAAGTGGTTGTAGGTTCCACCCGAGGTGTCCTTATGCCATGGATAGGTGTAGACAAGAGGAGCCAAAGCTTGTTGAGGTTGATAAGGATCACTATGCCGCATGTTGGCTCTTGTGAGGTGGTCGTATGAGTGAGCCAGTCCTAAAGGTTGTTAATCTTAAGAAGTACTTCCCGGTTAGGAGGGGGTTGCTGGCTTCGCTTAGGGGAGAACCTCCAAAGTTCGTTAGGGCAGTTGATGGGGTAAGCTTTGAGGTTCACAAGCAGGAAGTGTTCGCATTAGTTGGGGAGAGTGGTTGTGGTAAGACTACGACGGGAAAGCTGGTAATGAAGTTGTTGGAACCCACGGATGGAAAGATATACCTTGAGGGTCAGGATGTTACAGAATTGAGAACTAAGGAGGAGATAAAGGCTTATAGGAGAAAGGTTCAGATGATATTCCAGGATCCCTTTAGCTCAATGAATCCTAGGTTTAGGATCTATGATGTCCTTGAGGAGCCCCTCCTAATCCATGGTATTGGTGAGACGAGGGCGGAGAGGGAGGAGTTGATTTACAAGGCTCTTGAGATGGTTAAGATAGTTCCCCCAGAGGAGTACGTGCATAGATTCCCCCACATGCTCTCGGGAGGTCAGAGGCAGAGGGTTGCTATTGCTAGGGCCCTTATCCTTAACCCAACATTCATAGTTGCAGATGAGCCAGTGTCAATGCTTGATGTTTCAATTAGAGCGGAAATTCTTGAGTTGATGAAGGAGTTGAAGGAGAAGATGGGGGTTACGTACCTTTACATTACTCACGACCTCTCGACTGCAAGGTACTTTGCTGACTGGATTGCGGTGATGTACCTCGGAAGGATTGTTGAGATGGGTCCGGCTAAGGAAGTCATTGACAATCCAATTCACCCGTACACGAGGGCCCTTCTTACTGCAGTCCCCGAACCTGACCCCTCAAGGAAGGACGTCATTAAGGAACTCCCAATCAAGGGTGAAGTGCCAAGTGCTGTAAACATACCACCGGGTTGCAGGTTCCACCCAAGGTGCGTGTACTTCCAGAAGGGCTTGTGCGACAAGAAAGAACCCCAAATGATAGAATACTCCCACAACCACTGGGTCGAATGCCACCTAGCTGGAAAGATATGAGGAAATGACCATGGGGATCATTAAAGGTCTAAGGTATCCGACTATACTTGCCGGTCTCCTTCTACTATTTCTTTCATTAGGCTTAGCATTCATTGCCTTGCAAGGCAAAATTATTAGCAAAGAGCTTTCTGGTGATTTAAGCCCAGGAACGCACTTTCTTTATGACAAACAGATAGTAAAGATAATTGATGCCAATTTAACCCTCTATTCAGCAAACGCCAACGTTTCTGTATCATGGGAAGGCAAGTACTACAACTTTGAACTTAAGAACAATAGTAGGACAATTACCGGTTTACATGACTTTCCGGCAATAACTACCGATGGAATGGTAACGTACAAGCTTGCAATCCTTGGGTATTCATATCCCTATTCATGGCTGTCTCCAATAGGCTTCATTACAATGATAGCAGGTAGCATGCTTTCCCTTCTAGGCTTTGTTAGTTACATGCAGGGAGAAATGGAAAAGGTGAAAAAGACAAAGAGAGAAGACACCCATGGTGGTGAAGATGTACAAGGAGCCGCTTGGCGTAAAGGTAGACTTTAAAACTGGGATAATTCCTGGGGCCAAGAAGTCCGTGAGAAGATTAAGCGACATGAAGGGATACTTCTTGGATGAGAAAGCCTGGGAGGAAATGGTCAAGGATGATGATCCTGTGGTTTACGAAGTTTATGCGGTGGAGCAGGAGGAGAAGGAGGGTGACTTGAACTTTGCAACCACTGTTTTATACCCAGGGAAAGTCGGTAAGGAGTTCTTCTTCACCAAGGGGCATTTTCATGCCAAAAAAGATAGGGCTGAAGTTTACGTTGCACTAAAGTGTAAAGGAGGCATGCTCCTCCAAACTCCAGAAGGAGAAGCAAGATGGATTCCAATGGAACCTGGGACTGTAGTCTACGTCCCCCCTTACTGGGCTCATAGAACAGTTAACACTGGAGATGAACCGTTCATATTTCTCGCGATTTACCCGGCCGATGCAGGACATGACTATGGGACGATAGCAGAGAAAGGATTCAGCAAGATCGTTATAGAAGAGGACGGCGAAGTTAAGGTAGTTGACAATCCTAGGTGGAAGAGCTGATATCTCTTCTTCACTAATTTTTGATGTTTGAGTTTGTTTGCACTTGAAGCTTTAGGTGCTGAATTGACATTTCTATGTGTAAATAATCCTTAAAAACTTCTAATTTTTACATATTCATGCCAAGGTGATATGGGTGAAGTGGAGGGTTAGGGTTCTCGTCAGGCTGAAGGAGGGATTAAATGATCCAGAAGGGAGGGTTATAGGCAACGCACTCAGGAACCTTGGCTACAAGGTTGAGGATCTTAGGGTTCCTAAGTGCTTTGAGTTTACCCTAGAGAGCGAGAGGCCTGAGAAAGAAGTAGAAGAGATGTGCAAAAGGTTACTTGCAAATCCCCTGATCCACACTTGGGAGTACACAATTGAGCCGGTGAAATGAGATGCCCAGGTTCGCAGTTATAGTGTTTCCAGGAACGAACTGTGACTTTGAAACAGTCGAGGCCATAAGGAAGGCGGGAGGAAAGGCTGAGAGAGTGTGGTATCAGGAGTCAATAAGGGATTACGACGGCGTTGTTCTTCCGGGAGGCTTCAGCTACGCTGATTATTTAAGAGCCGGAGCAATCGCGGCAAGGCAGAGGATAATGGAGGAAGTTAGGGAGTTCGTAGAGGAGGGAAGGCCCGTCCTTGGAATATGCAATGGCTTTCAGGTTCTAACTGAATCGGGGATTTTGCCTGGTGCCTTAAGACCGAACAAGATCCCGAGGTTCATCTGCAGATGGGTTTACCTTAAGGTAGTTGATACCAACACGGCATTTACACGGCTCTACGAGCCGGAGGAGGTCATCAGGATGCCGATAGCTCACGCTGAGGGTAACTATTACATTGATGACCCCTCAAAGGTTAGGGTGGTCTTCCAGTATAGTGATGAGAAGGGAAACATAACCGAAGATACGAATCCCAATGGATCAGTCTTGAACATAGCCGGGATAAGCAATGAGAAGGGCAACGTTTTAGGAATGATGCCTCACCCTGAAAGGGCAAGTGACAGGTTCCTGGGAAGCGAGGACGGGCTTAGGGTGTTTAGAAGCATGGTAGAGTGGGTTAAGAGGTGATTTTTATGTTC
>Ga0164315_10002173_pt1 | contig 14979 bp, 4 predicted proteins | sample GuaBasSedimGuay6_FD_113737 | JGI IMG/M metagenome (GOLD analysis project Ga0164315, IMG submission 113737) | Subseafloor sediment microbial communities from Guaymas Basin, Gulf of California, Mexico - Guay6, Core 4569-2, 0-3 cm | ecosystem: Environmental > Aquatic > Marine > Hydrothermal vents >... | reverse complement strand
ATTTTACAACAAAGGGCAACCACAAGGGATTGCCCCTACACAATGTCATGTAGGGGCAATCCCTTGTGGTTGCCCCCTTTCTGTTTTTTTTAAATACCTGAAAATTTATGGTTCAGTACTTATCAGTTAGATCCGTCGAAGCTTATGGGTTTCAACCTTGTTGATTGGGCGCTTTGGATCGGCTTGATTTATTGAGGGAAAAAATAACGCAAAAGACGTTTTCTTAGCGTAGTTTCGCGAAGCGAAACTACGCGAAGAAAAAGAGACGCAAGAGACGCTTCGATTTCTCTCTTGTATCGTCTTTAGCGTCTTTAGCGTCTTTAGCGTTTAGAGCGATTTATTTTCATCAGGAGCAATATTAATGAGATTTGAAAGTTCGGCTTTTGAACATGGCGGCAAAATCCCTTCTAAATACACCTGTGATGGTAAGAACATTAATCCGCCTTTTAAGATTCGTGATATACCAAGGGGAGCAAAAAGCTTAACCTTGATTATGGATGATCCTGATGTGCCGAGACATCTGAAGGCTGATGGTATCTGGGATCATTGGGTTCTCTTTAACATGCACTGTGGTTTATGGGAAATTAGAGAGGGCGAGGAGCCTGAAGGAACGCAAGGATTGGGTACTGACTATAATTTAGACTACTCTGGCCCTTGCCCACCGGATACAGAGCATTGTTATTATTTCAAGCTGTATGCTTTGGATACGACTTTGCATTTGCCGGTTAAATCAACCAAGTCGCAGGTTGAACAGGCAATGGAAGGGCATATTATGGCGCAAACGGAATTGATGGGGCGGTATGAGAGGCTGAAGAGATAGTTGTTGTTCAGTTATCAGTTATCGTCAGTTATCAGTTCCACGCAAATGTTTTTGCGCGCAAAAACATTTGCGTGGAAATCAGTTATCAAAACAATCAGAAATAGGGGCGCATTTATTTTGCACTGGAGTACAAAATTTATTTTGCACTGGAGTACAAAATTTATTTTGCTGGCCGCAGTGATAAATTTATTTTGCCAAGGCGTACCTATGATGCGCTTTGTTCTGTTTAAGGGATGATTAGCATGTTACTCGCTTATATGAAAGCAGCATTACATTATGCGACTTATGAAATCTTAACGGATGAGGGCACTTTTTATGGGGAAATTGCTCAGTGTCAAGGAGTCTACGCTAATGCTGAAACACTTTTTCAGGCTAAAGTTTCGCTCCGCGAAACTTTAGCCTGAAATCGTGTCGGGAGCAATTAGAAGAGGTGCTTGAAGAATGGATTTTATTTCGGCTGCATCACAATCTCTTTTTGCCAGTGATTGATGGAATTGATTTAAATTTAAAGGAAGCCGCATAATGCCTTTTTTTCCGTAGGGTGGGTAACGTCTTTTTGTTGCCCACCATTAAACCCTAACCTGAGAAGAACTTTATGGGAAACAACACGATACACTTATCTGAACTTTTACTCGAAATGGTTTTAATGCCCTTGGTTGCTTTTTTGGTGGGCTTGCTGCTGGTTTTAATGATGCGGAAAGTCAGGGCGCGAATTGAGCGGCGCGTTGGGCCGCCTTTTTTACAACCCTTATATGACATCATCAAGTTGTATGCTAAGAAAACGCAAATTTCGCATGGTTACATGCAAGATATCGCTGTGATGATGCTGTTGGGTGGTTATATTGCTTCAGAAATACTGTTGCCGGTGCCGGGCATGGATGGTTTGGCTAGTCATGCGGATTTGCTGACTTTGATGTATTTATTAATGGTGCCCATGCTGGGTATGGCGTTAGGGGTTGGACAATGTGCTAACCCTAATGGTTCTATCGGTATTTCTCGCGCTTTATCCTCTATGCTGGCTTATGATGTGCCCTTTATTATTGTGATAGCGGGCGCGGCTATCAGTTATGGTTCGACGAATTTAGTCCAAATCATTGAAATTCAACAACAAGGTGGGCCGGCAACTTGGGGATTATTCACGATGCCTTTTCTTGCTATCGCGGGCCTGATTTCCATGTACGCTATGCTTGGCAAAGAGCCTTTTGAGATTTACGTGGCACCGGCTGAAATCGCGACAGGGCCGATGGTTGAAATGAGTGGCAAATACATGGGCGCGTTGTTTATCATGCAATGCTTCCAACTGTATACCGTCGGGGTTTTGTACACGACGCTATTTCTCGGTGGTGGCGCAAATTGGTTGACTTTCCTGCCTAAAGTTTTTGCCGTCGTTTTTATCAGCGTCGCGATTACCAATGTATTTGGGCGTTATCGCACCGATGATATGATCCGCTGGTTATGGAAATGGCCGACGGGCATTGCGTTGTTAGGATTGGCGATGGTGATGCTTTAAGCATGTAGGGTGGGTTCGCGCCAAAAGTTTTGCGCGCAAAACTTTTGGCGCGAAACGTGTTTTTGTTGCCGGCCCCATTTAAATCAATGTAGGTAAAGATTGTTGCCGGCCCCTTTTAAACTCTGTTCATTGTTCTAACGCTGCTTTCAACCGATCAGCGATGATTTGAACATGGGGTGTGGTATTCATGGTGATATGATTACCCGGCACGTCGATAACTTCTATTTCGCCTGCTAGCAACTGCCAAGCGCGTTCCGGTGTTTTGGCATTATATGGATCCTTTTCTTGGGCACTGAAAAAAGTGATTTTACCCGGATAAACTCGCGGTTGGTAATCCCACATGGCTTGGTTGTTCACCTTGAACATCTTGAGAAAATGGCGAAGCTGAGGGATATCTAGATCAAAAAGCATCTGGTTTTCAATTTTCCGCTGTTCTTCCAAAAAATAACGGAGTTGTTCATCCGGTTCCAATTTCTGTAGCTCGTCTAAGGGCAGAGCCACATTCCCCCCCACATTCAGCATATAAGCTAAGATTTCTACATCCGTTTCAAGTTTGACTGGCATTTGATCGAGTACTGGTGTATCTATCATAGCGAGTAACGCGATTTGTTGACCAAGCGCGTGGAGTTGTTGTGCCATCTCAAAAGCCAATAAACCCCCAAATGAAGAACCGCCTAGAAAATAAGGCCCCTGCGGTTGGCGAACACGCAAGGCCTCAATATAAAGCGTTGCCATTTCCTCAACTTGAGTGAGGAGTTCTGTTTTTTCATCCATACCCTGTGCCTGCAAGCCATAAATAGGTTGTTCGGTTCCCATCTGATTTGCCAAATTGCGATAAAAATAAACATGTCCACCGACAGGATGCATTAAAAATAAAGGGGTTTTCAAACGATTGCCGGTTTGTATGTCAACCAATAAAGGTGATAAGGCTTCTTGCGGTTGGTCAGACTGTTTTGGCAGGGTTTCTTCAAGCAATTTAGCCAAGGCGGCGATAGTCGGTGAATTTAATAAGCTATGTGGCGATAATTCGATTTCTAGCGTTTTGCGTAATTTAGCAATCACTTGAATGGCGAGTAAAGAATCGCCGCCTAACTCGAAAAAGTCATCATGGATACCTACCTGCTCAATACCCATGAATTGTTGCCATAAGTTGGCCAGTTTTTGCTCAAGCGCATTGCGGGGAGCCACGTAAGCATGACTCAATTGAGGGCGTGGGTGTGCCGGTGAATGCACGGGCTCTGATACTTTCAGTTCACTCAAGAAGGTGGTGGCCTGATTTTCTTCAAGACGAGATTGTAAGTCTCGCGTCGAAACCAGCACCTGATGCAATGTACTCCCTAAAATGCGCCTAAACACTTCTACGCCTTCAGCGGGTAAGAGATATTCACTGATATTTTTGTAGAAGAGGTTTTTCACAGGTTCTGGTTTGTTAGGCAAACCCGCAGACGGGCCGATACGCCGAACAGGCGTATCCACCGTTGGCCTTTCTGAAACTTGCTTGAGAACAGCCTCTTTATCCTGTAAAGAAACCACAACCTTGCCGATATGCTTGGCTTTCGCCATGTATTCAAAAGCATTGGCAACTTCAGTGATTGGGAAAACATGATGGGGAAGAGGCGTAAAATGCGCGGCATTGAAATGTTGCACAATTTCTCTGAATTGAGCCTGAAAGTGAGGAATCTCTTGACCGGCTCCGACTGCGAAGTATGCTAAACCTCTCTCAAACGGTCGTAACCCTAATTGAGTATTGTTATAGATATCTCGAATACCGAGTTCTACAAAGCGTCCAAATGGAGCAAGCGTTTCAAAGCTTTTAGAGATGAATTCTCCCCCTAATGAATTTAAAACCACATCGACACCCTTGCCCTCAGTATAGGCCATCACTTCCGATGCAAAATCCAATGATCTTGAATCCATCACATAAGCAATCCCAAGAGAACGCAGAAATGCTCGTTTTTCTGGATTACCCGCTGTTGCAAAGATTTCCGCGCCCATCCATTGTGCAATTTTAACGGCCGCCATACCGACACCCCCTGCTGCGGCATGAATCAAAATGCGTTCACCTTCAGCCAGTCTCGCTAATTTGATCAGCGCATAATAGGCGGTTCCAAAAGCGATTGGAATTGTTGCGGCTTCTTCAAAACTGAGGCTATCGGGTTTGATGATGACAGACGAGGCCAAAGTGGTGGTAAAGGCACCAAAGCCATTGGGGGTAAAAGCTATGACGGCATCACCTATCTGAAACCCATCAACACCTTCCCCAATCGCAACAATTTTACCCACACATTCATAACCAAACTTGACAGGCATATCAGTCGGAACAGAAATCACCCCCAGTGCTATCAGTACTTCTTTGAAGTTGATACCTGTGGCGTAAACCTCAATTTCCACTTCACCAGGGCCAGGGCGTTGGCGTGTCGCTGGCATAAACGTCAGACTGTCTAACAGGCCTGGCGAAACGATATCTAAATAAAAGTTGTCAGAAACAGGTTGAGATTGTTCAAGCGATTTCTCAAGTTTTTCAACTGCTATTCGCCTGAGCGTGTAGTCTTCAATTTCCACTAATCCCGTTCCCTGTTCATCCATGATGGTGATGTTAAATTTCGGGGTATCGGTTTGGGAAGCATTATCAGCATCAGAGGTGATATAGCTGTAAATCTTGGCTGGTAGAGGCCCTTTTATGACCAGCTTTTTATACGAAAAGGGCAGAAAATCCCCCTCATTTTTGGCACCCGCAAAACCCGTCGCATTGTCCATTAAAGCAGGATGCAGCTTGAAGGTATTCACATCGCTGGCATAATCAGCCGGTAACTCCAAAAGGCACAACCCCTCATGTTGGCTAAATTTGAGCCACTTCATATTATGCCATCTGTGCCCCACCTTGACGAATCTGTCTTGCTTCTCTAACTCACCACCGGTGAAAATCATTTCCTTTTCACGACAACTCTCCTCTAGGTTTTGGAGATCGTATTGAGTTGGGGGTGCTTTTGCTTCTCTGCTGATGATTTCACCCCTGGCATGTTCTCTCCATTCCGCTTTGTTTGAATCTGATTGGCTGACAATAACAAATTCAAAGCCATGCTCTTGCGGTTTCAGGATCGTCCGCACTTCAACGTCTTCATTTTCTTTGACAGTCAAAGGGGTTAGAAAATAAACCTCTCGGATTTCAAGGGTACCCAGATTAGGGTGATTTTCCTCAAAAGCCGCTCTCGCCATTTCCAAGTAGCCGGTTCCCGGCAGTGTTGCCTCACCGAGTATACGGTGTTCGTCCAAAAGCCAGTGTTTTTTCGCGCGGTGGGTGACGTAGTGTTCCTCAGAACCCTCAATGATGCACTTATCAAATAGCGGATGGCTCACGGCTTTCTCTTGAAGAGTTTGGGAAAGCAGCGTTCTCCCATCATATTCTTGCTTGGCCGCTTCGGCCGCTTGCCCAACCTCTTGCCAACCATCCCAGTTAATCGAAATCGTGAATTGATTCAATTGAGTGGTTTTATAATGAGCGAAAGCATCAATAAAGGCATTTGCACCACAATGATCGACTGATCCAAGATTACCTAGGATCGAAGCCAGAGATGAACAGAGTACAAAGCAATCCAAATTAAAATCCTTGAGTACGGCATCCAGTACCAGCGTACCCAGTACTTTAGGTGCCAAAATACTGTCTGCCTGTTCTGGTGTTTTGCGTTGAATCGTCCCCCCTGGGGAAACGCCAGCAGCATGGATCACGCCATGAATCTGGCCAAATCGCTCTGATGCTTGTGTGATAACGGCTTGCATTTTTTGCAAATCGGTCACATCGGCGCTGACAACCAAGACTTCAGCACCTAATTCTTCAAGTGCTTGAATTTTTTGTATTTTTAGACTGATAGTGTCTTCTGTCTCATGCGTTGCCAACCATTGAGACCAATCCTCGCGCTCTGGAAAAGCAGAACGCCCAATTAGAATCAGTTTAGCCGCTACCGTCTTGGCTAAATGTTCGGCTAACACCAACCCAATGCCGCCGAGTCCCCCAGTAATCAGATAGACTCCCCCTTCTCTCAATCGTGGTGTTTTGTTAACGGCTTCCAATCTAAAGGGATCAAAGGTTTGCACCCAGCGATGATGACCGCGGTAAGCGATCATCTGATCATCCGAGGGTGTAGAGAGTTCGTGCAGTAGTTGCGCGATCAGTTTCTCTTCCAATGGGCTACCCGATTCCGGCAAAACCACATCTATGCTACAACAACGGATATTCGGATATTCAGTGGGTATCACCCGAACGGGCCCGATAACCGTCGCTTTTTCTGGGCATAAGCTCATTTCTTGGCCCGTCACCTGCTGTATATTATTTGATACGACGGCGATTTCAAGCGCATCAGTCACATTTTGTTTGCCAAAAGCCTGCGCGAGAAAGAAGAGACTGTAAAATCCAAGTGTTTGAGCTTGCTCAAGGGCTTCTAATCTGGATTCTGTGTATTCAGGTGTGACTGTCCAAAAATGAACCAGGGTTTTAAACGGTTTGTCGCGTGCTTGAAGGGCTTTAACTAAAGCCTCGTAGTCATCCGCTTGTTTCGGATTCAGGGTATAGTGGTTTTCGCATATCTGGGTAAAGCTTGTCCCAATCGTCACGCTAATCACTTCTTGGCCCTGATGTTCAAGCCGTTGCACCAGTTGTTTGCCTAAGCCAACCGCCTCATCGTGAAACACCACTGTCGTACTCTCAGACGCTGAGTTTCCGACTGGTGTTGAAAGCTGTTTCTGTTTCCACGAAGGCATGTAGAACCAATCTGCCGTATCAGGCTGTTTGCCTAATGACACGGGCGTTGTCTTGATCGGCTCTGCTTGATGAGCCTCCAACAACTTGGTGAAAGCTGCCTGGGCAGGTGCCCCTGAAGCGTCAGCCTGAGCGACCAAAATATGATGCCCTATCACATCAGTCTTTGGAAACGCTGCCACTTCAACAAATCCCTGTGCCAGTAGGGCCTGATGCCACTGTTCTTGGGATAAAAACGGATTGCCTTGATTCCTGTCGCCCTCTTCAACTGGCTTCATCAGCAAACCATCAGTGATGTCAAAATCAAGTTGTGGTTGTGTGACTTCCCAAATCAATAACAGGCCATTAGGGGCTAATAAAGAACGAACATGCGCTAGGGTTTCTGCTATATTACGGGTCACATGCAGCATATTGACGGCAACCACCATATCAAAACGATGAGGCTCGTACCCCTGTTGTTGAGGTGATTGTTCTATATCTAATACGCCATATTCGACAAAAGGATACGGGCTAAATTTCTGTTTCGCTAACTCGACTAACAAACGGCTGATATCGGTAAAGGTGTAGCGCGTTTGCTGAGCGGGTAACACGGGTAGTATAACCGAGGTGGCGTAACCCGATCCCCCTCCCATTTCAAGCATGTTCAGTTTGATTGAGGGGGGTAATAATGTGACAACCTGTTGCACCGTTGTCTGCATGATGCGATTGTAATATTGCATCAAAGGTGATTCTTGAACGAGAGCCGTGATTTCACTCTCGTCTGTCGTGCTTGCACGGGTTTCCTGATCAAATAACACCTCAGTGGCTTGTGATTCACCCGTCAAAAAGGCAGCTAATTTGTCGCCGCAACGCTGAACACGTTCCACCCAGTGAGGTTCATCTGCCCATTTCCGTTGAGCGTCTTCTACCAGCGCCTGAAAGGCCTCTGTCGTTATCCGTTCTAAGTGGGTAAAGTTTTCGCCCACTTGCTGTAACTGGCCTTGCTCTACCAAGACGCTCATCCAGCGAGCCAATAATTGCTGGTAGCGAGGTTGAACATTAAATTGTTTGAATAAGGGCTCAAGAGCATATTTTTCATCAGGCGTGTTAAACGCACCCAAATCGGTAAGTGCCTTGCCCATATAGGCCACACATAAACGTTCTAAACTGGATTTCTTCTCCAGAAAAATGGGGTTATCTAATGTTGACAGGCCTTGTTGGGCTTGTTGCTGAGCTGCTTCCACTACGGATTGCAATAGCGGTAAGGGTGCCTTGGCCTGTTTTGGTGGTTCTATCCAGTAGCGTTGACGCTCAAAGGGATAACTGGGTAAAGCTACGCGACGACGCCGTTCTGGTTTATAGAATCTTAACCAATTGACTTGGCCGCCGGCCATCCAGAATTGGCCTAAGCTGTTCAATAAAAACGCCACATCAGACAGATTGTCTTGTTCGGGATGGCGTAACGAAGACAGCACCACTTGTTCGGCTTTACAATCGGCATGTTGCCTAGCTAAAGTCGTTAAGGTTCGGCCTGGGCCGATTTCGATCAAGATGCGTGCTGGTTCTTGTAATAAGTGCTGTAGCCCTTCTGCAAAAAGCACGGTATATCGCAAATGTCTTCCCCAATAATTGGGATTGGTCGCTTCCTTGTCGGTAATCCAAGTGCCTGTGAGGTTGGACAGGTAGGGGATTTTGGGCACACACAGTTCGACTTGTTTTACCTGTTCTGTGAATCTGCCCAAAAGGGGAGTCATCATATCAGAATGAAAAGCGTGGGAGGTGTGGAGACGGCGGCATGCCACGTTTTGTTCTGTCAATTGAGTCTGTAAAACCGCAATGGCCTCTGTTGGACCAGAAACAACACAAACTGAAGGTGTATTAACAGCGGCAAGAGAAAGGCCTTTGCTCAAAAGCGGTTGCACTTCCTTTTCTGCAAGTGGGACAGAAAGCATCGCTCCATCTGGCATCTCTTGCATCATCTTTCCGCGTAACGCAACCAGCGATAAGGCCTCTTCTAGTGAAAAAACCTCTGATAAACAGGCCGCAACATATTCACCAATGCTATGGCCTATCATGGCTTCAGGATGCACTCCCCACGCCATCCATAATTGAGCCAGTGCGTATTCGATCACAAACAGGGCTGGCTGAGCGATAGCGGTATGAGTCAGTAGTTCCGTGGCTTCCTGTTCTGAAATCGCTCTTTCAGCAGTTTGAATTACCCCCTTTGAAAAAGGGCTATAGAGGAGTTCGGGATACAAGACTAAACGTAGATCACGTCCTAAAAACGGTTTCAGGTATTCTGAACACTTATCCACCTGTTCTTGAAAAATGGGCTCTGTTTGGTAGAGTTCCCATCCCATATTGACATACTGTGCGCCTTGCCCCGAAAACATAAAGACGATAGGCCGATTTTGGGGTTCTTGAAAGTGGGTTAAAACGCAGCTGGGATCGAGGGTACGCAGTGCAGTGGTAGCCTGTTCAGCATTCTGACAAACTAACATCCGCCGATGTTTAAAAGCCTTGCGGCCTGTACTCAACGTATAAGCCACATCCGCAAGCTTTTTCTCAGGATGCTGTTCTATATAGGCCGCCAGATTGGCCGTGATCAGATCAAGTGCCGAATCGGTTTTGGCTGAAAGCAATAGCAGTTGCCAAGGCCGGGATTCTCCAGAGGGTTCAACGGTTGGCGATTCTTCTAGGATGACATGAGCATTGGTTCCCCCAATACCAAAAGAACTGACAGCGGCGCGGCGAGGCATCCCGTCAATTGGCTGCCATTCTGACAGCGTGGTATTGACGTAGAAGGGACTGTTAGCAAAATCAATCTGCGGGTTGGGTTGTTCAAAGTGTAGACTGGGTGGTAGCAACCGGTGTTTGAGCGCCTGCACCGTCTTGATCAAACCCGCTACCCCTGAAGCCGCATCGGTATGACCAATATTGGTTTTCACAGAACCTATCGCACAAAAGGCTTTTTTCTGGGTACTGGCCTGAAACGCTTTCGTCAGCGCCGCAATTTCAATGGGATCGCCGAGTGCCGTGCCAGTACCATGGGCTTCAATGTAGGAAAGACTCTCAGCTTCAATACCCGCGTTGGCCTGAGCTTTAGAAATCACTGCCGCTTGCCCTTCAACACTGGGCGCGGTATAACCCACTTTCAAAGAACCATCATTATTGATGGCCGAACCTTTGATAACCGCTTGGATGTTGTCGCCATCCGCTATCGCCTCGTCTAGTCTTTTCAACACCACTATCCCCACACCACTGCCACCTACCGTACCTTGTGCCTGAGCATCAAAGGCGCGGCAGTGTCCATCGGGAGAACTAATCATCCCTTCTTGATACCAATAACCGACCTGTTGGGGAACGTGGATGGCGATGCCACCTGCCAATGCCACATCGCATTCACCATCTAGCAAACTGCGACAGGCTAAGTGAACCGCGACCAATGACGTTGAACAGGCCGTTTGAATATTGACACTGGGCCCTTTCAGGTTGAGTTTGTAAGACGTGCGGGTTGGTAGAAAATCTTTATCATTTTCAATCAACAGTTGGTAAGTGCCGACAGATTCTGAGAGTTGATCAAGATTTTGAGACAGGTTGTTGAAGAGATAAGTATTCATACCCACACCGGCATAAACACCGACTGAATACTCGTCAGTGTCAGGTGCAATACCCGCATTGTCAAGCGCCTCAACAGCACATTCTAAAAAAAGACGGTGTTGTGGATCGGTCACTTCTGCATCTTTCGGATTGAAGTCGAAAAATGCCGCATCAAACCATTCGACATCCGACAACACGCCATTGGCTTTGACATAATGAGGGTGATTAAGCGTTGCGGTGTCGATGCCAGCCGATATCAGTTCCTCATCCGAGAAAAAGGTAATGGATTCTACCCCTTCTCGTAGATTATGCCAAAACGCTTCCAGATCAGGGGCACCTGGAAAACGACCGGCCATACCAATTATGGCTATATCATGAGAGGCTTGACGGGTACGGGTTTCTGGCCGCTGTTGAACAGGAGCCGATACACACTGATGAGTCTGACTGAAATGTTGGGCAAAAGCCTGTATGGTGGGATATTCAAACAGTTCAAGCATTGAAATGTCTTTACCCAATTTGTCCTGCAATTTGGATTGCAGTTGGGGTAACAATAATGAATGCCCCCCTAACTCAAAGAAATTATCATGAATACCCACCTTATTCAGATGAAGTACGTCTTGCCAAACCTTCGCCATCATAAGCTCTAGCTGAGTTTGGGGTAAAGACGCTTCTTTGGATAAGTAAACCATCTCTGGTACAGGTAAAGCACGGCGATCCACTTTGCCATTCGGTGTCAGGGGCAAGGCATTGAGTAACACAAAGTTGGCGGGCACCATGTAGTCTGGCAGCTTCTCTTTCAGATAATTTCGCAGGTTTTCCGTCAATATGCGTTGTAAAACTTTCAAAAGGCCTTGCGTTTCAAGCAGATAGGTGATACTTTTTTCAAGCTGCGTTTGCTCTTCCTGTGTCAGCTTGAATTGAATACCCGCACAATGCGACTGTGACCAGGCGACTTTCCCCTCTAACCAACACGCCTCAGATTCACCGGGTAGCCTAAGGCGTAAACTGATTGCCTGGTCTTTTTCAAGCGGAACAGTCCCACCCAGTAAAACACCGCCAGAGGAAATATCCTCTGTGCGAAGTTTCAAAATTTTGCTCTCCTCTCTCCTTAGCAGACAATCCACCTGATAAGGTATGCGTTCTGGAATGAGATCGGACACGATATAGGCCACAAGGCGCTTATTGCCGGGTTGGTCTTCTCGTGCGACGACCACGGTTTCTCGTATATTAGGGTGTTGAGTCAAGGCTGATTCGATTTCCGCCAATTCAATCCTAAAACCACGTAGTTTGACTTGGTTATCTATGCGCCCTAAAAATTCAATATTGCCATCAGGCAGGTAGCGAGCTAAATCGCCTGTTTTATAGAGGCGTGAGCCTATTTCACCAAATGGATTGGGTATAAATTTTTCTGCCGTTAAGTCTGGAAGATTGAGGTAGCCTCTGCCAATACCGGCACCACCAATCACAATTTCACCAATTACTCCTATAGGCACAAGCTGTAGATGAGGATTCATTAAATGCACTTCATATCCCTGCACTCCTCTACCAATGGGTGTACGCCGACTTAAATCCTTAGCCGTCATAAAAGAAAAGAAAGTGGCACAAATAGTCGTTTCTGTGGGACCATATCCATTCACAATGTGCAGACGTTTTGATAAGTGACGAAAGCGTTGAAGAATGCCTTGTTCTATTGGTTCAACACCTACCAAGATGCGATTGAGTTTAATCTGTGTTCCCCATTTTTCAAGTTGAGCTGCAACATCAGATAATAGTGCAGGTGGGATGTAAGTACAAGTAATGTGATGCTCAACTAAATAACGGACAAAACTTTCTGGATGAGTTAATAGTTCTGGAGAAATAAGGTGAAGTGTTCCACCAAAACAGAGATTAGAAAAAAATTCCCATACTGACACATCAAAGCTGAATGGGCAAACGGAAGTACCAATCAAGGCTTGAATCGAAGGTGCAACATGTTCAAATCCGTGCAGCATAGCCAACACATTATGATGTTCAATCATTACCCCTTTTGGCTTCCCAGTAGAACCCGATGTATACATCACATAGGCTAGGTTGTCAGAGCAAACCCCACTGTTTACATTTTCTGAACGGGCCTTTGAAATCATTCCCCAGTCATTATCTAAACAGATGACTTGGGCTTTTGAATCGGGCAACTGTGCCATTAACTTCTGTTGCGTCAACAGCAGCAACACTTTTGAATCTTCTAACATGAAGACCAGCCGTTCTTGAGGATAGTTGGGATCGAAGGGGACATACGCCCCGCCCGCTTTCAGGATACCTAACAACCCTATTATCATCTCTAAGGATCGTTCAACACAGATACCCACTAGCACTTCAGGTTTGACCCCTAAGGTTTGTAGATAGTGGGCAAGTTGATTGGCGCGGGTATTTAAGGCTTGATAGGTGAGTTGTTGATCTTCAAAGACAACGGCAATCGCCTCTGGTGTTTTATCGACTTGGGCTTCAAATAATTGATGAATACCCTGATCTTGCGGGTAAGCGGTTTGAGTCTGGTTCCATTCAACTAATAATTGATGTCGTTCACTTTCAGTCAGCAGTTCGATTTCCATAAGCTTTTGTTGTGGTTCGGCTGCCATGCTCTCCAACAACGTTTGTAAATGGCCCAACATACGCTCAATGATGCTGGCTTCAAAACGGCCAGGATCGTAAATGAGGGTTAGAGATAATTTGCTACCCGGTATGCCCATGATACCAATTGGGTAATTGGTTTTTTCAATGTTTTGAAAATTGCTGAGGGTTAATTGATTGTTTGATTTCAATAAAGACTCATCGAAGGGGTAATTCTCAAAAACAAAAATACTTTCAAATAAAGCAGTGCCTGGCGGTATATCACTCCAACGGTGAATCTCAACCAAGGGTGTGTATGAATAAGGTTCTCTTTCAACCTGTTGTGCTTGCAATTGCTGTAACCAAGGGATGAGGGTTTGCTCGCCAGACAGGAACACGCGCACGGGCAAGGTATTGATAAATAAGCCTACCATTGATTCTACACCAGGTAAGGGCATTTGACGACCCGAAACGGTGACACCAAAAACCACATCTTCTTCGCCACTATAGTGGCTTAACAAGAGTGCCCACGCGCCTTGCACTAGGGTATTCAGGGTTAGGCTATGTTGTTTCGCCAGCGTTTGCAAGGCTTCTGTTGTTGCAGGTGATAACTCAATGCTTTTTTTGACTTGAAAGGCTTCTTGATAAGCCGTTGTGCCAACCGTTTCTAGATTTAATGTTGTGGGGGCTAGAACGCCTTTGAGTTGCTCTCGCCAAAATTGCTCTGCTTCTGCCATATCCTGCTCTTGTAGCCAAGCAATGTACTTTTGATAGGGGCGGGGCGGGGGTAACTGTAATTTGACACTTTGACATTTGGCTTCATAGTAAGCAAAAACATCTTTGAAAATAATGGGTACGCACCAGCCATCTATCAGTAAGTGATGATGCGTCCAAACAAAGTGGTAGCTTTTGTTGGTGAGCTGAATCAGGGCACAACGCATGAGTGGGGCTTGTTCAAGTGCAAAATCTCTTGTGTAGTCGGCTTTGAGAAAGTGTTCTAATTTGTTTTGTTGTTCGGCCGATGACAGCATACGCCAGTCTAATTGTTCCCAAGGTAGCTTGACTTGCTTGTAGACGACTTGCATGGGTTCTTCTAGTTCTTTCCACTGAAAAGCCGTTCGCAACGCGACGTGCCGTTCTAGCACAAACTGCCAAGCTTCTTGGAATGCTTTGGTATTGAGATCGTCGCCGTGTAAGGTGAAACTCAATTGATTAAAGTACATGCCTGATTCGGGTGCGGCGTAAAGCGTGTGAAACAGCATGCCTTGCTGCATGGGGGAAAGGGGGTAAAGCGTTTCAATATTTTCCATATCAGTTATCAGTTATCAGTTATCAGTTCCACATTTCACGCGCTTTGTACAGCGAAGCGAAACTTTAGCGTGAAATAAAGTTTTGCGCGCAAAACTTTTGCGTGGAAATCAGTTTCAGGCAAAAGTTTCGCGGAGCGAAACTTTTGCCTGAAAATCAGTTATCAGTTATCAGAATCAAGTTTACTTTGGAATCCAAAGTTTGCGGCAATTGGAGTGCATTGTTATTTATGCGTTGGAATGCATGTTATTTTGCGTTGGAATGCATGTTATTTTGCGTTTATTTGTTTTCAAACTACTGATTAAGTACTGAAGCACAAATAAACAGGTATTTTACAGCAAAGGGCAATCCAGGGCGAAAGCCCAGAACCACCTTTTCAAGCAAAAGTTTTTGTTTGCCTCAACTTTTGCTTGAAAATCAGTT
>Ga0164315_10002171_pt1 | contig 14993 bp, 26 predicted proteins | sample GuaBasSedimGuay6_FD_113737 | JGI IMG/M metagenome (GOLD analysis project Ga0164315, IMG submission 113737) | Subseafloor sediment microbial communities from Guaymas Basin, Gulf of California, Mexico - Guay6, Core 4569-2, 0-3 cm | ecosystem: Environmental > Aquatic > Marine > Hydrothermal vents... | reverse complement strand
AGGATGCAGCATGAGTGTAGAATGACTTTGTGTGACACCAACAAAAATATAGGGTGCCATATACCAGTGGGTATGGATATGCGTTTCCTACATGTAGATGGTTGGTCACAGATACAAAAACCGTCAGGTCATGACCTGTACTTTGTTGATCCACCCTATGATTCCATGACAGACCTTGTCATGCTTGAAGCCTTATTGGATGACCATACCTTCTTGAAACCCTTGATTGCATGGTACCCTATATTTGAAGATGCTCATCCAGAAAATTATATTTTTGGCCTACCTAAAATGGAGATTACCTTTAACGAAGGTAAACTCATTGGGTGCGGTATGGTATTCAAAAATATACCAGATCACATAGTTAAAGGGATACAATAATGGACTGTGCATGTACTGTGGGCACTGATGTTGAGGACAGGGTGACTTTGATTGAGAACAAGTTTGTTAAGTCACGTAAAGAACATAAGTGCTCTGAGTGCTGTGGTGCCATACCCAAAGGTGCTGAATACTTCAAAGAAACATGGGCATACGATGGGCGTATTGACCACCACAAAACCTGTGAAGATTGTTATTCTCTACGTCAGGTATTCTTTTCAAGTGGGTGGTATTACAGCCAGCTAATTGAAGACATGGAAACATTTGTGATTGATTGTGGTGGGGAACTATCAGTGCCTTGTCTGCTACAACTGACACCCCGTGCAAGGGGCATGGTGTGCGATATGATTGAACGGGGATGGGAAGATGAATGAGAAAAGAGTAAGGGCAATTACAGCCAGTGAGTACAAACCAGATGAAAGTGAACAAGGTATCACGGACATTTGTGTGCTGTTTAACGATGACACATTTATATTAACTTCTGTACTTGAAGGTTCCCCAGTAAGTTTTGTAGCTGATACCCTGCGTGACTTTGCAGATGCATTGGAAGGTAAAACATGAGAACATTTGATAGTACCCGTTTAGAATCATTTGCATTTAGCTGTAGTGAATGTGGTGGCAAAGTATGTATCTGCGGTGAACACGGTGGATGGGCTGCTCACTGCATGGACTGTGCCAATGCCATAGGCAAACGTGGGTACTACGACCCCTGTGCTGATACTCAAATTGAAGCACTCAAACAATGGAATGCACTGAACGGAGAAATCAATGAAACTGACACGCTGTGAGAAGTCAATGCTTGTAAGGTTACAAGAAGAAGAAATAATGTTCTGGCATGATACCATAGGGTGTGAAGTCCAAACACTTAACCGTTTAGCAAAGAAAGGTGCGGTCATTCAAATGTTTCAGGGTGATCCTAATAATAAGAAAAATCAATACTGGGTGATGAAATGAAAATTAAAGACACAATTATTGTGATCAACTCTAGCAACAGGGTTGATAGGATGGTGGTACAGGAAAAATTCCCAGATGATATTATCAAGTGGGTAGTGGCTGTACCTGAAGATCAGTTTGAATCCTATGATGAAGTGCCCATGTTCAGGGATCATGTGATTCCAATACCAAGTGATGTGGCAGGGTTCTTACCTTCACAACGCCAATGGGTTATGGAACATTTCACCAAGGAAGGGTACAAATACATTTGGTTAATGGATGATGATCTCACTTTTTTCAAACGCAAAACAAAGAAAGATAAACTGGTGCTGCGTAAATCAAAAGAGAAGCACATCACTGATATGTTTGAAACGATGCGTAAGCATTTAGATGAGGTACCCATAGTAGGTATCTCAACACGCCTTGGTAACAACCGTATCACAGATGATTATGATGAAATCAACAGGGTTACACGGTGCTATGCGATAAACACAGAAGTGTTTGCCGAGGTTGGTGCAGTGTTCAATCCGTTTGAACCCTTTGTTGCTGAAGACTTTCACATGGCTTTGTGCTTTTTAAATGCAGGACACAAAACACGCATCCTGCACACGTATGCTCAAGAAGACATTGGTAGCAATGCTGATGGTGGTTGCTCAGAGTACCGTACCGCTGAAGTGCAAAAGAAAACCTCATTCTGGATGGCTGAAAATCACCCAGAGGTATCAGTCAAGGGTAAGTATTCAAAAGGTGCATGGGGACTACAAGAATTAAAAGATGGACGTAACTACCGTGTCGATGTTATTGTTGGCTGGAAAAAAGCGTACAAACCTAAGAAGAAAAGGGCTACCACTGGTGGGCTAAACTCTTTTTTTAAAAAGTAGTTGCTTTTTTGTAACTCTGCCTATTAAGGTTGGTAAAACAGTAACTTAACAAGGAGTAACTATGTCATCATTTTTTAAGAAGAACGCAGTCTCAAAATCAAATTGCCCCCGTTGTGGTCTTGGGTCACACTGCTCTGCACCTCGTATGAAAGTAGCAGGTAAAGGTGGGCAACGAATACTTGTCATAGGTGACAGCCCGTCTGTACTTGATGATGATAAAGGTGCATTTTACAGGGATAATACTGGTAGAAAACTAAAACAAGAATTGCGTCACCTTGGCATTAGCCTCCGTAATGATTGTTGGTATGTCCCTGCGGTAAGGTGCCGACCTACCCTGAACTTAAAAGGTGAGGCTGGTGAGGCTTCCACTGCTCATATAGCCAACTGTAGGCCATACATTCAGGGCATTATAAAAGAGTTACGCCCTGAAAAGATTTTGCTACTGGGTGAAACTGCCCTGCACTCCTACTATGATGACAGGAATAAGCAATGTACCAGCATGTTTAAGATGGCAGGTATGCAAATATGGGATAGCACTTACAACACATGGGTGTTTCCTATATGGAGTACAGCCCTCATTGAAAAGAAAAAGCATGACACCCTCCTATTCTCTGAATACAAACGGTGCTTGAAACGTGCCATACATACAGAAGTACAGCCATTTGAGAAGAAGTGGAACCCTACTTACAAACTGCGTAACTTCAAGAAGGCTATCAAGGCACTTACCAACTGCTTGCGTAATGACACACTGATCGCTATTGATTATGAAACCACTGGCCTTGATATGTACAAGGCTGGACACAGCACAGCTTCTTTTGCGTGGGCTAATGATGAAGGGTCTTGGGCTGTGCCTGTACAGCATCCCTACTGGAACCCAAAGCAGCAAGAAGAGATTTATGCACTGGTTCAAAAGATACTTAAAAAACGTAAAATCAAAAAGATCGTACAGGGTATAAACTTTGAGTATCCTTGGACAAAACAGCAAATGAAAGCCGAGCCCCGTGGCTTTATTTGGGACACTCAACTGGCTACCCATATTATAGATAACCGTACTGGTGTTACTCAGCTAAAATTTCAATGCTTTGTGAGATGGGGTATTGAGGATTATGATAAAATCAGTGGCAAGTACATCAAAAGCAACTCGAAAACAGGCTTCAATGATATGCTCAAGATGCCTGTGGATGCACTGCTTGAATACAATGCCCTTGACTCACTGTATACCTATGAATTGTATAAGGAACAGCAGGAGCAGCTCGTAGGTACTGAGCTTGACGCATACCATTTCATGCACAATGGTGCCATTGTTATGTGTGAGATGAGTTTCAATGGTATTCGTATCAAGGAATCATTCTACCTCAAGCAAAAGAAACTGCTCGAACAAGAACGTGATGATTTGATTGACCTCATTAGTACATCAGATGAGGCAACCCAGTACACCAGACTCCGTGGTGGGAACTTTGATTACAATAGCCCTAAAGATTTGCAGATCATGCTGTTCAAGGTGCTGAAGCTGAAGTCCCGTAAGGAAACTAAAACTGGGCACAGTGTTGATGCAGAGGTACTACAAAAAATAGACATTGGGCTGACCCGTAATATAATCACTGTCCGCAAATTAAATAAGATGATTGGTACTTATGTTGATGGGTTTCTAAAGCACACCCATGATGGTATGATGCACCCATCATTCAGTTTAGCCCGTGCACGATCATTCAGGAGCTCCTCACAGTCACCAAACTTTCAAAACGTACCAAAGCGTGACCCCAAAGCAAAACGCATTACACGGTCTGGTATGGTGCCCCGTGACGGTAGAGTACTTGGTGAGATGGATTTCTCTGGTGCTGAAATTTCAACCTCATGCTATTATCACAAAGATCCCACCTTCATTAAGTACCAAACAGAAGGTGGTGGTGACATGCACAATGATGCCTGCTCACATATCTTACTGGATGAAAAAGAAACTAAGATGCCCAAACCACTCAGGCAATGTACCAAAGGTGTGTGGACATTTTCTCAATTTTATGGCAGTTACTATGTATCCTGTGCCAAGCAGGGGTGGGAAGAATACCCACTATGCGTTGAAAAAGACGGGTCCACTTGTCAAGTAAAGGGAATGGATGTTGGTGATTGGATGAAACAAAAGTACGGTTCGTATAAAGGTTTTGAAAATCATCTTAAAAAGTTTCAAAGTATCTTTTGGGATGATTGGTTCACAGTGTACACTGAGTGGAAAGACAAAGTGTGTAGAGACTATGAACGTGATGGGTTTGTCGAGACATTCCTTGGGTTCAAATTCAAAGGGTACATGGACAGCAAGCAATGCACCAATTACCCCATACAAGGCACCTCGTTCCACCTGTTAGTTTATACTGCCGTTCAATTTTTGAAAGAGTGTAGAAAGCAAGGGTTGGAGACATTAATAGTAGGGCAGGTACATGATTCACTGATCCTTGACATACCACTTGACGAAATCGATGAGGTTAAAGAAGTACTCAAAGAAATCGTCGGTAACCTACACAACATTTTTAAATGGATGGACTTCCCAATGGGACTTGACCTTGAAATAAGTAAATCGTATGAGCAAGGTGGTAGTTTTGCGAGCATGGAGAAACTTGAATTATGAAATTCCACTATACAGTTGACAAAATTAACAGAGTGTTTGCTGGTTGCTACAAAGAACAGGTACCAATGGCACGAGAGTTTTGTGTTAGGCTGGTGCAGTCTTATATAGATTGGTACCGAAATAAGTACGATGGTTGTCGTTTGAAAACGCACTTTCATTTGAACCATGTGGCAGATGAGTTGTCCACATTAATTGACGACCTGTCTTGTAGTGTCAGCAGTGTAGTAAAAAATAGTTGACACTTATTACAATTATTGGTATATATAGTAGCAAAGGTAAACACTATGGCAGACTTTGATGAAAAAATAATATTTCGTGATTGGGATGAATACAATCTCGGTGAAGATGCACAGATTGACAAGTATGCACTTGACATTGAGGCCGAAGAACAGCCTCATCTGATGCAAAAATGGCTTGAACTGCTCACAAAAGCACAGGCTGAATTAAATAAGGCAAAGGAGGTTATGGCTAATGAAGAAGCTAAACTGTTACTGACCGCTAAATCAAAGGGTATCCCCGACATACCCAAACCTACTGATCCAATAGCAAAGGCTTGGGTACACACCCAACCTACATACCGTAAGGCACAACGACGCAAGCGTAAAGCTGAAAACAATGTAGCATACTTACAAAATGCTAGATCAGTCCTTGAGCATAGGAAAACTATGATCAAAGTTGAAGCTGACTTGTGGATAACTGGCTACTTTGCCAAACCTCAAGTAACAGCCGAAACAAAAGATAAACTTGAAACTGAACGTAAACAAGTTCATGCAGACAAGTTGAGTAAGAGCTTAAAAAGAAGGCATTTACGCCAAAAGGAGAATGAAAATGGCTCGTAAGAAAAAAGGTTCCATGCGTGACAAGCTGAAAGGCAAACTGAAAGACCGTACAAAAGAATCACATAACACCCGTGATTCTGGCGGTGGAATGAAAAATTATTTTAATGCTGATAAGATGACCGAAGTGTCCACATGGTGGGCAGGTAAAGGCGATCATATTATTGACATTATCCCTTACTTTGCTGGAGAAAATGATCCACGCAATGATGAAGGTGAACCTGCATACATCCTGGACATTGATGTTCACCGTTTTGTAGGTCCAATGGATGAAATGGTTGTATGTCTTGAACAATTCAATACACCCTGCCCCATTTGTGAAGAGTCACGTCGCTTGAACCGTGAAGGGTATGATTACAAAGAACACATCAAACCCCTGAAGCCTGGACGTCGTGCAATGTACAATGTGATTGTACGTGATGGTGGTGAAGGTGAGAAGAAAGGTGTTCAAATCTTTGAGATTGCTCACTGGTTTATGGAGAAGCACCTTGCTAAAATTGCAAAAGATCCCCGTGGTGGTGGCTTCACTATTTTCAGTGACCCTGACGATGGTAAATCTATTTCATTTGAACGTACTGGTACTGGTGCAGAAAGCACTGGGTACAGTGGGCACCGCTTTGTTGACCGCCCAGAAGTAATCACTGATGAAGAGCTGGAAGCAGCCCTTTGCCTTGATGAATTGGTTGAGATCAAAACATACGAAGAAGTGTATGAAATTTTCTTCGGCAAAAAAGCAACTTCTGAAGATGAACCTGAAGAAGAAGAGGTTGATGAGCCTGAAGATGAGCCTGAAGATGAGCCTGAAGATGAAGGTGATGAGCCAGATGAAGGTGATGAGCCAGATGAAGGTGATGAAGATGAGCCTGAAGATGAGCCTGAGCCTGAGCCTGAAGAAAAGAAAAAGCCTAAGCGTGGTGCCCGTAGGGGACGTAAAGGTAAACCAAAAGATAAAAAACCTACCTGCCCCCATGGTGGTGTAATTGGTGAAGATATTGATGAGCTTGACCAATGTGACGATTGCAAAATGGCAAATGCATGTGAAGCCATTGCTGACGACATGTAAGAAACACCCTCCTCATCCGATGGTGGTCAGATAATTCCTGACTGATGTGCGGGTTTCTCGGTTCCTCCGCATAAAGAACAATAAATAAAACCGACCACTTTAACATGGAGGGTGTATGAAATCTAATACAAAGCATTACTGCATCAAAGAGCCCTACTGGAAAGTGAAGGGCTTTGGTTTATCTAAAGGTAATATGGGTTTGAAGAAAACTATTGTTTCAGTGCGGTTGAAAAATAAGGATGGTGTACTGGCATATCCAAACAGTTTTGTAATCAAAACTAAGGATGCCCTTGAACATGAATCTGAGACTCAACGTGGCACTAAACTATTTTTGATACCCTTTTCAAGCTGCAAAGAAATAGCACGTACCAAGGGGGCACTAAGATGCAAATAGCAGAAATAGTCAAGCAAATACTTGGCGAGAATGATGAGTCAGTTGTGCTGGAAATGGTTGACGATCAACGCCATGAGTATATTAACGACGACTGGGATGCCAGTGGTGACTATGATGATGAATATGAATGGTATATTGACCATTGTAACAATGAAGCTGAGGACGATATCTTAAACGGCATCCTACGCCAGTTTGAAACTAAGCATGGCCTGTCAATCAACCTTGATGACTACTCATCTATTTTTGAACAGCTCAAAGCAGAGTGGAGTCTATAATGGTAATCGCACGTGTGAAAGAAACTGACTGTCCAGCAGCTAATGAATATGCTGATGGATTTTACTATCTGTACAATGACATTGAGCCAGCACCAGTCTTGGTGCAACATTACTTCTGTTCTGACGTTGACGCACACGTATTTGGATTTAACATTCATGATGGTGGTGGGCTGGTACTGGTCTCAGACTTACGTGCGGACACCACTGTTGTGCCTGTTGCAATAGTTGAAAAAGGAAAAGTATAATGGCTACACGTAGACGTTCAGATTTAAAAGTAGGGGGCAAAAGCCCCATTGATAAAGCGGTGGCATCTGTTAAAGAATCAGCAAACATGAAACCACTTGATGACCTTGTTATCTCATGGAAAGATACACTCAGCACAGGCAGCACCTTACTTGATCTTGCTATCAGTTCTGGCCGTAAGTATGGTGGTGGTGTTCCTGGCGGTATCTTTGTTGAAATATATGGGCGTAGTGGGTCAGGTAAAACAAGTATTCTGAGTGAGCTTTGCGGCTCTGCACAGGCTACTGGTGGTGACATTATGTTCATGGATCCTGAAGCAAGGCTTGATGAAGAGTACGCCAAGACGTATGGTGTTGACGTACCTAAAGACTGCTATGAGCAACCTGACACAGTCACAGAAATGTTCAAACATTTCACCTCTTGGAAACCCAAAAGCAAAGATAAACTAAATGTCTTTGCTGCTGATTCCCTTGCTGCATTATCCACTGAACTTGAAATGGATAAGGGTGACAAGATGGGTATGCGTAGGGCTAAAGAGTTCAGCACTGAGTTCAGAAAGCACTGCCGTACCATTAATGCCAACGGTTGGATCATGGCATGTAGTAACCAAGTACGACAGGGTGACTATGGTGATGTGACTCCTGGAGGTAAAGCAGCAGAGTTTTACGCCTCCTTACGTATCAGTGTAAACCAAGTTGAAAAGCTGTTCAAGGAGAAATCCTTTGGTGGCAAAAAGGTTAAGCGTGCGTTTGGTATATGTTCCAAGTGTATCATAACCAAGTCATCCATTGACAAACCATACCGTGATGTTCCCATCTATATCATTTTTGATTATGGTATTGATGATGTCCGTGGCAACTTGCAGTGGATGAAAGATGTGCTTGGCTCCACTAAATACAATGCTGTTGATAAGGAATACCAGCGTATGGATCAAGCCATTGACTGGATTGAAAAGAATGACCTTGAAGAGAAACTTCGCGATCAGGTTATTAAGTTGTGGGGCGAAGTAGAAACTAAATTCAAACACAAGCGTAAACAAAAACGCAGAGGATAACATGGCTCGCAGACGCATAACACGCAAAAAGAATAAACAACAGGGTGGCGGTATTAGATGCCCTAAGTGTGGTAGCAGTACAAAAGTCCGTAGGACTGAACCACAGCCAGAGATATCAGTACAGTTGCGTTCACGCATCTGCGACAAATGTGGCCTATCACTTGAAACTGAAGAGAAGATAGTAGCTGTAGGGAGTGAAAAGTGAAAAAGGTTTTACTTATTGACTGCGACGCTGTAGCTTGGTCTGCGTACCATGGGCTACCTGATGCCCTTAGTCACAATGAACAAAGCACAGCGGTCATTTACGGGTTCCTCAACAGTGTGTTTTATCAGCAGACTGTTGAGGATGCTGACTTAATAGGTTTTATTTGGGACAGCAGAAAGAATAAACGTATTGATATTTTCCCTGAGTACAAATTCAAACGACGTACAGTGAAGCAAGAATATACTGATGATGAGCAACGGTCACACAGTGCTAGATCTCAGCAATTCAAAATACTCAGGAAGGAGATCCTTCCTGCACTGGGCTTTTCAAATGTGTTCATGCAGAAAGGGTATGAGGGTGATGATATAATCGCTGCCCTTGCTTTAAAATACCGTAAGCGTAACTTCGTGCGTTTACTTGCACGGGACGGTGACCTATTTCAATTACTCAATCAGAACTGTACAATGTTCGATTGGGTGAAGCAACAAACCTTGGATGATGATTGGTTTTTTGAGAGGTATGGTGTGTACCCTGATATGTGGGCTGATGTTAAAGCAATAGCAGGGTGTCCAACAGATGAAGTGCCAGGAGTTCCTGGGATTGGGTATGACAGGGCTATAAAATACTTACTGGGCAACATGAAACCTGCCTCAGTATTGTACAAACGAATCGTAAACAGCCCTGCACTGATTGATTTGACCCGTACCCTCACCACATTACCCCTTGAAGGTACAAAGCAGTACAGGCTCAAATACGACACGTGTACAGTGGGCAAACTTAAACAAGTAGCTGAGGAGTTTGGGCTACAATCTTACCAATCTGATGGTAGGGTTATGGATTTTAGGAGATACTTTTGTGGCAGAGGTAAGGCAGAGGCGAAAGCTAACAAAAAGAAAAGACGTTGATTGGGAACAGTTAATAAAAGAGTGCTTGCATAAGTCATCGCACACTGCGAGGTGGGGTTGCTTAGATAAGAACTGTAAACTATTTCGTATCATAAATTTTAAAAATGTCTACGTACCCCAACACATTGTAAGTTCCATGGAACTAGATGGTAGATTGACCCTTAAAGAAGATGGGTTCTTTAAGTATACCAATGTAGTAAGGCGTCGTACTGCAAAGCCCAGTAAAATAAAATTTAAAAGGCGTAAAATAGGTGTTGACACTCATTGAACCTTTGGGTATATATAGTGGCATACTTAATAAATACAGGGGGTAACATGAATTTTAAAAACCGTAGAGTTGTGGTAGGCATTAGCAAGACAATCAATTTAGGTAACTATGAAAGTATGAGAATCCATACTGGAATGGAAGCTGACATAAATGATAAGGCTGATGTTGACGAAGCCTACAATGAATTGTTTGAAGAATGTACCAAGCAACTGCTTGAGTACGAAGAAGAAATAATCGGAGGTGAGAAATGAATCGTAAAGAACTTGTAGCAGCAATCGCTGAGGAAACTGATCAAACACTTATCGTAGTTGGTGGTGTTGTTGATTCACTGTTTAGTGTTATCACGGATGCTTTGGCTGATGGTGAAGAAGTAGTACACGCAAATTTTGGTAAGTTCCATGTGCAACGCAGTAAGGCTCGTAAAGGGCGTAACCCTGCAACTGGCGAGGCAATTGATATTGCTGCCAAGAACCATGCAAAGTTTAAACCACGCAAGGTTCTGAAAGACGCATTGAATTAACCAGCAGAAATGTTGCGGGTACGCCCTTGTGCGTAAGTGGGCAGGTGATTTAAAACTCTCTGTCTGTAGAACAGGGCGGTTGTGGGGTTTGTACCCCCTATGCGAAGGTGATGGGGAGAATTTGAAACTCTTGCCATGTACAGCACTTGATACCTGCATCATCAGTTTTAGTTTTAGAATATTTAATTTTATTGGGGAGCAGTACAATGGCAAAGTTACATCAAATCCTGGCTACAGAGTCAGACCTTGAAGGCAAGTACAAACGTACTTGTGAAGAAACGAAAAAGACTTTCGGAAAGAAAGCAATGTTTACTGGTGGGCACCGTAAATTGGTTGTGTTTGACGACACAGACAAAATTGATCACCCTGAAGAACATCAGGCCATGACCACCACTGTGCATGAACGTATGAAGTTTACAGGTGGGGCTATCAGCAACTATCTTGATGCTTTGTTCCAGAAGGAAGCTACCAATCAGGAAGCTCATGCTGACCTTGACGTTGATGGTGTCAGTATTGGCATGGCACTCCCAGCTACGTTTTTGCTTGCGTTAGAATCTCGTTTGAAGTATGTACGTGGTGTTTATGAAGCACTGCCTACCCTGCAAGCTGGTGTAGACTGGAAACCTTCAACCGATAAGGGTGACGGTATCTGGGACATGGTGCACCCTGAAGAGAAAATCAAAACCAAAATGACTTTCAAGTCTCAGATTCTGGTTGAACCTACTGAACACCATCCTGCCCAAATTGAAAAATGGGAAGAGCAGGTACCAGTTGGTAAATTCGTCAAGCATGTATGGTGCTCTATGATCACCTCCCATGAAAAAGCTGAAATCCTTGGGCGTATTGACCGACTACTTCAGGCAACCAAGCAGGCTCGTCAACGTGCCAATGCTCAGGAAATTGTCAAGGGTAATGTTGGCAAAAGCATCATGGACTTTATCAACGACGGGAAGTAAATGTTTGATAACGGACAAACGGTGGTGCATGTCAAGACGGATGCTGAGTACATTGTACTTGAAACTCCTGATGACAAGCACCGCCTTGAACATAGCAACGAACGGTACTACTCGTATTGCCCTGCTGATGATCGCTGGTCAATTCATAAAACGGTGTGGGTACGTTGTGAAAAAGAAATGGAAGATGGCAGGTTTATACTTGCCATTAAGTAGGGGGTTGGCGAAGTCTGGCTCAACGCACTTGCCTTTGACGCAAGCATACATCGATGGTTCGAATCCATCACCCCCTTCCAACTAAAGGTTGCTTATGTGGAAATTATGTAATATGCTATTTGGTTGGGACTACGTACAGGTTGCCCACGATTATAAAAGTGGTGGTCGTAAACGTGTAGTAATTTCCCCAAATGGAACCAGAATTATAAACACTGGATATGGTATCATCCATTGCAGTGATCCACTGCCAATAGGCGGTATGCAAACAAAAGGTGGGTGGACAGTATTACCACTTACTCCAGGAATAACAGAACAGGAGAAACATAATGCGTAGTACATCAGGGGGGATCTCAGTCATGTAAGTGGCAATCACGCCACTCTTTTAGTTAAAGGAGACATGACATGGGTAAAGGTAAATCAGGACATAAGACCAACGAAGCAGCAGCAAAGAATCGTGCACGCTATAAGTTGGAAGGACGTTGCGAAAAGAATAAAGCACGCAAGGCTCGCAAGGAAGCAAAGAAGCAAGCTAAATTGAAAGCAAAGCGTGCATAACAAATGACTGACAGGCTGTAAAGCTGGAACAGCCCCTTCCTAATAAGTTGGTGCCTGTCGGTGAACAAATGTGGAAACGTCAGGTGTGCGTGGGTGAAGCTGGAGATTGTGACCATTCTCCGTAAGGCTTTATACCATGGCACCCTAATCAAGCGTTGCAAGCGTAGTACGTTTCCATGTGTAGGAGTGTAGCTCAGTCGGTAGAGCACTTGCCCGATAAGCAAGCTGTCGTTGGTTCGATCCCAACTATTCCTACCAAAAGCAGTTTTGAATAAGTACTGTCTGGGGAATGGATTAAAATGTATAAAGATCTTGTATCCCTTAAAAACTTTATACATACTTATTCAATTTATGCTGGCGTATAGCTCAGTTGGTAGAGCAGTAGATTGTTAATCTATTGGTCACAGGTTCGAGCCCTGTTTCGCCAGCCAACAAATTACAAAGTTTTGATACCATGCTGACCAATGCCATGGAGCCTGCGAGTGGTATCAAATTAACTGACCTGTTCCTGTACAACTGGGGACTGAACCTGACAACCCACATTCATGTGGGGTAAGTAGAGAGTTACAGACAGGCATGTCTACTCTCATAATTAGGGCAGGTTGGGCATGTATAACGGGGATATATATCGTTATGGAGGCGAACAAGACTGTAAATCTTGTCTTATAGGGTCTGTGGGTTCGATTCCCTCTATCCCCACCATAGGAAGGTACCGCTAAACGGTTGGCAAACGGGCTTGAACCCCGTGGCATGGTCAAACATGGGCGTTCGATTCGTCTACCTTCCTCCATGCGGAAGAGTCGCTTAATGGTAGAGCACCTCACTGCTAACGAGGCGTGGTAAAACATGTGTAGGTTCGACCCCTATCTCTTCCGCCATTAATTAATAAACAAAGCAACAAAAATACTACAAAACATGTTGACAGGTGCTAGGCACCGTGGTATATATAGCATATAAACAATAAATAAATAAATAATAACAATTTTTATAGTTGAGACAGCGTTGGTGTTAGCTTCTGGTGTAATAAAGTTCTCCTGATTGAGTCAGGGGTACTAATCAGTATCAGTTTTTTGTCTCAATAGCTTCACTGTAAGCAAGGAGAAGTAAACAGTAGTAAGTCCTGGAAATAACGCTCAGACAAGGGTTCGATTCCCTTTTCGCTCGCCATTGAAGGGGATATAAAGTAAAGATTTACTGGGTAGGTCATTAATGATAGGTGGACGCATAACGAGCTCATGCTGTAAAGTTTTGCACCCATGCATAAACGCCACTGTTTGACCACTTTATATCTCCTTCAATTACGAGCGAATAGCACAGCGGTAGTGCGGAGCCATTCAGTATGAGACTTGCTAGTTGAATGAAACTCTTATCAGCAAACTAAAATACTCTGACGAGTAGCTCAAATGGTAGAGCATCAGACTTTGATTCTGAATGTTGGAGGTTCAATTCCTTCCACGTCAATCTTAGGGGTTACAAGAAGGCTATCTTGTAGCCCCGTTTCTGTTTTAGGGGTACAAAATGTCACACGATAATGAAGCACAAAAGAATTTAGCATCACCTATGATGGTACCTAAAGCCATTGTACGAATACTGTTTTACCTGTTGGTTGCCCCCATGGTATACCGAGAGGCTGGCATTGTCACCACTGTTCTGATTGGCCTACTGTCAGTAGAACTGGCTATCAAAGGCGACTGGCTTGACGGTATGCACAAACTCGTAATGAATACTACCTCAAAAATAAGCGACCTATACGAATTTCAAAATGACTTCATAAAAGAAAGGATTGAGAAGCGTAATGACAAAAGCAAAAATTGATTTGGATACTGATGGTGCCATGCGTGAAATGGCAGGCTTTGTTGACCAGTACACAGGTGACGATTACGGGTTCATGATACTTGTGTTTCCCTTTGAAAACAACCCTGACCGTACAGCCCACTACATAAGCAACTGTGATCGTGAGAGTATGATCAAAGCTCTCAGGGAGAAAGCTGATGTGCTTGAGCAGGGCATAGACATTCAGAACACAGGGGCAATTCAATGAACGAGCCCTTGACATTACACAAATATAGATTGACAGGTGACTTAGCCCAAGACATAGCTGATGTACTCGAAAAGTATACTGGCAAGGTGTCACTGGCTGAGACTTTAGGGGTGCTGGACATTATTAAACACGATTTACTTGCGAGTGCCCATGAAGATCAAGACGGGTAGCCCCTCACAGAATGGCATGTATATTGCCTATGTTGAACCTGCCATGGAACTATCTATATGGCCTGACAAAATGTTCCTGTCATGGTATGAAGGGCAATGGTACCACCGTGGGTCAGATCAAAAATACCGTGGTGAAGTGTTTGGGCATATTGGTCCTGTACCATCAATGCGTATGAGAGACTTACACAAACGCCCTGACAAGAAGTTTGCCGTGGCAGTTAATGAGGATGGTATGTATGGGTGTTTCAAGCACGGTCCTTTCAATACGGTCAAAGAAGCAACCGAGATAATCGGGGAAGAAGGTGAGTATATTGTAACACTCATCATAGGCAAAGACCCTAAAGTAATACGTAAGTGGTCAGAAACAGCATCAACATGGGAGAGGAGTAAATGACAGAAACCTTGATACAAATATGGTTGTGGTGTAAGCTGATCGGTATTTTCTTCGGTGCATGTACCCTATTGATCCTTGGTATAATGGCTCTT
>Ga0164315_10002170_pt1 | contig 14995 bp, 15 predicted proteins | sample GuaBasSedimGuay6_FD_113737 | JGI IMG/M metagenome (GOLD analysis project Ga0164315, IMG submission 113737) | Subseafloor sediment microbial communities from Guaymas Basin, Gulf of California, Mexico - Guay6, Core 4569-2, 0-3 cm | ecosystem: Environmental > Aquatic > Marine > Hydrothermal vents... | reverse complement strand
ATGCTTGACATAATCCAATTCATATTTTTGTACTAACTGATCCTTCATTAAAGATTTAATTGTATCGTTTGATATTAGCATAGAAACTAAACTTCCGGCATACCTAAGATCTTGCTTATTCAGCTGTACTAGATATTTGCCTTCAGATTTTATTTTATAATTAACATTCTTTCTACAATCGACCATTAAATATCTTGATGAAATATACAATCTGATATCTATCTCTTTTCTTCTATCATATGTATAATCTCGACAATCAAGTACCAAATCACATGTTGGAATTTTTGATTTTCCTTCATTGAATTTTTCGTTTAACGATAAAATCGTTAAATCTGGATTTTTGTGAGATAATATATCTATTAATGCATCTACCTTTAACAGACCAACATCAATTTGTCGATAAATGGAATTTGATATGTTCTTTAATTCAACTTTATCGTGGTCTATAACTATAAGAGTTTCAAGGGTTTCAATGCTGGATAGTGAATTTGCAACGAAACCACCAAGGGTGCCGATGCCAATTACTGCGATTGTTTTATATATCACGTCTCATGATTTCTCCTGTTCATATTAAATTTTGGGGGTCCGAAGACCCCCATAAGCGATATTATATTAACAGCCTTTCTTTCCTGCTGGTTTCAGAAATTCAAGATTGTCACCTTGCTTCAGTACGTAGTCTCCGTCTGCTTCCTTACCATTGATAAGGCCAGTTGAAAGACGGTCAACATTAAGTACTTCACGAAGGAACTCACCAACCTGTTTTACGGTACGCCCGACAACAGGGAAGTTCCCTGAAGATGCTCCGCAAGAAACATGAATGGTAGTAGTGGTACGGCTACCAAAAGCTCCATCCGGTTTTGTCATAGTGCTGATACCTGTAAATTCGATCCCTGTAACAGGAGCTGCCTTACTGATGGTTGCGCTTCCAGATCCGTATTGAGCCATAATGGCGTCAACGACCACATCCTTGGTTTTCTTTGTCAATCCCGGAAGATTAAGTTCCTCCACACACATTCTCTTGAGTTCTCTTGAAGTTTTTCTTTCCAGTTGTTCTTTATTAAATGTTGTTCCCATTGTTAATTCTCCTTTTTCGTTTTTAATTCACTGTTCTGATTTTTGAGTTTGAGTTCATGGTCAGTATATCAAAATAGATCTCTGACCGTTCGTAGGACTCTTTGATAATAGCATTATAAAAAGTCCAACACATGATTGTCGCAACTCCTAAATTCGCAAAATAGAGTTGTGGTTCTGATACGGATAATTCCTCGCAGGACATTTCTGTCGGTAACTTGTCAGTAGGGTCTGCAATTTCCGGATGATATTTGCACAAGTCAGGCGTGAGATCCTTTCCTTCTCTTCGCACATACAACTGTACATTCCCATCTGTGAAATCATTCCCGCCGGATATTAGAGTAACCTTTTTTATTTCTTTACAGTAATTTGATATGATCATCCGGGATTTATGATTATCTACACACATAAATATAATATCGCCTTCATGAATTACATCCCCAACATTTTCAGTTGTAACATAGTCCTCAAAGGCATCAAACCGCAGTCTGTCGAATTTGGTTTCTAACTCTGTTGCTTTTATATCAGCTTTGTTTCCTAGTCTTGTGAACTCCTGTCTCTCATAGTTCTTCGGTTCGTATTCGTCGCCATCCACAAGCAAGATATCTGCGGACATATCTTGGGAAAAATTCATGAAGCGACATAACCTTTCAATAAGAATAGAACCTACACCACCAAGCCCAATAACAACTATCTTATGGTCTATCATTTCAAACCTCCGAATACCCGTTTAAACTTAGAAATCAACGATGTAACTTGTTGAGTCTGATGAGCAGGTATCTCCGGGATTGGAATTGAAGTTTCATTTGGATCTGGTATTTTTTCTATAGGGTTTTGTGATTCAAGTAGTGCTAGTCGATTGGCTTCGTCTGCTTCGGGTGAAAGAAAAGCTCCTGTATCTATTTCAGATTGAACAATTCTTTCTCCCTCTGTGCTTACGTTTCCATCAGCATCCAATAAATCATCATCGACAACAGTATAACAATATGGACATATCATTTCCCCTGCAAAAAGATGAAACGAATTTCCACATACTTCACATTTGGTATATTCTGAGTCTTCTTTAAAACCAGGTTCTTTTTTCAGATGAGAATACTCTTCCGAGTCTATAAAATTGCTTGGAAGTTCTTCATCATCTATTAGTACTAAATAGTCATCTGTCTTACATGTAGGGCACATTGGCATTTCAACTGCATCAGTATTATCAACAATAATCCCTTCACATTGTTTACACTTGTAAACAAAAGGTTCGAGGTCTTCATCTTCTTCTTCTGCCATAAATTTATGACCTCTAAATACACATGTTTTACATGGCATTTCCTCATCATCGCCAAAATCAACAGCGTGATTTGGAAAATCAATTATACTGGCACTTGGTTTATCATCTTTACCTTTTCCCATTTCAGGAAATACTTTTTCTCCTGCTTTGGAAGTTGGAGGTACGAATCCAGCTTGTTTCCATATATCGGCATCATAATTCTTAGAATAACCACCAGGGTTACTTGTTGGATATTTTCCATAACTACCATAACCACCATAACCACCATAACCACCGTAACCGTGCCCAGTATAATAACCCTGACTTCTGTTGTAAGTGTAAGTACCCTTTTCGACCATTTCCATCCATTGAGGAATGACCTTATGATATTTAGCAGATACTTGAACTACAAACCTCTTGTCAGTTTTGCGATAGGAATATGTGAATTGTTTGCCTGCTACAATATCTTCAACCATTCTCCCATTTTCATATTTAAACACACGTCTTGAAGGTTTACTTTCAACCTCATCAATATCTATAGTTTTAACTAACCGTTCAATATAGTCCTCTGCTTGAATAACAAACCGATGACCATTTGCAACAATCGAAGCTGTGATACTTACATCATCATCTCTCACGTTTCCAACTGTAATATGAAGTCCATCAAAATGTTTTTCATCTGAATCATCGGTGCCAGAGTGAAATGCAGACATATTAGCATGACTATGAATCGTACCAATCATTTGCATACCTTCTATAGTGATTCCTTTGTTATAGTCACATGCAGCTCCCGTGACTTTTTGATGAGGCGGGACGATTTTATAAACCCTCTTTACATCATCATAGAAAAGTAGAACAATTGCTTCACCATGATATTCTTTATACACTTCACGAAAGAAAGCAATTACCTTGGCGAACTGTCCACCAGGGATTTTTTTAATGTTCATTCGTGCCATTGAATCGACACTTTCCAAAATGGAGATGTTAGTAACAGGGGCAATACTTTCCATAATGCCCATTTTCTTTTTAAGAAATACTCCTTCCTTAGCCACGATATAACATATATCATCTTCGGGTATGGGTTCTGTCCCATCATTTACGTGAACTTTGAACATGTAATACACTCCTCTCATCGTTTAAGAATTTAAATGGCGATAATCTGCTTTCTACAAACAAGCCATGAAAATTTGGAAACGCATTAACACTTTCCATTTTTGCTTGTTCGGTTGGACTTATTCTTGGGTTCGGCACACAATCGAATTTTGTATTATTTCTTACATAATTATCTAACTTATAATCAGTCGAATATGATGATAAATTCCCAAGCATTACGATACGTGTTGTTTTATAGTTACTCAATTTACATGTTAACCATCCAGTATGACTACTAAAGTCAACAGAACCATCTAATATATCTCCATCCTGTGTTTTGATTTTTGTAATATCAATTTGACTGTGTGGTAATTTATCCCACTGTTTGGATTTCATGGTCACACGTTTAAAGTTTTCCATCATATCACTATACCATAGCGTACAACAATTAGAACATAAGACCAATGGTTCTTCTCCACCTGTATCTGTAATAAAACCAATTATTATATTTACATCCTTTTTAGGAAAGTGTGGAATGCGTCCTTTCTCTGCCATAATCTTAGTTCCTGCTATAACCCTACCGAATTTGTTTACAATCTTTCTGATTTTTCCAATATAGATATATGGAGATCCATCGGGGGTTCCACCGATGTATTTAATCTGAACTAAATTACCTTCCTTATCAGAAAGCACAAAATAAAGACTGCCGGTATCTTTTTCTACTTTAAATGCTTCAATAGTTCTTGGAATCAACATATTGATTGGATTTTCCCAGTCTGTATAAACAACTTTATCACCAACATTAAATGTTAGATCAAGATCAAAGCTTTCAACATGAAAAGTTGTTCCTTCATTACTTAACAGATGCTTTTCAATATCAAGTATGTTTGGTGATGTTGTTGTATAGGAATTATCATATGATATTCCTTCTGGAGTTCCCCATGCGTAACCGTTTTTACATACGTTATCAAACCTATAACACATAAGTCTTCGACCGACTCTAAATATTGGGGGTAACTCTTTAAGTTCATCTTTCTTATATAATGGACGTATGTTGCTGGTGCTTTGGGGTTGAATATTTATCAGTTTACCTTTCGATGTTGTTTTAAATTCCAATATTAAAGTAGAAGAACTATCTTTAACATTTAACCCATTAAATTTAACACTATGCCCTGGATTCATAAATCCTTCACCGGAATTATTAAACAGAATATATTCATCTTTTTTATTAAGATCTATTCCATAATATTGAGGTTTCTCTAAATTAAGAATTTTCCCTTCTATATTTTCCAGAATATAGAATGAATTACCAAGACGTGCTTCAGTTAAACCGTCCCTGGTTTTTCTGATAAACTGTGTCTTTTTATAGATATCATTACCTCTGTGATCCTTAATTATAATAATGTCATCTTCCTTTATGACTGTTCCATTTTTCATAGTTCCTTGTTCTTCAAATCTGAGCTTTTTAACACTTTCAATTATAAACTCTTTTACCTTTGGTGTAAGTTTTACATTGATGAGTTTTTTGTTTTCCAACTCAAATTGAACATATCGAATTTTGTCAGTATCATAGAATCCGATGAATGAATTAATGTGTGCAATTTTTTTACCCCACACAACAGGATCGCCAACATGTACATATAATCTATCTGAAAGATAAATTCCTTGTGCAATATCATAATATAATGATAACATTTTACGGGATCTTTTGATTGGTTTTTCCTTTTTACCTGAATCAACAGGTTGTGTAAATAATCGAGATAACTCACGATATTGAATATTCTTTCTTGCTTGATTATTATATTGACTTTTAATTATCTCGATTGTTTCATGAAGACTCTTGGGAATTTTAAGCCAATCAACATTATAAATAAACATCGGATCTATCTTAGTCAACGCTTCCCATCCAATATATGTATTGACTCCAGCAACATCTTTATATGCTGTATAATTATATGTATAGTCTCCATTAAATTCTGCTGACCAGAATACCATAATCGCATTTTCGATTGCTGCATTTAAACTTTGATTATTGATATGCCCTTTATCACCAAAACAAATTGATTGTTCTGAACTGATATTCATCATTGGAATTTTAAGTAAATAATCTCCATATCCTGCCAATCTTGCATTTCGAAGATATACATGCCCCATCATTAATGATGAATATCGGTCAATCATAAGAATAAAGATTGTATAAGGAAAAGCTAATGTAAAAGAATAAGGCCGATTATTTTTATCTTGATTATAAATGTTGACATCAATACCATAATCTTTCAATTTTCCTTCTGCTTCAAGAGTTTTAATTTCTCCATTCATATTATAATTAACTTTTATAGTCCTGTATGCAGGAGGTTCTTCAATAACTACAAGGTGACCGTTATTTAATTTTTCAAGATATCTGCAGTTCGGAGGAAGAATACCATTCTGTAAAAAACTGGAAGATATTTTATTCAAATAATCGGGGGTCCTTGTAACATGGTGCCTGATCTTCGGAGTAGAATCATCCTTTAATGTTTTTTCATATTCTGAAGTTACAAATTGTGTATAGTCTGAATTGATTCTTATTTCATTTAAAACTTCTGTCATTATTTACCTCGTAAGAATTTATACTGTTTTGCATATTCGGTTAATATTTTTTCTGGACGATGATCCTCAATAGTCCAAACCCTTTGACGTTTTAAACCTGAATCTGGGTTAGATAGTTGTGTGGTTGCAATTGTATATAGAACTGCAAGATAAAGATCTTCGCTTTCTCTTTCCAATGTTAAATAAGCAACTTCTTTATCATTCCTACCAGGCACTTCTAATGAAAGAAAAATATTAGGACCTGCTGGAAGTTTTGATTCATGTTCAATAGTTTCTTCTTCACTGATTTGATCACACAACTCCCTAATCTGTTGGAGTTTATCTTTTTCATCTTTATTCATATTTTCAATTATATCTTGTAGTAATCCCAATATTATTTACCTCACTTTTGTGGTTTGACATAATATCTTGTATCATCCGATTCCATATATTCAACTCTTTCAAATGGTACAGACCTCCACCCTTTTTTCTCAAGATCATAAACATGGATTATCTTACTCTTTTGAATAAGTTTTAAAATGTTTTGAATGTCTACTCCTTTTGGTTTATCCTTTTCAGGAACCTTTTTGAAATCAAGGGTACATCTCATAATTCTAGGAGAGCCATCTTTTTTTATGAATCGGATTGTTACATCCTTTTCATCATAAACCTTTTTCCAAAATTGTATTGCACTAACTATAACCTCCGAGTCCAATTCATTGTTATTGGTGTTTTCATCATCTGCCATCTACCTTTTCCTCCCGTTTGTCGGAGTGAACTAAATCGTCTTCCCCTTCACCCGACTCATCAATATATTGACTCATTAATAAACATGAGTGATTACATAATTTACAAAATAACTTTTTGTCATATGATATAGTATCCTTGAATCCATTTTCTAAAAACTCTGAACCGCCTTTGAATAGATTTGTTATAGAAAAGATTGTTGGAGTAAGAGATCCTCGTATCCTCAAACATAGTCTAATTGTTCCATCGGCATCAACTGAAATATTATGAATACCTTTTTCAAGACCACAGTTCATATTTGAAGGTAACGTATTGAACATTCTAGGGAATAGTACATCGTCCATATGAATTAATAATGATTTATCATTATACATATCAATCAATGTAGATGCTAAATCCCAAGTAGGTCTGACTAATTCTGAATAATCCCTTACATTTGAAAAGTCATAATATATATTTTTCGCAACATCTACAAATGTAATGTCGCTATATATTTCTTCGTCGCTAAGCATTTCAACTAGTAAAGGAAGTCTTTTTACATTACCATTCATAACAGTTATTTCAGCAACAACATCCTTAACCTTTCCCTTTACCTGCATATCTTTTAGTCTATTAAACCCTTCAATACTTTTTCTTAATCTATCCTTATCAGGATCATTAAATGCACCAATGATAGGGTCAACCGAACTTGTAAACCCTGAAATATATTCTGTTTTATTAAACAGACTTTTAATTAATGGTTGTATTTCAGTTGTGTTATTACTAATGATTGTATAGTCGATTTCATTCTCATTACAAAAATTAATAATGTCTGGAAGGTCTGTTCTTAAAAGTGGCTCACCTCCGTAGAAAATATTGAAGATGTTTGGATTATGTTTCTTCAATACTAAAAGACCATCCGTTATCATCTTGGTAGACATTTCATGTTTTATGTAATGTTCCATCCTCGGATATGTTGGAGGCATTGATTTATAATCTTTAACGATTGCACAATAGTCACACTTAAGATTGCATTTTCTAGTTAATAACCAATTTACAATTCTTATTTTACTCATATATTACGAGTCCTCCTCGATTATATTATGTTCCCATTCTGATTCTTCAAATTCGTCACATGCCTGAAAGTCAGTACTTACACATATTATAATTAATCCTTCATTGATCTTTTGTAATCCCAAATCAAAAGTTTGTTGCTCCATATTTATAACACTTGGATCCATTGCTTTTGTTATCCAATCATATGGTTTATCTGTTGCATGTTCATACCATTCTTTCTTTGATGTGAATTTGCCCCATATACTAACTCCCTCATTTCCATAATCAGGATTGCTGTCTAACGTATCAACAAAATCTTCAAGATCATAAAGTCTGTCTTTTTCTATTGCAAGAGTATATGAAGCTGAAGAACTGTTTGTTACAAAATCTAATTTAAATTTCATAAAATAAACTCCTTATGATAGTGATAACAATTCATCGGGGTCGAGTTGATCTTGATGTTGGTGTGAAATAATAAATATCGACTTTCCTATTTTCAATTTATTTAGAACTTTCGATACATAACCAACATTGTCATAATCCAATGCATCGAATATTTCATCAAACAATAATATGTTGAACTTAACATCATTGATTGTTGATTGTAAATCTCCGAGAGTTAATATTGTTGCAATGTCAACTATTCGAGTTTGACCACCCGATAATTGAACTCTTGAATTTGCTTGAGTGTGTGTATCCACAACTCTAACTGATATTTTATCCCTGAACTCTCCAGATTTTGTTTCGTCCAATGTATCAAATGAAACAATGTATCTGCCATTTGTAAGCATGTCTAAATATTCAGATACCTTTTTATTCATAAAGGGTATTGATTCATCAATTAACATTGAAGGCATACCTGTTGGAGAGAATCCTGTTTTCCAGAATTGCAACATTTCCATACTGTTATCAATGCTAATTATTTTTTCTTCATAATCCATAATGGATTGTGTCAAGTCTATTTCTTTTTTGATATAAGAATTGAGTTGTGTTTCATCATATGTTTCTGTTTCTAAAACTTTTGTTTGTTCGTCAGCATATACAATAGCTCTTTCAAAATTATCGATCCTTGTCTGAACCTGTTTCACTTCTTCTATCAATTCTTCTTTTCTCGATTTCTCAAGATTTAATTTAAAAAGATTTTCTTGTAAATCGTGTGTTTGTTCATTTGATCTGCTTTCAATCTTCTTTGTTTCAGCAGAGACTAATTCATCAACCTTTTCTGTTGCAATTTTAAACCTGTATTCTATTTTTTCATATTCTTCTGATTCTTCTTGTTTACATCTTGATATTTCTCGGTTAACCATTGCAATCATGCTGTCATACTTTTCAGTTTCTGCCTTTAATGATTCAGCTAATTCATTTCTCTTATCTTCACATTCCTTCTGTTTTTGTGAAAATTTCCTCACTTTTCCTTTGTATAACGTGACTTTATTGATTAGCTTCTCTTTTGCTTCATCAGATACTTCTTGCTCACACATAGGGCACGTTGAATTTTCTGTTTCCATAACATTAGTTTCGATCTCTTCTAATCGTTCTAGTAATGATTCGATTTCAAAACTTATATTATCTTTTTCTAAGTCAAGTTTATACATTTGTTGATGAAAATCAGTAGTCATATCATTTGATTCTTGAACATATTTACTCTTCGTTTCATTCATTGATTCAAGATCTTTTGATGCTATATTTTTAACTTCGATTTTTGCCGTGCTTGCAAAAGATTTTAACTCTGATACCTTTGATTGTGTCTGATGTTTTAATTGATTAGTCAATTCGTTGAGCTTAGTTGATGAATTTTTTATATGACTTTCAACTTCTGATAATTGTTTATTTGTTGATTCAATATCCATATCATTTTCTTGAAGTTCAACCATTTTCTTTTCCCACTCTTTTAATAAGCGTTGATTATCTTCCTTTGATATGGCGTACTCTTTGATCACTTTAACAACATTTTCATAAAATATTTTCTTTGCATTTTTAAATGTTTCTATTTGCTCTAAAGTATCAGTGAGAATTGCTTGATTGATTTTTATATCATTTGTTGCAACATCACGCTCAGTTTGAGCAACTTTCAATTTATAGTCTGCTTGTTTGTAATAAATGGTATATTGTTCCAGACCTATTATCTTTCTGAATATTTCTTTTTTATCAGAATCAACTAAGTCTGTAAAGAAGTCTTTAACCTTCTGACCAAACATTAATGTATTCATAAATGCTTTTTGTGGGCATAACAATCTTTCGATTTCAGGAACAACTTCTCTATGTCCCTTCATTATATCAATGCCATTCTTATTGATAATAACTGTATTCCCAATCTTTGTGTATTTATGATAACGTGTAACTATATATTGATCATCATTGACTTTAAAATTTACCCAAGTTTTACAATTCTTTCCAACAACATTATTAACAAGATCATCACCTTTTACTTTTTTAGATGTTACTCCATATAAAGTGAAAGGAATTGCTTCTAATGATAATGTTTTTCCAACACCATTTGGCCCTGTTAATAATGTAAGTACATTTGACTGAAATGTATGTATCATGGGATCTATATAGGGTCCATAATTTTCCATTCCAACTTCTTGAAATTCAATTTCTCGCATGTGATATGCCTCCCATTTTTTAACATTTCATATCATGATAACTACAACCTTCTTTTCTATGAACTTCTTCATGACAAGACTTACATAAAGTTATAACTTTATCTACATCTGCACTTTCTATTGGTTCCCATCTAATACCTTCTAAATGGTGACAATGTAATCCTTCTTCTAAATCATCTTGATGTTTTCCACATTTTTGACAAGTATAATTATCAATTTCAAATCTCATTTGTCTTAATTCTGGTTGTACTTCTCTAGATGGAGAAGGTTTAAATCCCTTTGGATATTTACTTCTATTGAAGACAGAACATTCTGATTTACATTCTTCAGAACAGTATAACCTACATTCTCCAGTTGAGGTTCCCTTTATAGACCGAACTCTATTCCTAACATTATTTATATCAGGAATGAATCTTTTTTTACATTTATTACACATTACTATTAAAATGTTTTTATCCTTTTTATATCTTTCTACTTTTTCTTCTATAGTTAATTGTTTTGCATATGTATCATATAATGGAATATCATTTTCTGTATAATATTTTTTCCAGTGATTATTATTTTTTTCTCCTATAATAGATTTGCTTATATTTTGTCTATGTTTATTAGAAAATTTTTTCCCAAAGTTGGGATGCCTTTTGCCTTTTTTTGATGAACTCATCTTCGCTCTTGTTTTTGATGATGCTTTTTTACCCTTATGAGATTCAGATATCTTTTTTTTATGCTCATCAGTTAACTGTCTATTTTTATTTTTATTTCCTATTTTATTTTTTATAGATGGACACAGTGAAATATTATTTGCACAACACCATTTACCATTTTTAAATTGATATGTTGCCTCTTGCCCACATCCATAGTCACATAATTGTTTCATAATATTAATTCCTATACACCTTCGACTTCGTCGATAATTTCTTTTGCCAGTTTGAAATATAATTCTCTTTTATCTTCGGGAATTTGTTTGATGTCCAAGTATTTTCTACATTTATCATCTTGAGACATTGAACTTGTTATTCCTCTATCGGTTATATCAGTTTCTGTTTTATCAACAACATGAAATTCGCCTTTAACAGAAGTTAGATCTACCGCCTCTTTCATGATAACATTTACATGATGACCTGCCTTCTTTGCTTCTCTGGCAGCTTGCAATGCTTCATCCACATTTGATGATAATAATTCAATTTCAATGTGTTTTTTATATTGTGTAATTGGAATACTTTGAATATCCATGGTATCCGAATCAACCACAAGAAATCTTTTTTCATCCCCCTTTTCGCCCCAATCCAATTGTATTAATGAACCAACATAATAAATGGATATATCTGGTCTGATTATTTCTTGAGGTTTGTGATAATGTCCTAAAAGAACCGTTTCATATCTTCCAAGCAAATCCTTAATACTCACATCCGAAATAATGCTCATCCCTGAATTAAGCATTCCTTCACTCAATCCAAAATGTGATATTAGTATTTTAGCTTTATTCTCTTTAATCACTTGAGGAAGTTTGTATGAATATGGAACGAACAATATATCTTCAGACTTCCAATGTAATGTTGTATCAAATCCTACCCAGTCAACATTCGGAACATTTTTCAAAGATCTCAATGCTGAGACAACTTTTTCACCTTTACCTGATACATCATGATTACCATCAATTACTATAAATTTAATTTTTTTATTATAGGTATGAAAGTACTCTAACATCAACTCCTGAGCGATTGCATATATTACTGATTTACCATGAAGTGTATCTCCGCCAAGGATAATGTATTCAATATCATTAGCAATACAATATTCAGCTACTTCAACTAATGCTCTTCTGATACTATGCAATCTCTCAGGTAGATTTGATTCATCCTCGATTTTATCCTGACCATATCGAGAAAGGTGAATATCAGCTATATATGCAAATTTCATAATTTATTCATATCTCCTGGTTCATCTATAGATTTCATTGGCTCAATTATATTGTTGATCTGTTCTTCCTCTTGAGTAATAACTTCCATGTTTTGATGTTCATCACGTCTTTCACGATATTTTGCAAATTGTGGTATTGCGATTGCTGCCATAATTCCGATTATTGCAACAACGATCATCAACTCAAGTAATGTAAATGCTTTACTATCTTTTATTTTTCTTATCATTTTTCCACCTTTATAAAATCTGTTAAGTCAGTGTTGTATAATAATACTTTAGAGATTTGTTCCTCATTAATACCTAATATTATTGTTTCTCCATCACCTGCAACTTCAACAGAATTAAGTGAGAGATTATTTCTGTCTAGAATATCTTGAAGAACTCCATATGATTTATAATTAATTCCATCCCCATATGAGCTATTATAAACATTATCACCTTCTTTTAACAAGTCTATACATTCTTCAATTTCTTTTTTCAAAGTTTCAACCGTTGGCATTTTCTCATCTTCTTCAAACTCCCACCAATATTTTGCTTCTTCAATTCCATCTTCAATCATCTTATCCGTAACTTTAAATGATTGTGGAACGAATACAACATAACATACTGATGAACTGTTTGTTACGAAATCCATTTTGATTTTCATCAGTAACACCCTTCATATTCAATACGATCTTCATCAACTCCAATCGTAGTTAAAAACCACAGCATATCAAAATTATCCATTGATGTGTGTCCATTCAGCTCTGTATCAGTTTCAGCAATTATCCATTCATGTTCATATATACTTGGGTCATAGTCTTTTGCTACTTTGATGTGATTTCGAATGAGATACATTTGAAATTCTGATATATACATTTTTGGGATCACAAAGCTAGCACATGAACTATTGGTTACAAAATCACTTTTAAATTTCATCTCATCTCCTTATGGTCCATCATAAAACTTATATTTGATATCTGAACCTGTAAAGAATTGACTTATTGGTTCATTCAAATCTTCCCAATAAAAGTGTACCGTCTCCCCTTTTAATAACGCATCAATTATTGCGAGATATTCTTTTTCGGATAAATCTTTCCCCTGATTTTCTATGTCCCTATAATGTCTCCACGGAGAGTCTGGTTCTTTTATTTTAATATATCTTTCTATAAATATGTTAACATCCTCAAATGTAACATTAACATTTTCCATAAAATCAATAGTAGTTTCAACTTTCATAACTTTTCTATCAGGAACATCTCTTGAATCGAATACAATATAACTTGCTGAACTACTATTGGTTACAAAATCAAGTTTGACTCTCATCTCATCTCCCTTCTAAAATATCCAATGCAACTTGTTTATCTATTTGTTTTAATTGATCATTTGTAGATAACATATATTTAACTTGCCATTTTTTACTTTCATAAAAATTTAGACGACTATATAAAGTTCTTGCCATTTCTGGACATCCAAAATCAACCATATCAATTATGATAGGAGTTTTCTTATCTCTATATGTTCTTGTTACACGTCCGGTTAATTGTTCAATGTTTGATATTGGAGATGTCATTATGAGTGCATCTTTCCACGGAGCATCAATTCCATCTCTACATTTTCCTGGTGTTGCAAATGTAAATCGTTGATTTAATTCCTTTAATGTTGCTGATTTATAAAATCTTGATTTACTTGAAGTCTTTAACCAATCATAAAATTCATCAATTAGTTTTGTTCTTTCAAGTATCATAATTGTATTACGATCTCTTTTGAATCTGTTCATTAAACCTTTTGCCACATCAGAAAATGGTTTTGATTTTGTTATCATATTTAAATATCTTGCTCTTTGGAATTGTCCACCCCATCGAATGTATTTGCTTCTTCCAGCTGAATCAATTAAATAATCAAGTAATATTACTGTAATGCTTGCAGGCATTGTTCCTTCTGTATCATCGTCTGCAAAAATTTCACCAAGATGAAATTCAATAACATCTCCATTTCCATCATAACGATATGGAGTTGCACTTAAACCATATACATATCTTGAGGGCATATGAATTGAACACTCTGAAAATGTTGGGGCTCCTACTGATGTATGAACCTCATCTGCAACAAAGACTCCAATGTTTGCATCATTCAATGCCATTAAAAACTCTTGTCTTTTTCTTTTTAATAATGACATGAACGTCTGTGTGGTCGCAATAATAATAGGATTTTGTAAATCCTTTTGAAACGTTGCAGAATTTACTCTTGCAATATCATCATATGATATATTTGTGAAGTCCATTATTCGTTGTTTCCATTGTTCTGCAAGACTATCCCGATGAACAAGTATCAACGATTTCTTTTTTCGTGTAGCGATCATGTATATAGTTATAACAGTTTTTCCCACACCAGGAGATAATTGTAAAATACCTGTTTCATTTTCTAATAAAAATTGGATTGCTGTTTTTTGTGTTTGACTTCTTGGAGTAATAATATGTTTAATATCAATATCTTCTCCATCATGTGTATAATCATCAACCTCATAATTAAAGGTAAATTGTTGAAGCGGAAAGTTTCTCGGTACTAAAAGAAACTTCTCCGATTCAATATAAAACTTATTTATTATAAACGATGATCTATTGTATTCTTGTGCCCTGCGCTCTAAAAATTCTCTGATCTTTATGTAAAAATCATCGTACTGATGTGTTTTTGGTATTAGCAATCCCGAGCGTTTTATTAT
>Ga0164315_10002169_pt1 | contig 14995 bp, 16 predicted proteins | sample GuaBasSedimGuay6_FD_113737 | JGI IMG/M metagenome (GOLD analysis project Ga0164315, IMG submission 113737) | Subseafloor sediment microbial communities from Guaymas Basin, Gulf of California, Mexico - Guay6, Core 4569-2, 0-3 cm | ecosystem: Environmental > Aquatic > Marine > Hydrothermal vents... | reverse complement strand
GGAAGAAAGTTGAATTTTGGGCATCTTCTGGTTTCATATGAGAGTGTTTCATATAAATACTCACTGATGGGAGAATGTACATGCCCCCCCCCTTAAAAAGAGGACTCCACTCCCCCCGTGGGGGTGGGGGTACTTATATGGCTGGGGGTGCACCACGAGAAAAATCTTCGAAAAACCTGAAATAATATTTCGTTCTAATAGAACTTGAAGCACGAAAAATTTTGATTAAAAAATTTGAAATCGATGAAAGGGTAAGTAGTTGAATTATAAATTTTTATAAAATATTGTGAAAAGTAGAGTAGGAGTGCCAATATACTTTATCCCTATTTTCCCTGTAGCAGTTTTTCTAATGCAATCTTCTTTGAGAGGAATCCTTTACTATAGTGTTTGACTACGGTTTCATAGTTTTGATGCCCACTAAAAGTTCTGGCAACATCAATCCCATACCGTTCAATGTTTCTGGTAATGGCAAACCGCCTGATGCAGTGGCTGCTGATAATATCTTTGATTATATACTTTTCTTCATCCTGCTTGGAAGTGCTATAGAGGAATACTGTTTTATCTTTGAATGATTTGCTTGCAAGGGTTTTTAGGTTTCGATTAAATGCGCTCCGATTTCCCTTCCATAAATAGTCTGTTTCATCATCTTCAACCAAGTATCTTTTAACCATATATATTGCTTTAGCATCTACAAGTATAACATCCCTACTAATACTCTTTTTGTATTCCACGAAACGAATTGATAGGTATTGTTTATTGAGAGTGATGTTATCCTTCTTAATGTTCAACAATTCCTCCACCCGTAAACCAAGAAACGAGTTTACATATACTTGATCTTGGACTTTCTGCAAGTGGTCAGCATACCTTACACTCGTTGCAACAAGTTTTTTAAATTGTTCTTCAGAAGGAGTGTATTTCTCCGAAAAGGCAGGTTGCTGTAAGTAAGCAGGGATTGGATTTCGATGTAACTTGTCAGCAATAAAATTGAGCAGTCTAAATGCAGTTGATTTCAAATTGAAAATTTGAACATCGCCTATTGTTTTTAATTCTTTCTTTTTTAGTATTGGAACTGCTTGATTTCTCCTTTTTAACCAATTGCCAAAATCTTCAATGGTTTCTTTGTTCAACAGTTGTGCAATATGTCTATTCTTTAATTCTTGTTTATAGTATTCATTAAAATATTTTAAGTGATGCGCATAAAGTTTCTTACTGGATGATTTTACCTCCACGCTCTTTAAATATTCATTTATATAGCCTTCCATTGGGAGGCTGTTTTGTATCGACAAAAAGAACTCTTTTAACTGCTCAGGTGAGGGATATCCGTTGTTCTTTAGATTCAATGTTTCTACGGCTTGAATTGCAGTTGCTTTCATCGCTTCAAGTTCACTTTGAATTATTCCACCGAAATCACTAGCATTAACCATTTTTATCTGATCTTTGGATAGGATGGTTTGTGTAGGTATATTAAGGACTTTAGTTTTGATGTAGTATCTTAGGTAGACTTTATAATTGTCACCTTTTATTGGGTTGCCAATGCCATAAAACTTAAATTTGTAGTGCATCGAAAAATAATTTTGTTGAAGAAACTATACAAATCCTATACGAAAATACTATAAATAGGTTTGTTTGGGTCGATTATTATAAACATTACGAATTATAAATTAGTGAAATAGTGCACCAAGAAGGTGTGGAATAAAAATAGTAATTTTGTGTATGCATCTGAAATCACTCTCTCTGCTTAATTTTAAGAATTATGAACAAGTGGATATTTCACTCTCTGAAAAGATTAATTGCTTTGTTGGCGAAAACGGTGTTGGGAAAACCAATATTCTTGATGCTGTACACTATCTGGCACTGTGCAAAAGCAACCTGAATCCCATCGATACGCAGAACATTATGCATGACCAGGAGTTTTGTGTGGTGCAGGGTCTGTTTGAGAGGTTGGAAAAAGAGGAGAACATTTACTGTGGAATTAAGAAACAGAAAAAAAAGCAGTTTAAAAGAAACAGAAAAGAGTATCAAAAGCTCTCTGAACATATTGGGCTGATACCGCTGGTGATGATCTCACCGGCCGATAGTATACTCATAAATGGAGGTAGTGAAGAGCGCAGGAAGTTTATGAATGGAGTTATTGCTCAGTATAGCAAAGCTTATCTCAACAATATAATCCAGTACAACAGGGCGCTTTCCCAGCGGAACCGGTTACTTAAGAATTTTGCCACCACCCACAGTTTTAATCTGGATATGCTTGAGGTTTGGGATGAGCAACTGATCCGTTATGGTGAATCCGTATATGAAGAAAGGCGAAGATTTGTAGAAGAGTTGTTACCTGTGTTTAGCTCCTTTTATGAACATGTCTCCGGTAACAGGGAGCGTGTCCGACTCACCTACCAGGCTCAACTACAACACACTGGTTTTCGCGAGGGATTACGTGCTTCACTGGAGAAAGATCGCGTGATACAATATACCACATTCGGGGTTCATAAAGACGACCTGGGCATGAGCCTGGGTGACCACAGTCTAAAGAAGAGCGGCTCACAGGGTCAACAGAAAACATTCCTTGTGTCACTTAAGCTGGCAGAGTTTGAGTTTATCAGGAAACTGACTGGGATACCACCTATCTTGTTATTGGATGATATTTTTGATAAATTTGATTCAAACAGGGTAAAGCAGATTATTAGTCTGGTTGCTGAAAACCATTTTGGACAGATCTTTATTACAGATACCAACGAAGTTCGCTTGCAGGGGATCCTAGACAAGATTCCAGCCGACCACAGGGTATTCAGGATTGACCACTCTGGTAAAGTTGAACAATTAAAATCTTAACATGGAGCGCAAAGAGGTTCGCAGAATCGATTCACTTCTTGAGCAATTTGTAAAAGCTCATAAGCTTGATAAAGGATTAGCCGAATACAGGCTTATGAAGTCATGGAAAGATCTGCTGGGTATTACCGTGGCAAAGAAGACCAAATCTCTGCATATCCATAACCGCAAGCTTTTTGTTACCCTCCACTCCTCAGTGGTAAGGAATGAGTTGGAAATGATCAAATCAACTCTCATTCCGAGACTCAATGAAGTTGCGGGTATGGATGTTATTGATGATGTAGTACTCAGATAATCAGAATATTTCTGAAGAAGGAAAAAAGAATGTAGATTCTATTTCTGCGTTGTCATCGGAATCCGATCCGTGCACTGCATTGGCTGACATGGATTCAGCATATTTTTTTCTAATGGTTCCCTCTTCCGCTTTCGCCGGATCTGTAGAACCTATTAATTTCCTGTAATCCTCCACTGCATTCTCTTTTTCCAGGACTGCCACAACGATAGGACCGGAGATCATAAACTCCACCAGGTCGTTGTAGAAAGGGCGTTCCAAATGAACTTCATAAAAACGTTGAGCTTCAGTGCGAGTGAGATGCAGCATCTTTAATGCCCCAATTTTAAATCCGGCTTCGGAGATCATATTAAGGATCGGGCCGATAAATCCTTTTGCTACTGCCTTGGGTTTAATAATTGTAAAGGTGAATGTGCCTGCCATGGTATTTGTTTTTGGTTAATTCATATTAACAAATAAATTCCGGGATTGTTATGCCTCCTTCAATATTTTTTAACTTTGGGCTTTTATTTATCTAGTAAACAATGGTGGAAAGGGAAACAGGAAAGATAATCGCTTCATGGATAAGGGAGTCAAAACGAATTGCAATTCTGACCCATACCAATCCTGATGGGGATGCCATTGGTTCCAGCCTGGCACTTGCTCTGGCATTGAGGAAACTTGATATTGAAACGAATGTAGTGATCCCGGATGGACTTCCCGATTTTCTGCGCTGGCTACCAGGGATTGAGCTCTCTACCACATTTGCATACAAAAAAGAGAAGTCCACTCAAATCATCGAAAATGCCGACCTGATATTCTGTCTTGATTTCAATGATCCCAAGCGTTTAAATGGTGTGGAGAAGCACTTTGCAGAATCCGATGCAAAGACAGTGTTGATTGACCATCACCAGGATCCTGTTCAGTTCACCGATGTAACAATTTCGGAAACCTGGCGAGGTTCTGTAGGCGAGATGATCTACCTCTTTCTTAATGATCTATTTGACGAAGATTTGCTGGATAAAGATATCGCTACCTGTTTATATGTGGCCATTATGACTGACACAGGTAATTTCAATTATGCCAGCAGCTACCCTGAGATATTCCATATAGTTGGTGATCTGATGAAGTATAACCTTGAAAAAGACCGGATCTATTCTAATGTCTACGATGCATACACGGAGGACCGGATGCGTTTACAGGGATATGTAATGCAAGAAAAAATGGTCGTCCATCCAAAGTATCACACTGCATATATTAGCCTCACCGAAGAGGAGCTTAAGAGGTTCAACCATCGAAAGGGAGATACAGAAGGATTTGTGAATATTCCATTTGCCATTAAAGGGATCAGGTTTACTGCTCTTTTTGTGGAAAAGAAAGAGGTGATCAGGGCATCATTCAGATCCAAAGGTAATTTTCCTGTAAATAGAGTGGCTACAGAACATTTCCATGGAGGTGGGCATGTCAATGCTGCCGGAGGCGATTCATTTCTCACCATGGAGGAGACGTTGAAAATTTTCGAATCATTACTTGTGGACTATGCCGGGCTTTTGCAGGATAAATAGCATGGTACCGCTGGCAGTTGGCATCTTTCTTGCAGCGTTCTTGATGGCCTGTAAACCTCCCGTACAAGAGGTGAAGGAATCTCAACCCGACCTGGTTTCTGAAGAGCTTATTAAAGTAAACCAGTATATGCAGCAGCGGCACCAGGATCACATTGCTGCATTTGTGGAAAGGATGGGATGGAAAGCCGAAGTAACCCCGACTGGTTTATGGATAGTACAGGAAAATCAGGCAGACGGAGCACGTATCTTTGAGAATAGCAGGGTTAGTTTCAGTTTTGAGTCTACCCTGCTGGACGGCACTCCTTGTTATAAGGCTTCCGTGCAGAATCCCCAGTTGATCACCATCGGCAAGGGAGGAGTGGAATCAGGTGTGGAACAGGGCATGAAGTGGTTAAGGGAAGGCTCCCAGGCAATCTTCCTGATCCCACCTCATCTGGGACATGGTAATTTTGGTGACCGGGAAAGGATCCCGGGTAATTCAGTCCTTATTTACCACGTGAAGGTTATGAAGGTAGAGTAGTTCATTAATTATATTAATTTTGCACAATATTTTTTATACGGGAGCTGTTACATCTCTATAACACCCCGGGCAAGGCAAGAAATTACAGGAAATGAATAACAGATCTAATATATTATATGTTGCAATCACCATCTCGGCTTTTTTTCTTGCAACAGCCTGTACAGAGGAGACGGCAGAGGAGGATAAGGGGGCTCAGGAGCAGCGATTCTTTGATATATACAGAGCATCCAGATATCCAGGCTCTGAGCCTTTGGAAAGCGGACTCTATTTCCTGGAAAACAGCGTTGGTGCAGGTGTGGCCCCTGATACCAATGACTGGGTTATGGTCAAGCATGTCTGCTATGTAATACCCGATGAGCATATCTATGAGTCCTACATTGAGAATGTGGCAGAGGACAACAACCTGGATCCTGGTGAGGTGGCACTATATGGGCCTTTCAAAATGCATAACGGCTCAATAAATGAGGGACTTACCGAAGGATTAACTTTGATGCATGAAGGTGGGGAAGCCACCATGTTTTTTACAAGCAAGCTTGGTTTTGGGGAGATCGGAAATGGGAAATTGCCCGGCTATACCTCCTTGAAGTATGAAGTGGAGTTGCTGGAAGTAATTCCCGATATTGATCTCTATGAACAGGCTAAAATTGATTCCTACATGGATACAGTAGCTGTATCAGATACCATTCATGATCCCATAACCGATGTGGTTATGTACTATATGATTGATCATGAAACGGATGGAACAGCAATAGGGGTGGATTCTGTGGTAGCTGTGGCCTATAAAGGGTACCTGGCCGACGGACGGGTATTTGATGAAAGCATTGTCGAGGATTCAGCCACATTTACCGTAGGTGAAGGTATCATTCCAGGTTGGCAGTTTGGCTTGCAGAGGATGAAGGCAGGAGAGAAAGGTAGATTTGTAATTCCTTACCAGCTGGCATATGGGGAAGAAGGTAGTAAAGATCCTACAAGTGGACTCATGACTATCCCTCCCTACGAGACCCTGTTTTTCGATATTGAGATTCTCAGCGTCAATGGAGAAAGTGATGACGAGGGGGGGGCTCCTGAGGAGTAGTCCATTCCCTGACCATCCCCTGATTTTCAGCTACCTTCCCAGTAAAAATATAACTGGTCTTTTATGAAGGGCCGGTTTTTTCTTTTTCCAGCCACTTACCGTTTGGGTCTTTATCATTTCTGTGTCAAGTGTTATATCTGCAGCAATACAGAGCAGGGTGACAGGATTGCAGCTCTCAAGGATATCTGCAAGTAGTGCATCGTTCCGGTAGGGAGCTTCAATGAACATCTGGGTTTCACCCTTTCGTATAACCACTTGCTCAATTTCTCTGATCTTTCTGATTCTGTCGGGCTTTTTCACTGGAAGGTATCCATGAAAAGTAAATGCCTGTCCGTTAAGTCCGGACGCCATTAACGACAGCAGGATGGAAGAGGGACCGGTCAAAGGGACCACTTTAATCCCTTTTTCGTGTGCTATGCGAACCACGGCAGCTCCGGGATCGGCTACTCCTGGCACCCCCGCTTCCGAAATCACTGCAGTATCGGCTCCATTCATGGCCTGTTCAAGAAATGCCGGGATCTCTTCTTGTAGAGTGTGTTCATTTAATTCATGAAAGGTCAGATTGTCAATGACAATCTCCCTGTTCAATCGTTTTAAATAGCGTCTGGCATTCCTGAGATCTTCAACAATAAAAACCCGGATCGAATTGATTTTCTCGTTGATAATTGCCGGTATGGTTTTAGATATATCCTGGTTTCCAAGGGTATTGGGTACAAGGTAAAGGATGCCTTTCATGATTAGTGCATTAAAATCAGGTATTAAAAATAATTATAACTTCGTGAACAGCGTAACACAAGAGCATATCAATTGAAAATAATTTTCCTGGGAACAGGTACATCGCAGGGTGTTCCGGTCATAGGATGCCGGTGTAAGGGTTGCTTGTCGACCGATGAAAATGACAAAAGATTGCGCTCTTCCATTCTTGTGGAGGAAGGCGACCAGGTAATTGTGATTGATACCGGCCCTGATTTCAGACAACAGATGCTTCGGGCCGGAGCCGCTAAGCTTGATGCCGTTCTTTTTACTCACGAGCACCGTGATCATATAGCCGGTCTGGATGATATTAGGGCTTTCAATTTTATTCAGCGAAAGCCAATGGATATTTATGCTGAAGAGCGGGTAATGCGGGCATTAAATAACGGATTCCCCTATGTTTTTGCCGAAAAGAAATACCCGGGAATTCCTCAGGTGATCATGCATAGGATATCTACAGAACCATTCAATATTGGTTCCATGGAGATTATACCTATTCGAATGATGCACTACCGTTTGCCTGTCCTGGGTTTTCGCATAGGTGAGTTTGCATATCTGACCGATGGAAACTATATTTCCGAAAGGGAGAAGGAGAAGCTGATAGGTGTGAAATACCTGGTGGTAAATGCCCTTCGAAGAGAATCTCATATCTCTCACTTTACCCTTTCAGAGGCCACTTCTCTTATGGAGGAGTTAAGCCCGAGAATGGGATTCATAACCCATATATCTCATCAGATGGGACTCTCTAAGGATCTTATAAAGGAACTTCCACCCTATATACGGCCCGCTTTTGATGGCTTGGTGCTGGAGGTGTAAATAAACAGGATTGCTGTAAGTATACTTATTACCAGGAAAATGACTCCGGCCAGGGTAAGTGCCTGGGGAAGTGAGTATATGTCTTTTACCCATCCCAGCAGGGGACCAGTCAGAGCAAAGAGCAGCCGAATGATAAAGTTTCGGACAGACAGTACAGTTGCTCTGATGTTGGAAGGGGTAATTCTGTTGATGTAATCCTTAAGAACGGGCGTGGCGTATCCCCTGACCAGGTAAAAGATATAGAGGATGATAAGGCCAAAGGAGCTTTGAAACCTACTTAATGCCAGGTACCCAATGGGAAGGACCAGGGCTATGAGAATAATGGAGCGGGTTTGTCCCAGTCTCTGTTCAATATGGTGTGCCGTATAAGAGGTAAAAGCAACCGTAAGGTTAAGACTGGTCCAAAGCAATCCGAACCAGGCAATATCTATTTTAGAATATTCGAAAAATGGTTGTGCAAACCAGGCCATGGTAAGGGTGGCTGTTCCGGTAATGGCGCTGAAGAGAATATTTCTCCTTAAAGGTCTGTCTTTGAATAGGGCAAACCTGGCAATCTGAACAACCTCCCTGATGCTTGCTTTCATCAGAGGCACCTTGCGGGAAGGTTCCACAAGGGTAAGCGCTGCAGGAAGAGCAATAAGTGCCACAAATGACTGAGCAAAGTAGGGAACCCTGAGGGTAATACCAGCCAGCACTCCTCCCAGAATCCCCGCTGCTGCTTCAGCGATGTTGCCAAGTGAGGTGATCCGTCCTTCAAATCTGGTGTACCTTTTCTCCATCCCCTTTTCAAGCAGAGAGTCATATAGCATGGCTGAATCGGCTCCCGATATACAACTCTGTCCAATTCCCAGTATAACTTCAGCCACCAGAAATCCCATTAAACCGTAACTGAAACTGTAAGTAGCAAAACCGATGGTCCCGAACACGGCTCCAATAATCAGGGTTTTTCGTCTTCCGATTACATCTGCCAGGTATCCAGAAGGTATTTCCAGTATAACTATGGCAATGGAATAAACAGCCTGTAGTACCATTATATCCTTCATTGTAAGACCGTTACTCTCATAGAAAGGAACCACAATGGGCATATAAAGCATGAACCATTTAGCGATCTTAATCAGGTACAACCTGATGATATTTGGATGCAGGAATTTTGGCAATGGAAACTGATTTGCGGCAAATCTATGAAAACCCCAGGGATCCTCCAGAGATGTTTTAGAAAATATTTATCGAAATGGCTTTGTGGCTATCTTTGACAGTAAACAACTGATTATGGGAATGACAGTGATAGAGAAAATTCTGGCTGCACATTCGGATAAGGGGCGTGTAGTTCCTGGCGATATCGTGGATGTACTCATCGATGCACGTGTGGCCCGTGATTTTGGGGGAGCAAATGTGATCAAGCACCTGACTGAAAACCAGTTGGCTTTAGATAATCCATTGCAAACTTTTTTTACTTTTGATTGCAATCCTACCGGATCGGATCAGAAATATGCCACCAATCAGCACCTTTGCAGGATATATGCCCGTGAGCATGGAATCAGGGTATTCGATATAGATAGAGGAATCGGTACCCATGTGTTGATAGAAGAGGGGTTGGCATTTCCCGGATCAACTGCCATATCAACAGATTCTCATGCAAATATATTAGGCGCAGTTGGAGCCTTCGGACAGGGAATGGGTGATAAGGATATTGCAGCAGCCTGGCACAAAGGATCTGTCTGGTTCAAGGTGCCTCCCACAGTAAAGATAATTTTGAAAGGAAAGCTGGCCCCAGAGCTTTCAGCCAAGGATATGGTTCTGAATCTCCTTGCCGAGTTTGGCGCCAATAAACTGCTGGGCCAGGCCATTGAGATGGAAGGTGAACTGCTGGAAGACTTCTCACTGGATCAGCGGATGACAGTTGCTTCCATGGCCACAGAGATGGGAGCCATCATTATTCTTTTACCTCCCAACAATGAAGTGATTCGTTTTTGTGAATCCAGGGCAAGAAAAAAGATTATTGCGCCGAGTGCAGATCCCGATGCATCCTATTCACATATCTACACGGTGAATGTATCTGCATTCAAACCAAGAATTTCGCTGCCCGGAAAGCCTCACAATACAGATGTTCTTCCTGTTCAAAGAGAGTGGATTGATTCAGCTTTTATTGGTAGTTGCACCAATGGCCGGATCGAAGATCTTCGAGCTGCCGCTGCAGTACTTGAAGGCAGACATATTGCCGATGGTGTAGTATTAAAAATAGTGCCTGCCACCGACCGGGTATGGCTTCGTTGTATGGAAGAAGGTTTGCTGGAGATATTTAAGGAATCGGGAGCTCTGGTTTCAAATGCAGGTTGCGCCGGATGTGCAGCCGGACAGGTAGGACAGAATGGACCGGGCGAGGTTACAATAAGTACCGGAAATCGAAATTTTCCCGGGAAACAGGGCAAGGGTGATGTCTATCTGGCTTCCCCGGCTGTGGTGGCTGCATCGGCTGTTGCAGGATACATTACCTCACCGGATGCAATCCCTCATAAGCCGGAAAAGAGGGTGTTTACAAGGGCAGAGGCCATTGTGACCAAGAAAAGAGAATTCAAAGAAACCCATGAGCGACCGGTGGAAATAAAGGGCAGGATCTGGTATATCCCCATGGACAATATCGACACCGATATGATATTCCACAACCGCTATCTCTCCATAACTGAAGTGGCTGAAATGGGACAATATACCTTTGATAACCTAAAGGATTATGAAGATTTTGCCCAACAAGTGAATCCTGGAGACATTGTGGTGGCAGGAAAGAATTTCGGATCTGGAAGCTCCAGGCAGCAGGCCGTTGATTGTTTTCTGTCATTGGGAGTTCAATGTATTATAGCTGAATCATTTGGATCAATTTATGAGAGAAATGCCATCAATGCTGCTTTTCCCATCCTGGCCGTGGAGAAGTTAAAAAACCTGAAGCTTGCGGATGGCGATGAGCTCAGCTTGAACTTAAAGACTGGAAGGTTTAGAAATCTAACCAAGGAAATAACCATTGAATCGGAACCATTTTCTGATGTTCAAATGGAGATCTATCAGAATGGTGGATTATTTTAATAAAATAGCATTATGAGACTGATTATTCCGGAGGGTTACAAGCCCCTCATCACGTTAAAGGAGACTGAGAAGATTCTTCAGATGCTGAAGGATCATTTTGAATCGGGACTGGCTGCAGACCTCAGATTGCGCAGGGTCACCGCCCCTCTCTTTGTATTGAAAGGAACAGGACTGAATGATGAGTTGTCTGGAGTGGAGCAACCCATTGTATTTCCCATTAAGGATATGAGAGGACAGGAAGCAGAAGTGGTTCAATCCCTGGCCAAATGGAAGCGTATGATGCTGCGCGACTATGATATTCAGATAGGCCATGGCATCTATACAGATATGAATGCCCTGCGGCCCGATGAGGAACTGGACAACATGCACTCGGTCTATGTGGATCAGTGGGATTGGGAGAAAGCCATTTATCCGGAGGAACGAACCCTGGAAACTTTGAAAAAGGCGGTGCGGAAAGTATGGGACAATGTCAAGCGAACCGAATTTTTTATCCACACATTCTATTCAAACATTGTCCCCTCCCTTGCGGAGGAACTCACTTTCATTCATTCAGAGCAACTTTATGAAATGTATCCCGACCTAACACCCAGGGAGAGGGAGTCCAAATTTGCTGAAAAGCATGGCGCCGTGTTTATCATTGGAATAGGGTACGACCTGCCCGATGGAAAGCCTCATGACAGACGCGCCCCGGATTATGATGACTGGAGTACCGAGACAGAGGATGGTTACCGCGGATTGAATGGTGATATCATTGTTTGGAACGAGATTCTGGAGTGTCCGGCAGAGATCACATCAATGGGTATCAGGGTAGATAAGACGGAACTATTGACCCAGTTGGAGATTACAGGTCATATGGACCAGGTGGAGCTGTTGTTTCATCGTAGACTGCTTAACGATGAGCTACCTTCCTCCGTTGGTGGTGGTATCGGACAGTCAAGAACAGCCATGCAGTTGCTGAAAAAAGCTCATATTGGAGAGATACAATCTGCCATCTGGCCGGGCGAAATGGTTTCCCATTGCCGGAAAAGTGGCATCCAGCTTATTTAGTGCGAACATACTGACTTTCTTATGCCAACTTTTGTTGAAAAGATATTTGATGCGCCTGAGGGTGCCATTGTATTCAAGCGTCCAGATCTAATTCTTACCCATGACAATACTGCCAGTATTCGAAAGACCTTCGAAAAGATGGGTGGGAGTGAAGTGAATGATCCGGACCGGCTGGTTGTCGTACTGGATCACAATGCGCCTCCCACCACTTCAGGGTTGGCTAATACCTATCAGTCCATCAGGGATTTCGTTAAACAGCAGGGAATTCAGAAATTTCACGATTCCGGTAGCGGAATCTGTCATCAATTGATGGCAAATTACTCCAGGCCGGGAATGGTGATTGTGGGAAGCGACAGCCATACCTGTACTGCAGGGGCATTTAATTCCCTGGCGGCAGGTATTGATCGGACAGAAGCCGCGGGATTATGGCTCAGGGGAGAAACCTGGTTCAGGGTGCCCGAAACAATTAAGATCACCCTAACAGGACGCTTGAAGCAGGGCGTATATGCCAAGGATCTAAGTCTATGGATCATTGGGATCCTGGGATCGGCCGGAGCCAACTATATGTCCATCGAGTACCATGGGGAAGGGGTGGAATCCCTGTCTGTGTCAGACCGCATGACGCTTGCTAACCTTGCTTCTGAAATGGGGGCCAAGAATGCAGTGTTTCCAGCAGACCACGTATTGAATGAATTCCTGGGAGAGGATATTCCTGGAATCTGGGCAGATGAAGATGCTCAATACAAAAGAAAAATTGAGGTAGACTTGCATGAGGTATATCCTCTGGTGGCAGCTCCTCATCATGTGGACAATGTGAAGGCCCTTGCTGAAGTAGCCGGAACCGATATACACCAGGCCCTCATCGGTACATGTACCAATGGCAGAATAGAAGACCTTAGAGAAGCAGCTGCCATCATTGCTGGGAAAAGTGTGAAACCAGGAGTCCAATTACTGGTTATACCCGCATCTCGAGATATATATCTTCAGGCCATTGAGGAAGGATTAGTTACTCAGTTTTTGGAGGCAGGTGCCAATGTACTTAGTTCATCCTGTGGACCTTGCCTGGGAACTGGGCAGGGGATACCTGCTGATAATTACAGGGTAATTTCCTCGGCCAACCGGAATTTCCTGGGACGAATGGGAAACAAGAATGCTGAGATTTACCTGGCCTCACCAGCTGCAGTAGCATTAAGTGCCGTACATGGCAAGATAATGGATCCAAGAAATTTAAAGGGTGCCGAAAGGTTCCCCTTTGGCCAAGCGCAGTCCAACAGTTTCACCATTGAGAATGGAGAGCAACGAAGGCATAAAGGAGTATGGAACTATGTGGATAGCAATAACCTGAACACCGACCAGATGTTTGCAGGCAACCTTACCTATAAAGTTCAAAGCTCAGAACCCAAGGAAATCATTCCTCACCTCTTTGAGGGATTCGACCCTCAGTTTGCAAAGGAGGCTCAATCGGGCGATATCATTATGGGAGGAGAAAACTTTGGATGTGGTAGCTCCAGGGAGCATCCATCGGTTGGATTAGCCTATATAGGAGTAAAAGCGGTTATCGTAAAGTCTGTAAATCGAATTTTCTATCGCTCAGCCATCAATCAGGGATTGCCAGTTTTAGTACATCCCGATGCAGCAAATATCTATAAAGAAGGGGATGAGGTGCAGGTTAATTTCAGTGATGGAACCATCCAGGTAGGGAAGCATGAATTCCAATTTGAAGCCCTGCCTGATAAACTTATGGCCATTCTGGAAAAGAGAGGGCTGGTGAATTGGATCAGGAGCCTTTAGTTCTCCTCACGCTTTAACTCTTTTTTTTTATCTTTGCATCGCAAATTTAGGTTCCGTAGCTCAGTTGGACAGAGCAACAGCCTTCTAAGCTGTGGGTCGCGCGTTCGAATCGCGCCGGAATCACTAAAACAAAAAAGCCTCCTTTATGGGGGCTTTATTGTTTTAGCGGCTCGATGAGAACAGTTCGAACCGAGACAGCTCTGCTGACGAGCTCACGAGCATACTTTTTGTATGCGAATAATCGCGCCGGAATCACTAAAACTACAAAAGCATCCATAATCCCTCCTAACCTCCACATTTCTTACTAAATTGGGTTAATAAAGTCAATAAAACTAAATCAAGAAATAAGTACCACACCGGTACATTTGCCTGTGTTGCTGCATATTTAATTGACTTTCTAATAACAATTACTTACCTTTGGCGTTAGTAACGTAAAGCGTAGCTATGCTTAAGTCATTTGGATCAAAAGAAACCGAAAAAATCTGGAACGGGGTAAGATGTTCAAAGATCCCGCCAGAAGTACAAAAAGTTGGCAGGCGAAAGCTAAGAATGCTTAACAATTCGATCGACCTGAATGACTTAAGGATACCACCCTCTAATCGACTTGAGAAATTAGGTGGAAACCTAAAGGGATTCTATAGTATTCGAATTAGTGACCAGTGGAGAATAGTATTTAATTGGCAAGCTGGTCATGCATTTGAAGTAGAGATTGTTGATTATCACAAATAACATGAATATGATGAAACTAGAAAACATACATCCTGGTGAGATCTTAATGGAGGAATTCTTGAAGCCTCTTGAAATCACAGCTTATAGGCTTTCGAAGGATTTGGGAATACCTCAGACGAGGATAAGTGAGATAATCAAAGGCCGTAGGCGCATTTCCGCTGATACAGCCCTTAGGCTCAGTAAGTATTTCGGAAATTCCGCAAAGTTTTGGCTAGGTATACAGGATGATTTCGATCTTGAGGAAGAAATGTCAGTTCGGAAGCAGGAATTCCAGAAGATAAAAAGAAGAAAAGATTACGCAGCATAGCATTAGGTATACTCCATTTGGATCCGCCCATGCGGGCTTTACAGTCAGCTTGAGCAAGCTCGGTAGCCTTCGCCCTCAGATCGGAACTTCGTGTAGCGAGGCATTAGGTTTCATGCTAAAAAAACGAGCACACTACTATCAGGCTATAATTGATGCCATAATATCCATCCAAAAACACTTGTCATAACTAATACATAAGCGACTAAAGCATAAATCCATTTCC
>Ga0164315_10002168_pt1 | contig 14997 bp, 12 predicted proteins | sample GuaBasSedimGuay6_FD_113737 | JGI IMG/M metagenome (GOLD analysis project Ga0164315, IMG submission 113737) | Subseafloor sediment microbial communities from Guaymas Basin, Gulf of California, Mexico - Guay6, Core 4569-2, 0-3 cm | ecosystem: Environmental > Aquatic > Marine > Hydrothermal vents... | reverse complement strand
TCAATCGGTTTATCATTGAGTTCGAGGATCGACTAACGGATTATATTTAAACTTGGCAGTTACACAGAAATATTTACAGGGTCATTTAATTTCTACAATTCACTGCTGTTGTATAAATTATGTATTATCAGCATTCTCTCTTGTAAACTGATAATCAGATATAATGCCCACGTTGTTTACAGTAAATGAACCATAACAGTTAAAGCTGTTCGCAGATTTAGTAAACTTTACTGTTTTTCCAATATTTTCTGGATCATATTCGCTCTCGGGGATGCTAAAGTGATTAATAGCTCGCCCGATATTTCTACCGACAAAATGATCCATTATTCTGATAAATGCTACTTCAGTACGAGGTTGTTTAAGTATTCCGTGACTGCGGTTAGTACTACTGTCAGTCTTATATGTTCCCATTAGATAATGCACTCTCTAAATATTTATTAACGATAAACACTAAACGATACTTCTTTGTTTACGTGCGTGATAAGTATACTCAAGGAATGAAATATTGTCGTGATATATCGCATTGACTCAAATTAACATGGGTTACTTTCAAAATATTCACTTATGGCCCTGAGTTATTTATACCTGGTATTGCTCATACTCTTTAAGACATTCCGGATTAGCAACAGCCTCAAGATTAGTAATGGTTTTATTCGCCAGAATACGTGTAACAGGCAATTCCATTTTTTTTCCACTCCTGGTATAGGGAATACCATTAACCTGGTAAACCTCAACCGGCACATGACGAGGCGTTGTTTTTTGCCGTATCGTGGATTTTATTTCTTTGATCTTGTTATCATCCAGAGATTCATTGTCTTTCATCATCACAAATAATATTAATTCTACATCACCATCTTTAGTTCGGCCGACACAAAGGCTGTCATCAATATAATGCAAGGGTTCTGTCTGACGATAAATTTCTGCTGTGCCGATACGTACACCTCCAGGATTCAGTGTCGTATCAGAACGTCCATGAATAATAACTGTTTTCCTGTCAGTAATAGATATGTAATCACCTTGACACCATGCACCAGGGAATTGGCTAAAATAGGCATTTTTGATCCGCTCGCCTGTTTCATCATTTAAAAAACAGATAGGACGACTGGGGAAGCTTTGTTTACATACCAGTTCACCTTCCTGATTGAGTTGATCTTTTCCTTCATCATCAAAACAACTGACATTCATACCTAAACCCAGGCATTGTATCTCACCTCGATTGACAGGCAGCATAGGATTACCAAGGACAAAACAACTAACAATATCTGTTCCCCCGGCAATACTGGAGAGTTGAACATCTTTTTTAATTTTTTGGTAAATAAAATCATACTGTTCGTTCAGAAGAGGCGCACCAGTGCTTAAAATTGTTTCAAGCGTTGAATAATCTGAAGTAATATCTTCATTGGAGTCTTCCAATGCCTTTAGATATTTTGGACTGGTGCCGAATATATTAATCTTTTCTCTATCAATAATTTTAATAAAATGACTCATGCTGGGATAAGCGGGTGATCCTTCATAGATTGTTATTGTTGCCCCCAAAGCTAATGAACTTGTCAGCCAATTCCACATCATCCAGCCACAAGTTGTAAAAAAGAATATGTTCTTATTGTCTGTGAGATCGCAATGCAGCCCCAGTTCTTTGACATGTTGAATTAATGTCCCGCCCGCTGAATGAACAATACATTTTGGCTTGCCTGAAGTGCCTGATGAATACAATATATAAACAGGAGAATCAAAACGGACCTTTTTAAAACTCAAGGTACTACCTTCATGCTGTGTTAATGCATCATCCCAGAGTATGGCATTATCAATCTCATCAAGATCCGGATTTTTATTTAAAAAATCTACGATAATGATTTTTTCTAACATAGGAAGGTTATCAGCAATTTTTTTGATTTTATCCATACAATCAAAATATTTACCATTGTATTCATAGCCACTTACAGCAACCAGAACTTTAGGTTTTGATTGACTTAACCGGTCAATGACACCTTCTGCACCAAAGTCACAACTTGTTGATGTGAAAATACCCCCAAGAGATGTAGTAGCCAACATGGACACAACAGTTTCGGGAATATGTGGCATAAATGCAGCTAACACATCACCTTCGCCAAGTGTTGCTTTTATAAAAGAGGCCAGCTTGGCTGTTTGCTGACCAAGCTCTTGATAGCTGATTTGTTTTTTGAGTCCTGATTCATGGACAAAGTTTAACGCTACTTTATCAGGGTCATTATGTCGTAGAAGGTTTTCCGCAAAATTGAGCTTGATGTCAGGAAACCATGTGTATTCCTTGAAATTTGTATCACGAAAAGCAGGTTGCAGGTCACCAGTATACTTTAAATTAAAAAAGGAAAAGAGTTGGCTCCAGAATTGCGCTGGTTCATCAATAGACCATTGATGAAGCTCGGTATAATTATTTACACCTGCAGCTTGCATGAACCGATACATTTGAGATGCTTGCATACGTGCTGCATCAGGTTTCCAGTATTCTACTGGATTTTTATTTTTCACCATTGACCATGCTGCCTGTTTTATCCATCAGAGTTATCTGTGTTGAATGAAATGTTTTATGGGATATTCAAAGATTATCTATTAAAAAATATACTTTATTTTTCTTGTTATAGCTATTGTAATTCTATCCTGAATGGATGGCTATACTCGAAAATCAAGGGAACAATAAACCTATCAACCTTCAGGCCAGGGTCTGTTCCTGAGTGTTTCCAGGACCAGAACTATTGGTATGTGATCGTTGGACAGGATCAGGTTCTGACAGTTTTGGAGATTAACTGGATATAAATGTTGGCAGAAAGGTGATGAATTGTCTGTATAGACAATAGCTGCGGGGGTCTCTAGTTGCTTGCTATAGCCAGATTTCGATCAAGACCATATTTTTCGAGCTTTAAGTATAATGTACTCTTGGCAATACCTAACTGGCGTGCTGCTTTTGTTAGATTGCCTTTATTTGTCTTTAGTGCAGAGGCAATAATAATACGTTCTGCATCTTCAAGACTAAGATTATCATCGCTCGACAATCTGTCTTTGATAGAGGCCGACTGGACCTCCTTGCATGACATGGATAGAAATTCATCAGACAAATCTTTAGATGTCAGCGTATCTGTCTCACACATTAAATATGAACATTCAACGGCATTTTGCAATTCTCGAATATTGCCAGGCCAGGCATATTTTTTTAATACATTGATAAAATCAGGATCCATCTTCTTGGGTAATGTTCCATCACGCCGGGCTATCTGTTCTGCAAAATAATGTACCAATTCTTCAATATCTGAATTGTGTTCACGCAAGGCCGGGATAGTGAGCGTTATAACTGAAATTCGATAAAATAAATCCATGCGGAAGCGACCTTCCTTTACATCATGATTTAAATCACGATTGGTCGCTACAAGCACTCGAAAATCAACCTTCCGTTGCTTATGCTCTCCCAGCCGAGAAATTTCGCCTTCCTGAAGTACACGCAAAAAATTGGCCTGTATATCAAGCGGCATTTCTCCAATTTCATCCAGGAACAGGGTGCCACCAGAGGCAGCTTCAATCTTGCCCATCTTGCCTCCACGTACTGCTCCCGTAAACGCACCCTCAACATAACCGAATAGTTCGCTGGTAATCAAATCACGTGATAAGCCGCCGCAATTCAGGGTGATGAGTGGTCCTTTACAATTTGAACTGGTCGCATGAATGGCCTTGGCGAATACTTCTTTACCAACACCCGTCTCCCCCTGGATTAAGATCGGCACAGGGAGCGCTGCCAGACGTTGCGCTTTCTTTACAGCTTTCTGCAGTATCGAACTGGAACCAATAATATCTGCAAAGCTATTAGTATCGCTTGGCAAAGTTGCCCTGGTAGCGATACTTGCACTGTGTGGTGATGGTATGATGATCATGGAGCCAAGTTGATCCTGGCCTTCCATTACCGGCTCTATCCATTCGGATCTCAACCATTCGGTTTTGGACATTTTTAAATCATTATTAATATAGCGTATAATGCTTTGTCCTTTACCGTTAAATTTAACGCCTCGCATTGCCAGATTCGAAGCAACATGTTCATTCGCTTTAACAAGACACCCATTCTTATCCAGTAGCATCACAGCATCTCTGGTGGGTGAGGAAAATGTTGTGACCGCCGCATTCAACAACCTGTTGGTTTCTTCTAATTTGATTCTGACCAGTCGACTCTCGATTCGACCGGCGGCTTCGACTACCAGTGCCTGGGCATGATGACTAAAAACACTGCTTAAACCCGATAAATCGAGAACACCAATTATTTCCTGACTACCCGGATCCCGGATAACCATTGCCGTGCATGTCCATGACTTTATACCTTCACAAAAGTGCTCTGTGGTATTAATCTGGACTGGCAAACCAACGGACAGAACCGTGCCGATTGCATTGGTTCCCGCGGCATGTTCACTCCAGTTTGCGCGCTTACATAAATGTATATCATGACCGTCTTCGACAGTTTTGCGATCACCTTCAACATGAAGGCAGATACCGTCACGATCCGCCAGAATCATCATTGAACCGGACTCGGCAAGCAAATCACTTGCTTGTTCCATCACCGGTTTAGCAGCCTTTAACAACTGCGAATTTTTGTTGATTAGAGTTTGGTAGACCGCGTCATCGACCATCAAACGAGTTTGCATACTGGATGGGTCGACACCTCCTTCTATACACCTGGCCCAGGAGTCTCCAATGACACCTCGAATAGAATTTTCAAGCAATACGCCACTGTTAACGTACATATCCCAGGCTTTATCAACCTGCCTGGGACTGGTGTCGGACCTTAAGTAATCACTACTATTTCCCATAAATAATCCACATCAAACTGGATGTTACTTTTTGCATATACTCGAGAGTGTCTTCAATACTTCAGACTTTAATAAAAGTTCTTCATTAACCTGTTGTTTTTGCCGCATTTACGCAGTCTTTTTGTCAGGACAACCAATAAAGATTATTACCGTCCGATTATCGTACACCTTGAATTCACGTATATCAAGTATCCTGACTCAGTACATATGAAACTTCGTCAGATCGTCTCTGTAAGCCACTGCTAATGCGCCATTAATAGGCCAATTATCCCGAACAGCCCTTAACATTACAGGTTTAAAATAATCATCGACTGATAATTCGACCGGAGTTCGTCCAATCGGAGTAAAACAGTACGTTTGTAGTAAGCCTGTCTAATATAGAGATAACACAGATAATTCTATATTAATCAATAAGATATTCCTGTTTTTACTAATATTTTAAAGTCGGCACGAGTATTGCTTAGATTAGGCTTAGATGACATTAATAATGTCGTCATATTTTCATAGCAGGAGTATTCTTGCCTGTCTGATAATCTTGTTACGAGTTTGGATGTCAGGTATGTCTGCTTGAATGGTAGATCTATGAGCTAAGGTTATGTTAACTAGTAATAAACTTAAATAATGTAAGTGAGGGGGATATTTGTGAAAATATTTAATTGGAGTAATTCGAAAACTGTACTCATCGTTGGGGTACTGACTGCATTCAGCGGAACTTCTTTTTCCGTCAACGCAGAAGATAATCCCAATGACTGGCCGCAATATGGTCGTGATTCTAATAGCTGGCGTTATAGTCCTCTTGGGCAAATTAACAAAGATAATGTAGCTAATCTTAAAGTCGCATGGATACACCAACCTGGCGACATATCAAGTGGATTACAATCCACCCCGATAGCGGTTGATGGGATTTTGTACTATGCCGCAGCGAACAACAATGTGTTTGCAGTCGATGGCTCATCAGGTAAAGCGTTATGGCACTACAAACCCGAGCTTCACGAGAAGGCGGCAGAGTCATTCTGGGCTTCACAAACTCGAGGTGTAACTGTTGGTCATGGCATGGTCTACCTGGGTTCGCTTGATGGTCGTTACATCGCTCTGGATCAGAATACCGGCGAAGTTAAATGGGAAACACAAATGACAGATTTTGAAAACTGTCAGGGCTGTAACTTCTCTTTCCCACCACAATTGGCTGGCGATATCCTTTACAGCGGTCATACCGGTGGTGATCAACCTCAACAGGGCAAGATCTTTGGTGTCAATGCACTGACTGGTGAAAAGGTCTGGGAATTTAACACGATTAAAGATGACCCTAAAAGCTGGCCTGGAGACTCTGGCAAAATTGGTGGCGGTGGTGCCTGGATAGTAGGTGTCTATGATGCTGCTACCGATACTATACACATTGGAACCAGTAATGCTGCCCCTGATTTTAATAATACAGCTCGTATAGGTGATAATCTTTATACGGCAAGTATCATTGCTCTACAGGGAAAAACCGGAAAACTTCTGAGATATCATCAGGAGGTACCGAATGATAGCTGGGATTATGATTCAGCATACGAAATCATGACCATTGAGAAAGGTGGCAAAGAACATATTGTCCACTTGAACAAAGGCGGTTTTGTCAGCGTTCTTGATAAAGCAACATTGAAACCTGTTAACGTTTGGCAGTTCGCCCAAAACGTCACCTGGGTTAAAGGTATTAACCCTAAGACAGGCGCATTAATCAATCCTGTGAGACCATCAACGGAAACAGACACAACTTTCTGTCCATCATTACTAGGCGCTCGTAGCTGGCAACATGCGGCTTATAATCCCAACAGCGGACTTTGGTATTCGAATGGCTGGGAAATGTGTAACGTTGTAAAGGCTGGACCTCAAGATCCTGAAACGATTGCCTTTGCTGCCCTGCTGCTGGGTGTTGCCAAGTTTGAGATCGTCCCACCACCAGGTGGTGTCGGTACTTCACGTCTAGATGCTCGTGATCCATTCACAGGTGAAGTCAAGTGGAGTATTGAATATGGTGATAATCCTGGCATGGCTTCAGTATTGACTACGGCTGGAGGCCTTGTATTTAATGGCAATTCAACCGGCGATTATAGTGCTTACGATGCCGACACCGGCAAGAAATTGTGGAGCTTTAACGTCGGTTCTGGAATGCGTTCTGGGCCAATCAGCTATTCTGCTGGTGGCAAGCAATATATCCTGGTTCCAACGGGTTGGGGTGGATTAGCTGCAGCTTTTGCTGGTGGCGTGTTCCCTAAATTCGTAGGAAACCCAGGTGGTGCTGCACTGGTTGCATTTTCTCTGAATTGAACTTTGTAGTTTAGTTAAGTCAACTCATAGTGGAAGGGTGTTTTTTAGCCCTTCCACTTTTTCGTTGTACCGTAGAATAGTTATACCGTAGATTAAAGGAACGAATTTGATGAATGTATTTCACCAGGCAATGTCATTTAAGGATCAATCAAGCAACAACATAAAATTGTTTGTTGTCTTTGCTGTTTCCATACTGATTACTATCGCCAGCATGCAAACCTTCGCTGCAGAGGATGGATCGAAGCAGCCCATTACCGAAGAACAATTGGCTGAAATTCGTTCTAATCCCGAGTATATCGACACAATTAAAACGACCTTTTTTCAAAACTGTGGCTATTGTCATGGGGGCACTGAGGCCATTGGCGGAAAGGCGAGAAGGATGCAGTGCGAAACTCGCTTGAAACCAGATTATGTTTTTAAGGTTATAACCAATGGCAAGAAAGGCCAGTTTATTATGCCTTCCTGGAAAGACAGCATGGATGAGGAAAAACGTTTGTGGCTAACTGCTTACGTAATGTCACTTACAGTATTACCTAAATGTAAAAAATAATATTTAAAATAATGGACTTAATATTCCCACAAAAGCCTATGTGAAACTCTGTTCAGGAAACCAACATGAAAAAAATAAGCCTATTGTTAATTATATTCTTATTCTCAGTATTACAGTCAACTGCAGTCATGGCAGAGAGCATTGCCGCTATTAAGGCAAAAGGTGTATTTAATATCTGTGTACATAGTAATGCACCCCCTTTTTCCTCAAGAGAGAATGCACAGGGCCTGCATATTGACCTGGCGCAGTTAATAGCGGATGAATTAGACGTTTCACTAAAGCTGTCCTGGGTAAGTTTACCGCGTTATGCAAAGTATGTGAAATGCGATGCCTACATGGGCGTGGGCATCATTGGAGAGCAGGATGACGAAGGCTTTTTAAAGAAAACCAGACCATATACCCAGATAGAAATACTTGCAATAACCAATGCCAACAGGCAATTAAAGGACATTGATGATCTCGAAGGATTGCGCGTAGCGACAACTTCTTCTTCGTTAATCCATATGGCCCTACTCAAAAAGGATGTAGAGATTTTCGTCAGCTATGTAGGTGACCTGGCTATAATTGAGGCCGTTATAAATGGTGACGCTGATGTCGGTATTGTGGCGAATTCTGGCTGGGGCTGGTATCAGATAACAAATCCACAAGCGGCAGTCGATTTTCATTCTCAATCAACAGTGTTTATCGAAGCTATGAACGGTTATCCTTTGGCAATCGGTTTTCGCAAGGCAGATAAAGCCACGGCCACAGAAGCCAATGAAATTCTGGATCGGCTTGAAGAACGTGGTGACCTGGCAAAGCTACTTGCTAAATACGGCATGGAACCTTTCAACAAATAAGGCCCTTCGAATACGAATATCACCGGGCTAATTTTTGATCTGAAGGGAAATCAAATTTCAGATTCATCCCTGGTTCAGACTCATAGGCCATCAGAACAGATCAGATTATAAAGTTACTTAAAAAACAAGGTAAGAACATGAGATATACAACCATAATAAAGACAGTATTCATTACATTACTACTTTCCGGTTACCTCACTAATCTACGTGCAGAAGATACTCTAGAACAACTCAATGAAAAAGCTGAGGAGGAACATAGTCCTTATCGGTGGGTTGCTGTGGATAATGCAGATGGTAAAGCAACGGTTATTCAAGAACTTCAAGGAACAGTAATCTTTTCAAGTACATTGAAAGGGCCCAGGAAAACTAATCTTGATACCAAGATTAAAAATAGAGAGAAAAATAACGGAAGATCTAAAAAAATTACGCTTAAAGAAATGAGAATGCTTCCTCCCGCAGGGCATTGGGGCCAACTACATGTCGAAGCCTGGGTATTTGATAATGAAGGAGAAGAAGTCGTTTACACAATCTGGTTTAGAACTCCCGGTGATTATACCGTCAAGGGTCCATGGACGAAAACCCCTAGCACCTGAATCCCACTATTGGCAGATATTTTGCGGGTCTTACCCATGTGTTGCGTCCAGCGGAGAGCTTATAACTGAAAATATATGACATTACATAGTGTTACCGTCTGAATCAGTCGCGGTACCGCCTCGGTTGGCTGAAAATTGCACCCCCCTCGCCTGTCCTGTGTGAACTTAATTCTCGTTTATTAGTCATAATTTTCAGATTTATCGAATATTTAAAATATTTATAATGGGTATTTGTACAAGCTTATTAAACTTATATTTTCTAATATAATTCAATGAGTTATTCATATTTTAGATTTTAGAACATTCAAAAAATGGGGAGATAAGTTGGTGAAAAAGAAAATTAATTCTAAGCCTACGGGCATTGCGCTAGCCATTATGGCTGCAGGCCTGGTATCTGGCGTTTCTACCACACTACCAGCAATGACAGTTTTACCTGAAGGGACCCGTGATTTAATTCATTGTTATGGTGTCAATACCTGTGGTGGACACAATGACTGCAAAGGTGCCGATAATGCCTGTGCCGGCAAGGCCTCGTGCAAAGGCACAGGTTTTGTTGAACTGCCAGCAAAGGTATGCCGTGATGTTGGCGGCAAGAAAAAAGATGAATGGGTAGGCCATGTAAATAGTGCTGATTTTATCCATTGTTATGGTGTCAATACCTGTAGTGGACACAATGACTGCAAGGGCGCCGATAATGCCTGCGCCGGCAAGGCCTCATGTAAAGGTACTGGGTTTGTTGCCATGCCGGAAAAAGCATGCAGTGATATTGGTGGTAAAAGCGGAGCCTAATCACATCTTGATTTATAATCACAGGGGAAGTGTATTACTTCCCCTTTTTTTATGAAAGATAGAAATAATGGATAATGATTATTTAGGCTTTGGCCTGGGCTTGCGTATTGATCATTTTCAGGACGTATTGGAAACCAGGCCAGATATTGACTGGTTTGAAATACTTTCTGAGAATTTCATGGTGGCGGGAGGCAAACCACATTATTACCTCCATGCCATTCGTGAACATTATCCCATGGTCATGCATGGCGTTTCTCTGTCCATTGGTAGTACCGATCCGATTGACACAGATTATCTGAAACAACTCAAAAGACTTGCAGATGATATTGAGCCAAAATGGTTTTCCGATCATTTATGCTGGACTTCATATAATCATATTAATAGCCATGATTTATTGCCCCTCCCCTACAATGAAGAGGCAATCAATCATGTCGTTGAGCGAGTTAAATTTGTACAGGAATATATCGGCCTTACATTTCTACTCGAGAATGTCTCAAGCTATCTCACATTTACCAATTCGGAAATGGAAGAATGGGAATTTATCAATGAAATTGCAAAACGTGCAGGCTGTAAGATACTGCTCGATATCAATAATGTTTATGTGAGTGCACGTAATCATGGTTTTTCAGCAAAAGATTATCTTCTTGGTATAGATCCGGAATATGTTCAACAATTTCACCTTGCTGGCCACAGTGATTTTGGCGATTACGTTATTGACACTCATGATCATGATATTGCTGATCCGGTTTGGGAGCTCTATCGATTTGCATTAAAACGTTTTGGTCAGGTAAGCACAATGATAGAGCGAGATGATCATATCCCTCCCTTTAAAGATCTCTATGCTGAACTTTGCATTGCAAAAAAAATAGCTGAAGAGGAATTTAAAAAATATGCCCGGGCTAACTAAACTTCAACAACAATTTTCTGATTATCTGCTCTCACGAAATGATGAAATCTCTGCTTGTATTGTTGATGATGAAAGATTAAACAAGCATACACGACTGGAAATTTATAAAAATGCTTATGCCATCCGATTAAAAATATGCATAGAGACCGACCATCCTGTACTGGGCAAATATCTTGGTGATAAATTATTTGAAACAATGGCAGATGATTATATTAAAAAACATCCTTCTCACTGTACATCTCTCAGAGATTATTGTAATGACTTGCCTGGTTATCTTGATAAAACTGAGCCATTTACATCAACACCCATACTTGCTGAAATTTCTGCTTTCGAAAGAACTATGCTTGATGCATTTGATGCATATGATGATAAACGTGCAACGGTTGAAGATTTAAAATCTATTAAAGCAAATAAATGGCCTTCCATAAAACTGGATTTTCACTCAAGTGTTCGTGTATTTACAGCCAACTGGAACAGTGTTGAAAGCTGGCAAGCACTAAAAAATGACCATGCTCCACCCGGTGCCATAAAAGGTACTCAGCAACACTGGCTGGTCTGGCGCGGTGTGGATTTATTAACACAATTTAAATCTCTTACAAATGAAAGCTACATTATGTTTAACCGTTTTGAATCTGCAGACAACTATGCTGACGTATGTGAAACATTGCTGGCGCATGTCCCGGAAGACACTATTAGCGAATTAACATTAAAATATCTTTTTGAATGGTTAAATTATGGATTAATTAAAAACATTAGCATTGATAGCTGATATACAGATACACTAAAGTAGAAACGCAGAGTTCAGGTACAAGTTTTTCACAAATCCGGGATTACAATATCTATAGGCTTGTCTTGCTGTGCTCAATCTAATCCCTGATCAAGTATTCATGAAGTCGCTGGCTTCCATACATTTATCATATGTGTTGAGCTAAATTTACCCGCCTCAGTATCTGTTCCTGTTACAATTAACTCACCTTCTTTTTCTGGCAAGAAGTAGAAACGCAATGTTGGATCCATGCTTATAGCATACGTTAAAGTAGCTTTTACGATTGGTTTATCGTTATATACAACTTCAAATGTATCCACATAAAAAGCAGGTGGAATAATACTGGATCCCGCTTTCAAAGGTGCCAGACCAGTAAGATTTGGATGGCGTATCTTTACTTGCATCAAGTTAGGCTTGCCCATTTTTACAAGACCAACAACTTTCATTTTCATTTTACCAAGTGATTTGACTGACTCCGCCATACTTGCTGGTGGTGGTGCAGAGCAGGCCCCTTTAGCCTGTACAAAACTCTTGCTCATATAGAGCTCACCGGTACTTAATTCAGCAATGGCACGTATATAACTTGATGCATTTACGCGAACGCGAAAGGCGATATCAGCCTTGCCACTATCAGGCGTGAATTCAAACTGCCCGACCAGCGGCAGCGGATTATTATCAATGTAGACATGTATCTTCTTGATATAGCGGTCTTCGGTCTGTGGTATTTTGGTATGAACAGATACGGGAACGATGGCCGCATCTTCAGCGCGAAAGGGTGCCTTTATTTGCAGTATGTTTTGCTCTGCACCTGCAATAATTTCCCGGTCCTGGAAATTCTGTTTTCTTAAATTCACTTCCCAGGCCTGATCAGAAAGATATTTTGGAGAACCTTCTGGTGCGTCATCTGCCAGGACTAAAGATGAAAATTGCATTAGAGATACTATTATTATAGTTTCTAATATGCCTTTATTTAGTTTTAAATGCTTCACGTAACTACCTCGTTAAACCCACTGTTATTCCCCAATGTCTACTACTGTGGCGCATTATATCATCTATTGATAGCGGTGCTCCATAATGAACATTTATACCAGGGTATTGTATAAACAGGGATTTCACCGGGTTAGCAAAGGACTATCTCGTGTCAAACAAAGTGAAATAGATAAAAATAAAAAAGGCCTCCATGTCGTGCGACATGGAGGCCTGAGTGTTGTGTACAAAGCCTTTATTATTAAGAGGAGAAGTATCTCAGGCGACTTTTTCCGGGGCTGGTAAACCGACCCATTCATAGAAAGTTTTTATATCCGGTTCGAAATCGTGCATCACCGGATACCAGGGTGTAGGTGCTTCTACGTCATGTTGCGTAGCACAGTCCGGGCAATAGTATTCACGATATACTTGCCAGCTTGCATCCGGGGCCATCAGGATAGGATAAATTTCATTGAATTTCTTTTCGTTATCCCTCACAAAAATGAGCGCATTAAGCTTCCAGTTTTCAGTGTAAGGCCCAAAGACATAGCCACAGCTACATTTGTTGACCAGATCCTTATCCTTGTCTTCGACAATGAACAGGTGTGGGCCCAGAGGCAGGATGATTTTGTCATCCCATGAGGCCCTTTCCTGCAGGATATCGATATAAAGTTTAAAACGGTCTTGATCCTTCGGCATAAACAACATGCGGCGGACCGTTTCCCAATCTAAATCACCGTCAACCAGGTCGGCGACTTGTTTACGTGTATATTTTGAAGACATTATTATAACCTCTGCTAAATTTATATTTTAGGTTAAGGGCGCACAAATCATACGCCCGCTAACACAAACTATTTATTCCTCGACTAAGACAACTGTCTTAACATCCGGCATTTGGCTTAAGTCCATGGCATGCTTGGAACCGAATGCAGGTATCCCCAGTTCTTTCTCAGTGACTAACCAGTCAGATGGCAGGTCCCAAAACTCACGAAACTTATCCAGGAACGGCTGCGACAGCTCAAAGCTGGATGCAAACATTTGCTGAACCTGTAAAGAGGCATCTTTATCAATAATCCGCTGACGCTCTCCTTCCATCCACTTCTTAACGGGAACGCCGCGAGAAATACGAGCTTTACGAATTTCCTTCTGCTTAGCCCGTGTTTTGTCAGCATCAACGACATAAAAGTCTTTGTCATCTTTTGAAAATACTGCGCCATAAACCTTTAGCGCATATTCTTCCAGCAGGACATCATCATTCAGGTCTTTTTGAATATTTTCAATGGTACGATCCAGGGGATCACCAAAACCTGGGCCACCGCGCAAGTAATTCAGATAAAGATCACCATTCTCGAATATTGTTTCGGTGGTAATACACTGTTTATCACGCTTGACCTCAGCTCCCGGATTTAGATGTTTTTCATACTCTGGTTTACTCGGATCATAATCATGCCCACCAGGCAGTGATTTTCCTTCAGCGATACGATCAAGCAAACCTGTGTTATGCGCTTCAAAACGGTAGCCAGTTGCCGATGGATACCCGCCCATCAAGCCCCAGTCGCTATTCATATAACCATTACCCATGAAGAACATGGTCCAGTCAGCTGAGTTATGTACCATGCGCAGGGTCTCAAAGCCCATACCACCACGATACTTGCCATAGCCACCGGTATTAGATTTGATAGCACGACCCAGATAAAGTAATGGCTCGGCCAGTTCCCAAATCTCACAATCACCCATATCGCCTTCTGGATTCCAGATGGCGGCTGCGTGGTTGAGACCATCTTTCATGGCACAGGCACCTGTACCACAGGCTGCTGTTTCAAAACTATTAACCGCATGGATTTCTTCTTCCTGGTTGAAACCACCACCTTGCATCCAGTTGCAGGGGTTCGAATTTCCTGCATTTACTTCTTCCAGGTAACCTCGACCAAAATAACTACGACTGACCGCACGCCACAAAGAACTCCAGGAAGACACCAGAAAATGCCAGGCATCGGCGTGCGCTGTGCGTCGATCATTTGGATTGGTCCAGGTGCCCTTGGGCAGACGAAATTCTGAGGCAAACAGTGAGCCATCATTGATTCGTTCTGTAGGTACCAGTGTTTGAGTCATCATCACCCAGATACCGCTGGTGAAGGCGGTTGGATTGGCATTATAAGTATGCCAGCCCCAACGGCTACAGCCTTCAAAATCAAGCCTCCAGGTCGCCTCTGGTTTGATAGTAATGGTACATGGTGCATGCATTATGGTATCAACCTTGGCAAACGGCGATGGCAAATGGACGTCTTCATGCGTCATAGGACAATCAACAAAGGCGACGGTATTGTATTTCCCAGGGATAGTCATATCATGGATACGAGCCACTAAACCGCGGCGGCCATCCTCGATAATTTCATCACCAAACTTTAGAAAAGTGTCAACGCCAACATCTTCGATGACCTCTTCTACGACTTT